>Ga0181470_100416_pt2 | contig 10848 bp, 16 predicted proteins | sample InSIn5SAF170_FD_119082 | JGI IMG/M metagenome (GOLD analysis project Ga0181470, IMG submission 119082) | Clean room microbial communities from NASA Spacecraft Assembly Facility at Jet Propulsion Laboratory, Pasadena, California, USA -... ...
ATATACGATGATTCTTGCCCCAGCGTCAGTAGCAATCACGCCAGCCGTCTCTGTTTCAGAATCCCAGCAAATCCCGACAGCAATAGTAGAAGATGAAAACTTCTTTGGGCTCTTCAAAGTCTGTCCCGTCGCCCATCCTAAGCGTGGCGCAACGCCATTCTCCTCGATCTTATGCAGCATACACACGTGCTGTTCCCCTTCCTGGAGAATACTCTCATGTTGCCTGCTGGTAGCACTAGCTCCAGGTAGCCTGTACGACATCCTTTATCCTTCCTCCACGCCGATCTCGCTTAAGAAGATCATATAAGAAAGACTGGAAGATAAAGCATGCGCTTCCGCAGCAGGTAGATTGTCTGTGCCGGGGCCATCCGTCGCTCGATCTTCTGAAGCCCAAAACAGCTTGTACTCAAAGTTCCTCTTTGCACCTCGTGCTCGTGCCTGGACCGATAGTTTCTAGGATCATTAATATGGCTCGGCTAGTCACTAGCTATTGTCATACCCGTCCTTGCTGGATGTCAGCCTGCGCACTCTTTACAACTTCGTCCAACTCCGGAAGTGGGCAATCAACCTCCAGCTGCACACTGTGCGCTCTCGCCTCCCTTTCAACATCACGCTCCATCTGTAAGCACGCGACCTCCTCTACATCGTCTCCGTCATTCACTAGGATGCCTAACTCTTTTAAATCATCTAAGAAGTCCGCATATTGATCAGCGACAGCTTCCGTCCAGTTCTTTCGGCACATTTCCTGTCATGACCATATAGTCCATGATGTAGTCTAAGCAGATCGCTTGTTTCTTCTTCGACATGTGACGACAGGTCTTCCGCAGTCGCAATCCAACGCATGCTTAGAAATGCCAGTAACTGACCTGCAGTGGCACCGCATGTATGTCGAATCAGCTTACGGCCACCGCTAATGTACCTCTCATTCAGGGCCAGCCTCAACATCCCATGAACCCTCAGCACCGTTTCTTCTGTGATTCGGTTAAAATATACCTTACTTTCCGGCCTCGTAGCAGGACAACGCTGCTCGTCTGTCGTGGTACCGAAAACTATTTCTGCGATGGCCTTGCAGATAACCCGATCAAAAAAGCGACCAGTGCGCTTCTGCGGCAAGCGTTAGCCGAAGCGGACTCTTCGAGGCGTCTATTACCTCTGTGTCAAGACATGTAAATGAATCTTTGTGCAGAAGTCGGCTGATCTCGCTATGGGCCCCTTACCTTCTCTCCCTCTATGCTCTATCGTGAAGTCGTAGCAGGTTGCTACCACCTTCCATCTCCATTGCATGCGACCAAAACGTACTGATTCCGTCGCAGATCTATTTGCGTTAGCACGTTCTAAATAGTTCGGCGCCACATACCTTCCTCGCCTTCTCAGGCTCGGGTTCATTCCGCATGCGAGCTATTGTGTCGGGCTCATCCTTGTCGAGCCACTCGATCGTGTTGAGCCACAGGCATTTGATGTGTCCGTTGAGCTTGTCTTTGGACTCCTCGACCACATATTCAGTCTGATGTTGCGCTCTGGGATGTAGCGCGCCCAGTGGACACCTGGGGTCGGAGGAACAGGTGCGCAGTACTAACCACTTCTACATGCTCGTACTCCGCGACTAGTTTTTCCCCTCCGTACTTCACCGTCCCACATCACTCTTCGCTTTCCTCCTCTACTCTCACCTTCGCTTGACCGCTTGTTTGAAGGGTGACTGAATGGCGATGATGGGGTCGAGGAACCTTGGCTCCGACGAGAGAAGCTGTTGCTGCTGTGATGTAACGAAGGAGGCGACGAGCTATCTGTTGGAATCTTAGCTCGTGCTCGTCGCTGTAAGGGCTTTGCCTGCTTGATATTCTCCCAGACGTCAGTCAGAAAGTTCAGTTATCAGCACTGTACTCACCCCTAGCTTCGCTGCCTGTCCACACTTTGAGAAATGCTGGGCTGGCGCCGACTCCTTATGCGCACCGAACCACCAATGTATTCGACAATCAGCTTTAATAGTACTGCTTGCTCCGGGATTACCTTGTTTTGCACAATCGCAACGGCATTCGTAGCTTTTGATACGGCCGCTGCAGCGCCTACGGGTTCAGAGGCTGGCGCTGTGACACGATGAGTGCTTAGCTCTGAACTCTTTGTGTCATCTATCGAGTGTAGAGATGTGCTAGGTAGAAAGTAGAATGTTTGAAGCTTGGCTTGCAGCTTATCTCTCTAATCCACACGATGCGAGCAGAGAGTAAGAAGGAGAAGTACAACAACATCAACCATCCTGACCATCGATCCTTTCTGGGTCCTGGTCGCACTATCTTTGCAAATAGATACAAATTTGCCAAAATTCGTCCATATTTGACGACATCCTCGCAAATCCCAGCCTAGGCCAGCCGCCCCCAAGTCAATTGGCCAATCCTGTCTCGCCGTATAGGCCACTTCCTCCAACCCACACCACATCTGGCATTGATGTTGTTTGCTTGTCGCGTACGGACTGCAATTTTCCTTCGAGCTAGCACAGGCCACAAACTACCCCGCCGCCTTTCATGAATCCCGCGGATGTCATACCTCATTCACTGCCCGCACGGTGGCCATATAGGCATGCCCTACCAAGCCTCCTGCACCTGCTTCTAATGTCGAGCGCGCATATCGACCTGGGCCTCAGAGGCACATTGTGTCACTTATCGACCTTCATACCAGCCACGGTGACTCGCGACCTGGCCCGCAGACAATCTTTGCACATCCATCACCTCACCGAAATAGAGTCTTGTCAGCGCCCTTACTTCAGTAACGTTGTCTGATCAGGCCCAGGTCCTAAGACTGGTCGCTTGTAACGGAGGTGTCGTCGCATTTAACTTCTTCTGCCCCGTCGCCAGTATGCAAGCTCCGATCGGACGACCCCGTAGATTTCATTAAAGACATTAACAGCCGCCATCCAATCCCTATGTGCATCCCGTAAGAAAACATCGTACCCCCGGCCGTGCTTCTCATAGATTCGAAAGCGGACCCGATGCTCTTGTGCTAGCTGCTCGAGCGCTTCGTATTCGTCCGCCGCTGTGCCACCGGCAATTCTATCGTCTGCTGCTGCACATGGATCATCCTCCATGCAGTTGGAGGCACTTTATCTCGTCTTCCTCTCTTTCTTCAATCAAAGCGCACTTCCATCAGCTGAGGAAAACCGCCGCTGAACAGCACACGTGCGATGTGGCGCACTGCATTTTCACCTCAGACGTATGGATGAGTCTAACTGATACGTAAGACAAAACGACGCAGGTCCTTTGGCAGTTGCATCCCGAGCGTGTCTGGCGCTTAACACGTATAATCTTGTCGGACAAGATGTCGTGACGACAGGAGCGCGCACCAATAAATGGTCCAATAATTGCTTCGAGCTCTTCAAGCTTGTCGAATGGCTATAGGTTAAGGTAGTCGTTCATGGGGCCCGCTATCGTTAGGAAACTTCGTTTGTTAAAGCACAGTCTAAGCCTATCTATCGTCTTTGCAAAAGGGTCGAGGAATTGCTGCAAGTTCTGGTTACCTAGGTGGTATTTGTTATTGAGGATGAAACGTTTCTCACAAACGAACTCGCGGAGTCGTGGTACTTTCTTGTTTCGTGTATCTTGATGTCATCAAGGACACACATTACACCTTCTCCACGAGCGAACATGTGCAAGACGTTAAGTAACGATGTGTTCTCGTAGGGATCAGGCAGAAATCTGTCACAATTGACATCACATTCCTCACCATAAGCGGCGACAGTGTCGTTACAGTTGTCTCTCTTCACCGGCACTTCCATTGGTGTGCAGTACCAGCTTTCTGAGAGGTAATGCCATAGCTGTTCTGATAGATGGACGGCCAATAGCCCCTCCTAGCAAGTGTAGTTCTTTCGAATAAAATACGTTCCCCTGCTGCTTTTCTTCCTATCCCTAGTGTCGCCGACGAAGGGCTTGTAGCAGATAACGAGCATCGTCTGGGACATGAAGTACGAGCAATGCCAGCTTCGGCATCTTTAACCAAGTCTTTCTGAACATGTATCTCATGTCCCATCGGTACTGTTGCAGAATCATGCCTGGTCGTCGGCGTCAATATCCGTTTTGTCCCAGGTTGTTCTCGCATAAACTAGGTGCATATTGTATGTTCTCTTCCAGAGCTGGATTATAGGGGTGCAGATGTTCGTTCATTCTTCTACCTATGCGATATGAGTCGGCTAGCAATGGCTTGAGTGCGGTCGGGATCTCGGCGTAGGGACTGCTGATTCGAACGTTGCTAGGATAGTGTTCGGGGTCAATGGCAAGGGCGTCGATCATGTTGGCTTTCTCTGGATCATCGTGCATGATAGCACAGAACTGTAAGGTTCTGTTGATGTGCTTCCTCCTGTTTACCGTCTTATTGGCGGCCGTTACTGTCACCGGCTGCTCCCGTATCTTGTTAAGGCAGGTATCTTTTAACGACACGACAGGTGCTCTGAAAGGCCTTGAAACTCTGGCTATTTGGTAGTCGAACAGCGATCAGTAACAGTAGCTCTGGTGGGGACCGCAGGATTGGTGACGGCGCAAGCTGAGAAGCGGAAGCGGAAGCAACCATGGCGGCTGCAGTGAGTTGACGGTGGGTTGGATAGTGAGAGGGTCCTTTTTACAACGTGGCCGGCTGGCAATAACGTAGACCAATTCCAATAAAGAAATGCGATGAGTGTATAGTGTGAATTATTCGCACTTAGAAAGTCGGTCGATCATTCTTCGTCACTCCATTTGGCCGCATACTGAAATATTCTCGATCATATCTGAACGTCCCGTCATTTGAGCAATGACTTGTGATCAATACGTGAGATTTGTCTTGGCATCGTAGCACACCCTCGTAATGCGAGGGTAATGCACCGTAGGCTTGCTCTGTGGCTCACAAAGTCCAAGCAGAATCTAGCAGCAGTAGGCTTGTTCATGGCGGATAGCTTCGACGCTAGTCTCGTGGTCTCAACCCGTTGCCAGGCCATGGGAGTGCCCATAACCAGCTCATTGTCACTCACTACTGACCAATTCGAAACGAAGACGTCTATTCGTCGGATCTCGGTGTTATTCAGCACTAAGAGCCCAAAAGGTGTGCTCGTCACGAGCCAATTCCCCGTCAAGGTTGAAAAGTGAAAGATTGAGATCTTCCGTGATTTCAGAAACCTCTCGCACCCACTGAGTCATGCTCACCCAATCGATAACGCCAGGCCCAGAGAACATCCTAGTCTCGCCATGATGTGGAATTAGCTCTCCCGCGATGCGTGACCTTTCTTGTGCCGACCTTTTGTCCTTTACCACCATGATCATTCACTCGAATCGCCGACCAGGCATGACGTTGCAGGCAGACAGGGAGGGGTGGTCGACTGAGCCCGATGGTCCCATTATTCTTCTCTGTCCGAAGGAGAAGACGTGAATTTCTTCTTGTTGCCATCGTCGCTAAGATACTGTGGACTTAAGTGTCGTTTGGGTCGCTTCTCGCAATTGCTCTTCTCGGAACGCAGAAGTTGATGAACTGCCTTCCTCCAATCTATCGAGGTACCAGACGCGCTATGACTGGTACAGACATCCGGAAACCACTTTTGAAGACCGGACATCACCACCTCGTCCACAATCCTTTGCCGTTCACTCGAATTAACATGGTTCGTCTTCAGCGCGGGATATTCATCGAGAAAGTCTGCAATCTTGTTTCTAAATTTCCGCCGAGTGCTTCGACGAGCTCTCTGTCGGTACGCACCGTGTGGTGGACATCAGTCGCGTCGTGCTTAGCTGGCATGAAAGTGGCTTGGAGGTTTGTGGCGACCTGTTTCGATCGACCGCACGGCATATGTGATGACACTAAGTACTGGTGCATAGTGCGGTAAGACTAGGAGAAATTTAGCTTTCTACCGAATATACTGAAGTTGTAAGGACGATGTTGTAAACCACGGTCCCCGCGCACTTCGGCCCACTTATCTCTCCTCTTAGCCAGCCAATGAGGTACTAACAATCCACAGCATCCGCATTTGTGTAGCAACAGTGTCGCAGCTCACGGCAAGACATCCCACCTTACCAGTAGTAATCTCTCGACTCAAATGGTGACACTGCTCGGCTTTGGTTCTCCGAGCTAGAATTATGCTACCTACATGCTTCGCGGATTGGACGATCCAGTTTTCCACTGAGTATGCACAGCTATTTCCTTGAGACACCTGTGATCGCATCAATATAGGCCACATCCACCACACACATCAAAGGAATCTGTACCTTCAACCAGAGCTTCAGATGCCAAAACCCTTACTTCTCCGCTCGCGCCGCCACTTCCGGCCTCGGTACGCTAGACGTCGGACTTCAGTCAGAGCCTACTTTCAGGGTTTTGTACGTAGCGGTCAAACAGGTGTAGCTCAGCGTACAGCACTCTGGCCCTCAAGCATACCGGCCCCAGCAACAGCTCGACCACCAAAAGATTCCGACCCGGAGGGCCCCTTTCATCGTTCGAATCGCGATGCTAGAGCGCGCCTCATAGGCCACTTCGACACCGGGCTTCTCGGCGCTGCGTCCGACCCCTTTGCTGTGAGCACAATCCTTGCCTGTCAACCTCGGAGCTGAAGCATATATCACGGTTCAGCCTGTAGGTCTATCACACTTTGGCTGACTGTATAAGTAAGTATGCTGTCAGGAACTCTGTGTAGCCAGGACATGACATATCTCGATAGACTCGGAAGCAGTTGCCTCGCTTAAAAAACGAAGCCAGTGTCTGCATACATTTTTTTGATCAGTCCAATACCCGTACATGAATTTCTCCCTGCTCTAATCAGCACACAGGTCCTGCAGGCCGTGTAGGGTCTAGAAATGCTTCAAGCGTGGCGTGTTGAAAGCTTTCTTTGTTTATTCGCCAACCTCTTGCGCAGCAGCCGGATCCGACTTGATACGTGGTGAAGGCAGGGTATCAACGTGCTCAGATCTTTAAAAAAAATGCTCAAACATATGCGTTCATCTTTCACTCTATCTACCCGTTTGCCTTCACCTTAAGCCGAGCAGAATGTTTTAATTCTCGAGGTTGCCTGCTGTCGAACTGGTTATCTCAACGCAGTCATCCAATCGTCTGCTTCTTCCTCCTTTCGACTCAACCTCTGCGCTCTTATCAATCCGTTTCACACACCGTCATGATATTCGCACCCATAGCAGCGATCTGCTCGAACCGCAAGCGCTTAAGTCCAAGTCGACGATAGACTCAGTTTCTCGCCTCTGTGAGTTCCAAGGCGTCCGTCAATTTAGCACGACTAACACAACGAACAGGCGACCCAAGATGTCTCTTAGCAGTTATAATATCTATACTCGCCTCAAGGAAGCACGACATAACCCTCAACGCCTCTATACTCGCCTCGATGACTACTCAAGGGATTTCAATGACCTTGCTGCCAGAGCCGCTGTCACGGGTCCAGACGCAGCACGCGCTGTCTTGGATTTGGCTACAAGGTTACAGCAACTCGCCACGAAAATGAGCAATATTTGTGGTGACGCAGATATCCACAGAGAGGTCTTTACACTTCAGATGAACGAGAAAGCAGTTAGGGTCTGGCAGCAGGATGTACAACAAGAAATGATGGAATGCATTGATGGACTCGTCAATGAGATGCCCTATAACGAGTCAAACCTGAAGCAGGTATGATCATATTGTTCGGGGCTTCCACTAAGTTACTGACTGCGTGCAGTTGCTTTTTTACCGCTGTTACTGCCGCTGTACGCCCAAGCACAAAGTCTTTTGAGGACCATGACGGTATATTTCGTGTATTTCGGCTTCTCATACTCGCATCGACCACAATGCTCCTGCCCGGCGTTGTGACTCGAAATCCTGCCCAGGCCGATACGCCATTGACGAGTTCGGTGGTGCTCAGCAAGCAGATCTTTACAGTGACGGCGCCTCCGTAAAGCAACGGAAGGACAATGTCTACGAATGGAACGTCTCGGTCGACAACCGCCTGCGCTGGGCTCAAACTGCCCCTGGCTCGGTGCTAAGGCGAGCCAAGGAGACGAAGATCAGCTGCGAGCTCCAAGATGAAGCATATGAAGATGAAAACGGTGACCTTCACATATAGCTAAGTCGAAGGACTCATTGTAGGAGAAGCATTTCTCTAGAGTATGTTTAGCTAGTATCTTACTGGCCATTCTTGTAGTAGCTGGAGTATAATACTTCAACCACCGCCCTGTGCTCTTCGAGAACTTCTACTTCTGCCCGTTACTCTTCTCATCACTGATACGCGCCTAGGCATTAACATGCTGATACCACGCTCAAAATGGTGCTCGCCGGCGAGAGATCTCTACCGCTAAGATAGAGCATTCGAGACGACCTCGATTGGGCTTATGCGCAGTAAAGACTGCACCGATTGGATTACGCTGAATGTGCTTTTGCAGTTACGACTCGGGATCTTCTATGAGGACGGAGCACGGTGGGAGCACCTAAATATGGGTTGGCGAGGATGTAGTATCTAACACGTTATCTTACTGGATCCTGCCTACTGTGCGTATTATCCCGTCAATCTTGATTTGTTCGCTGAATCGGTACAAGCCATTGAGACGGCGCACTATAAATTAGATAGCATCTCTATGTGCCTCGACCACATTAGCAAGAACATAGTGTGCTCAAGAACGAAATATACTACGTACTCGTACTTGAGTATAACCTAACAGTAGGACACTTACATATCAAATGTTCATACTAGGATGAAATATTCAGTACGAGCACGCGAAGCTGAGATTAAAGGCGACGTGGTGGATCAGAGCTCGATGCATTAACGACTCACAGCCATGGAAACGCGGCGAACTTATGCCAAGGATTCTAGCAAGATTGCAGCAGGAAGCTTGCTCTTACGGCAAAAACATCAAATCTCCAGGGTGTCCTCTGCCTCCAGCCTTTACCCTGAATCCAAAAATAGACAGCCGCAGATCATCCTGCACGTATCCCAGAGGCTCAAGCCAAACCATACCGTGCGCATCGCTTCTCAAAACAACTCGTGCTCGGCACCACCCGCCTTGCCCCCTTCATTGAGGATATAAGATCTGTCGTCGCTTTGAAAGTCGGGCCACTCGACGTGCAGAACGTTCTTGTCCACCTCTTTTGCAACCAAAGATATCTGCGCTCAGATGGTAAGGAAGGTACTAGACTGCTCTGGATCGATGCCGTCGTCAATTCCAGCATGAGGACGTGCGAGTGCAACAAACACGTTAAGACTCATGTGTGAACTATAGACGGCGGGTTAGTCTTGCTATCGTGTTCTAGGGCGATCGCACTTACAAGTCGTGGTCGACATGTCGGAAAATGCGAACGATGACATGGTTCTTATCTGCCAATTCGAAGTCTTTTCCGAGCTCGTTCCACTGCCTGGTCACTGAATTAGTGGCCCGCCCGTACGAGACAGCTAACAGCACTTACGTTGATCGATAACCATAGCCATGCTCATCCACTTTCAGATCGGCCAGAGCACCAACCACGACTGACGGCTGTTCGGAACATCAGTAAATGTTACAACCGTTTTCAGTGCTGTTAGGAGAGAGATCCGCATCAACTTGGCAGAAGCGTCCTCGAATACCTTGTTGGTTTCATCTGGTACTGGCACCGACTCTTCGTTTGGGACATCGTCACTAGACACCATGGCCTTGTAAGTGCCTAATAGACTAAAGTCGCATTGGATAAAGTAGGTGTTCTTGTCTGCTTCCGCCTTCGCAGGTGTCTCTGCTTGTGCTTCACGGAGTGCTTCAATCTGAGCCCGCACCACTTCGAGACGCTCAGATTCGTTGTTCGACATCTCGACGTCGTGATAACTAATTAGATATCGTACAGATTCAGTAAGTCCGAACGGAGAGAGGTGTCGACCAACAATGTGAAGTGCTTGAAGTGCTCGAAGTGAACAGGCATAAAGTGAGGTTACGCGGTGTGTCGAAGGTAGATATACTGGGTACGGCTAGGCACCAGTTTCACGCCTTGTACACGGTTCTTGATGGTCTCGGTTTTTGTTTACTTCATTACGTGTGTTTGTCACTATCCTGTCAAGCGTGGTCATTTTCAAGTACATGCACAAATGACCGAACAGCCCTACCGGTTTCCTCGCCTCCACAACCTTCCACGTCTTGCAACTACTCGATCCGCCTCAACCCTCCGTACAACCACCAAACCTCCAACAGGAGTACTGCTTCCTTGGACAGTAAGGTCTTCGGCAGTCACCGTCCATCTGAAGGCAGTCGTACGTATTCGAAAAGACTACTAAGCAATATCTAAAGATGCAGCCGGCCCTGCCCAGCTTTTTCGGTGTGGCGTTCATGGCAGATGACCAGAGAGATAGGTGCAATACTATTATTCGTCGCACGGACTGGTCAGCTAACGTCGAGGTAGCTGTCGAGCAACTTATGCAGATCATCCGAAAAGGCCAGCCTCGACATAGTCCATCTTACGAAGAACGAAGCCGTGGAAAGGATTGTATCATTTGTTAAGAAAGAGCTCAATGCAGCTGTAACGGACAAGGAGGGTGGTGAACCACTTCGCTTCAACCTCTTTTGGGGTATTTTTGCAGATGCCAAAAAGACAATACTGCGGTATTGCAAGGCCAGTTTCGCAGGAGATCAGACTCACCGTGTGTCCTCACAATGTCCATTGCACGGATTGGCAGAAGACAGCTCGAGAAGTACGATCTACACCTCATTGTGGGACGACCTGAAAAAGCGTCTCAGCATCACACCAGCTGGATTCGAAGAATGGCACAGCGGGATCAATCGCAGTGCCAAGAGGGCAGATATTAAAGAGGCACTTTATACGAGCGACCACCGCATCCTCAACGAGCGAAGGGAGACTGTTTGTTACATCTGGCTCTAGGTATTCCTGCTCTTAGCCTACGAAGCAGATATTGCAGGT
>Ga0181470_100444_pt1 | contig 10826 bp, 11 predicted proteins | sample InSIn5SAF170_FD_119082 | JGI IMG/M metagenome (GOLD analysis project Ga0181470, IMG submission 119082) | Clean room microbial communities from NASA Spacecraft Assembly Facility at Jet Propulsion Laboratory, Pasadena, California, USA -... ...
TAGACCTTAATGTACCCAAACGACAAGGTTGCAACGACAGTCAGAGTAAGTTACTTTGGGAGAACAATCGCCGGTACACGTGCGTATCCGACCGAGACAGGTGTGACTACCACGACCAGTCTTGAACAATAAATTCTGAAGAACATCTTCTTCATGCCAGATACTACGGAAAGCTTCCATGTATATGATGGTTACGCAGAATGAAGCGTGGAGTACATTTTGCTCATTTGCTTACATTATTAAGCGTCACATGTCGTATCTCCTGAACATTTGCGATTGAATTTGGCCCAGCAAAAATGTGAGAATTACAGTATACGCTTTTCTGAAAGTATGACATATCTATCTTGGTCACGATGCATGCTTAAAATAGACCAGTGATCAGTGGGCGTCTCGCCGATTGACGTATGATAAATGACTTGCCGTTCTCGGAGAAATGACCACTCAACCATTACGTTCGTGGACTAAAAAATGCAGGAGCAAAATTCGCGACAAGGCAAAGAAAGAGATGCAGGCCTTAGACCGCTGAAACTCGTCGAAGCTCAAAGATACCGGCTGGCATGTCCATGGGATCATTATGAGGCCGTAGGCGACCGTCCTCTGGATGGTTACACCGATGGACAAGTTGTCTTTGTTGATTCGCACCCCAAGGGCATGGCGTCAGATTTTGTTACCATCCAGATCACGAACTTGACGTGGGAAGTGAGGACTAGGCTGACAGCGATCCAGAAACTTTTGCACAGAAACTTAAGTGCTGTCCGTGAGGTATTTTTCTGGAGAAACAGTGTTTATGCCGTCTTTGAAAGCTCTCCGGTCTCTCTCGACAAACTGGCTGGGCACGCTAATCTTACAGAACCTCGATTCACCGCCATCATTGCACAGGTTCGTGAGCTCGTTATCATCCTTGCTGAAAAACTAAGCTCCATAGCTCCTTGACTGCCTGTCGTATCTAGAAGAAAGCGAGTTTACGCTCGGCTATCTGGATTGTAGCATTACCAGGCTTGATGCTAATGGTAACCTAAACTTAAGTTCGCCAGCAATGTCGCACAGACCGCGTCCACTGCTAACGGGCATAGTTTGCAACATTGGGCCGTGGAACGCCTTACAACGCCATTGCCATACAGATATCGACCATACAGATACAGATCAGTTCCGTGGGGACCTCGAGAAGCTTAGCCGCATGACGATGAAGTTGATGCAAGGCTATGAAAAGAAGGGGATTGGTCTCGATGAGCCTAACAGCTGGTCTTACGACGCAGTGACCTTCCTTTCAGATACAACTTCTGCGTCATCCGTCCGAGAGCTAAGTAGAGTAGGTCAACTAACACAGAAAGGTGCAAAGCTGATGAATTTAGCATCAAAATTTGACAAATAACGTCTGGTCACAAACTACGTTGGCAGAGTTCTGGAGAGAGTTGCAACCATGTGCGTGTCGTGGGTCGTGAACATGAATAGGCTAACATTGGGAGTTCTGGCTCTTCGGGCTTCCTTTCACGTCTCCAGCATGCCACCACCGCTTTATCCTGAAAATAGCATTAATCATCGCACGAGAACCGTTCGGTGTACGACGGTCCCTTAAGAGTATCTAGATGAGTAACGTTGCCATTGATTGATAGAGGGCTGCATGTAACAGTGTGACTATATACTTGTTGTACTTCCTTTTCGTTTTTCGATGTTCTTAGTTCTGAAGCAGCTCGATGCATGTCTCTTTTTATCCCTGCGCGACCCACATCCACGCAACTTGCCTGTTGATGTCCTACTACAATACAAGCTTAGTCCTTTTGATTGGGTACATTAAGGTCTAACGTTAGACGCGCCCGTGCATCAGCCAAACGGGAAGGACGACCTTCTACTCCTGCTCTGCTGCTTATACGGAAACCATGGCTCAATAGCCTCAAGGCCTCGTAAGAGTTGTGATGTACGAGGGTAGCCGTGTGGCAATTCGACCTCTATGCTCACGTCCCGCTGGCCATATCTGCTGTAGCATTCGTTTTTCCGCCTCAAGAGCCTTCCATTTTGGTAATGAAATTTCTCAATTACATCTTGCGCTCGTTGCCTTCCATCTATGCAAGTGGAGCCATGAGCACAGCTGCGACAAGTACTTGCATGATTTTCGAAAAGCCATAGCGTCCAATGCTCGTTATTAGTTGTAGGGCGGGATACTCTTGTTACACCATCAAATTCGACTCTGGCCGCCATCATACATATATTCATGACAAAGTTTGATCATGGCATGGATGAATCTGGAGATCGTAGGCGTATAAAGGGCCGGTTCAATCTATATTTAGTAATGTACAGTAACCCGTACGAGTTGATGCCGGACGTATTTTTAGTGGGATATCGTATCCTGGGTCATGATAGTCTTGACAATGGAACAGATCTCACGGTTCTTGATGAAAGCGTGCAGCCGCAGATTATGTGGTGCTTCATGTGATAAGAACAATGCTAAAGAATAATGCTGAGAGATGAAGGACCTCTTATTCGAGCCTTTGTGCATCGTAGTCGTGCTGTCACTACTGATTACTAGCCACGCCTTGCAGAGGACGACTGCTGTTTGACTCGGCGTGATACAACAATGAACAAGAAAATGATCACGATCATCCCTTCAGCAATCAACAAAGGTGCCCTTGATAACCAGTACAGCACGTTTCTAAGAACGACTATCGAAGGCCGTACTAGAAACTGTCACTAATTATCCGAGACACGCCCGCACCAAGGAATCTCCTACCTTTCTTGCTAAGTCTTTCCTCAAGCGTCTCGAGCAATGTCCTTGGCCGCCGTAGAAATCTCCTGTCGGAGGAGTACCATCCAGCTGCTGTTGCCTCCCCATCAGTTGACTCGATCGTGCCACTACTTGTAATGTGGACAATAAAAGGCACCGAGATGCTTGTTCCAGATTGCATGACAGTTGAATCAAAGACCAGGTTGGTTGTCGCCGCTGGGTCGTCAGATTGAGGTAAAGACGCCATTTATCTGCCGAAAATGGATATGCGGAGTCTTGATGTCACCTCAGAACTGTCCCCCTAAAGAAAGACTAAGCTGCGCGGCGACAGTGTCTGTGATTTCAATTCGTACTGCCCTGTCAATGCCAACCTCCAGTCTCTGTTGGACTTTATACATTCCTGTACCACATGATACATCTTCATGTCATACTGCACGCCTGTGGAAGTGCGTCCCTACAGCCACCCTACAGATACTGTATGTGTTGTCCGATCCTCTAACTTTGCCTGGCTTGGGAGCTGTTCATCAGCCATTTCATACAGGTCTGAACCACAGACAGGGGGGCAGTCTCAATGCCATCAGAAAGCAGGTCGCTTCGGCATTCACTTTAGTCTATTGGTAGTAATCATTATATCGCCAGTAAGATAACCTCTTGCATGCCATCACATGTTCAGGTTGAGTGACCTCTACAGAAAATGCTCACATGTACTGTAATTGAGCAGTGATTACTTGCTTACAGTGAAAAAATGCCGCTAGCTGCATGTATCGGAAGGCGGTGTGCTCACTGTTCCAAGGATCGGGACACATCCCTTCACATCTAGGGTTTTTATTTTGTTTTAGATATCCCGTGATTTTATCCAAATGCTTGCCTAAGTGAGAGAATGACGGAACTGCAGGACAACCCATGCATATCCTTGCCGAGCCAGCAGCATGCTGAGACAGCATTCTGCGCATCGGTCGCTGTCCCCATGCTGGGATTGACGAATGCAGTGGGCTGACTCAGTTTGCCCGTTTATACAGTAGCATATTACGATTCCCGTCCCTACTTCACTTCGGTAGACATCAAAGTGAAGGCGGCGTCCAGAGATGTTAGTACAGTATCCACATCCGAAGAGTTGATGCAGTGACTGTCTTTCCCAGATTTGAAGACTGACAAGAAGTCAAATGTACAGTATACAACCTTCTGCATGAGCGATGGCATTGATGCGGCTCGCTAGTCAAGCGTTTGCTGCATTCTGCCCTGAGGTAGTCCGGTAATCACGTCCGACACTGTAATGTCTATGATGGTGTTGTGGTTACAGCACCTTTGATTGTTAGTCTTCACCACATGGAATGCTGAAGAGCAACCTACTGACATTTCCCGAAGGTTGACGATCATCTACTAATTGACGAACCTATGCTCTACGAGTGGCCGCCAGCCACAAATCGGACTGGAGGAAAATGCTGGCGTTGATGGACTTCCAAGGGCGGCTCGGATTGCATAGGACGAAGTCAAATCTTCTTAGAAGCTGAGATAGAATCAGCTTCGTATTACGATACAATTTCCTGGCGTCCTAACTTACCTCTGGAAGAACCTTGTTCAGCTGCCTACGCGCCATGTCTTGACCTAGACAACCCCATCTTCCAGGGTGGAATATGAGGTCCAAAGTCGATTCCATGATTTTCAGCTTGTCCTCACTGGTATCCAGCCACCGTTCTGGACGAAATATCTCCGCATCTTTGCCCCATATGTCTGAGCGGCGCATGACACCCCAGATACACAGACCTACGTGTGTGCCACCTGGAAGGTACACGCCTTTGAATGTATCGCCACACTCTGGCACGACTTTCGATTCCAAAGAAGCGAGAGGTGGCCAAATTCGCAGACCTTCCTTGATAACAGCTTGAAGATACGGTAAATCACATGCTTCTGCATATGTGATGCTTGGCATGCTAAGATTTGCAGCATCAATCTCTTTCTGTAAAGCCAAGTAGACCCGTGGATTCGTGATGATATGCAACATAGTAGCTCGGATCGCGGTTGCGGTTGTATCGGAACCTGCGATACTACGTCTGTCTTAGGTCATGTACTACATCTGAAGATCCCGCTACTTACATTTGCAACACGATCTCGGAAACAGCTTGTTCTGGTCTCAAGCCTCGATTCACGAAGGACCCTAGCATGTCCCGTCGGACCACGTTACCAGTATATCGCTCCTGTACAAGTCTGTTGGCAATACTATAGAAGGAAGGTATCAGCATAGCACCGGATAGTCAGTCAACACCTACTGACCGAACAACTTTTCCGAGGCCTTTCTTATTTCTGGCATTTGGAGTCAAGGCACTGAGCATTGGAAACTGCAGTAGAGACATCATCCAGGGCAGATTTGTTGTCTGAATTATGAATGGTAAGCTGCTTTCCAGCTCGTAGATGTAGTCATATTTGTCCTCATTAGACGAAAGATCGCCGAATGGTTCACTGTATGCCAGGTCGGTAATGGTGTCCAGAGTGAGGTATTGGGCAAGACGACCGAAGTCAAGTGCCTCGCCATCATCGACGAACTTATTGATGAGCTTAACCAAGTTGTTGACATGGTTGCTGACTTTATCCTCAAGGCCATCGACATCTTTGCCAGAGTACTATTCCATCACCCGTTAGCAGGGTTTGCACACCATGAGTCCTCAGATGGGACGCCATACTCCACTTGCCATGATAGAACGAAGCCTGGCGTGCTCCTTGTCATCTCTTTGTGATAGAAGATTGTCCCTTGCAGGGTCGAAGCGCAAACCCTTATAATTCTCACCTCGCCGATACTTTGTACGAACGTGAAGCATATGCCTGATGCGGTCCGGGTCATCTGTCACAAGCTCTCTGGGTGCAATTCTCACCAAACTCCCTTCCGAGAGATTAGTAACCCCATTCATCGTCAGCTGGAAGGACTTACCGTATCTCTTGCAGGCGTCGTATAGAATCAGGTGAGATCTCTTCCCGCCGATCACCGAGATAAGCCACCACTTTGACAATGCAGCAACTTTTGGTCCTGGTATGTGATGAAGGCGGCGAAACTGACTGAACGTGACGCCCAGACGCCACAAGAGGAATATCAGCGCAGCCAATGCTATGTAGCCCATGATAATCGGTAGAAGATGACCAGGAAATGTATATGGCTGAGGCGGTCTGGATCTCACGATGAGTGAGTCGAGGCAGTGGAGAATGGCATATGTTGATGGTGGTTTAGATTGTGCTTAAATGTTCAAGCATTGGATCGTAGGCCCGGGAAAATTCTTGTCCTTTCATCTACGTAGATACATGCTTGCATGTCCCCGATGTTATGGTGGAAGTTCGATGTGGCGTACTGTACGGATTGTACTGTCAACTAGTCGGGATAAGCTATCAAGTAGTTCCATCGCAGTACTGCCCCCCCAAAACATATTCAGTCCTCATTTTCGTCTAAGAAAATGGCAGCGAGACTTCATACTGCTATTGTGCTAAACATACAGTATGCGAACTTACTGCACGGTATCATGTACGAGAATGATATGCTGATATGGTACAGCTGTTGCCGGAGTTCACGCAACCCCACTCCTTTCAAGGAATATACAGTACCCAGCTTATACTAGGCACCTCATTGCAAAGAGTTCATACAGGATCCGTGCGAAGAGTATGCAGAGATTTCCATCTACATGAGGTGCAGCGCAAATTAGAATGGTTGAACTCGACGTGGAGACAAGATTTGACCGAAAGAGAGTCAGGCAAAGGTGACAATTCTATATCTCACATTCTCGTTGATCTGTACTGATCTGCTTGCTCTCTTTCGAACCAAGACAATTGGCACCACACGGGGCCCCAGCCTCCTCCGAGCGCGCGGCTAGTGTAACCACAGGTTCGTCACATAATCTCCTTGTTAGAAGCCCAAGTGTGTGGCATTTGTAGGATGTTCCCATGAGCTATTGGTGCCGCAGCAGGACCATTTCTCCGGAAACACTATGACTAGTCGTTGATTGTGCCCACAGAAAGAACGAGCATAATGGCTCAATGCCATGATATCCTTTATTGCAATACTCTCCAAGGCCACACTCGAGCAGTCAATGCTATTGCTATATCCGGAGATGAAGAATGGCTAATCTCCGGCTCCGCGGATGGTACCGTGCGAACTTGGTCCCTCGACACTGGCATCCTACACGATGTGATTGACTTGCCAGGCCCTGTCACGGACCTTGTCTTATCTTTGTCGAACTCTACAGTTGCGTTGGCGATGCCAGGAATGATTGTGATTCATCGGGCATTGGCACATCAATATGTTTGCTAATTACAATGACCCAATGAACAACAGTACTTGACGGATGCTTAACGGCATAGTGATATCAAGGCTGCGATTGGACAAGCCATGATGACAACTACTTAGGTGACAATGCATAAGCCTGGAACATTTGATGCAGGACTCTGTTTAGTTTAGTAATACCTCACGCTCCTCGGTTACCCTTTCTTCCATTCGCAGACTAAGGGACCCATGGACACGTGCACGAGGCATGCCGTAGTGGAAACCTGTCTTGCTTCTCTGCTTCGTCCAGCCAAACCACTGGACCACTGGTAGGCTGCCACAGCCATCAACCACCCTCTTAAGTACTGTCAAGATGATTTCAGAACGTTCAGACCATATTGAGCGTGTAGACGGTTCAGCAGGTTACCGTTCATCTACTTATCCTCCTCTTGATTTCCGCGTTCATGCACTCTTCTATCTCAGCCAGTTGTGCCCAGTTGTCTAGGACTCTGTACGCTGCTTTCTGACCGTAGACTGCTGCAACGGCACGTAGAGTTCTGACACGATAGGCTGCTGTTGGGAGGCAAAAGGAGAAGCTTTTGAACAGCGGGAGGTTGTTCAGAGCTCTGAACCATGGCCACTCTTGGCATTTCGTCCTTCCCATGTATTTGTTGTCCGTGGCTGGGTACCTGTGATAACCATACTTGAACCAAAGTTCCAGATGATTGAGGCGCTCACATTCTTTCTGCAATCTCTTGAATGTCACCACGAGGCTGGGTCCTGGTGACGAGTTTTTCACTTTCCACTCTTCGTATTTCTGAATAATCTCGTCTGGATAAGGTCCCTGGCTCTTGTGAAGACAAATGCTGAGACTTCGTAAGCGTTTTCGATTGCTGCCGATGGTGTCTAGAAACAGGTGCACAGCGAGTCTGTTTTCGAACATGAACAGTGTATTCCCATAAAATAAGTCGAGTAACTCCACGGAGACGCTCCTTGATACCATCACTAGATTGAGGAAATCGCGATAGCTGATGGGTATGACGTTTTCGAAGCGCACTAAAAGCTCCAGTCGTTCTGTTAGCCCAGACGCAGCTGGCATGGCGCTCCAGGCCCTCCACCGTTTCTTAACGTATCTGCCACCAACTCTATGCGTGACCTTGCCATTCGGCTTATATCGAAGAGCAAAATGAAGTTCATGATTGGAAGTCGGGATTGGCGGATTTTCAGGAAGCACAAACTTCCATATCATGAGCCGGAGTTCAGGCGGTAAGGCTAGTAAGCTAATTCGTTGATTGCTCGGTGTCAACGCTGTATGCATCCTCTATAACGAGAGCAAGTAGCCGTGGCATCCGGTTGAGAAGGCTTCAGACACAACCTCTACCAGGTTCACTATCGATCCAGCCTGCACATATATATACGACCGGCTAGGGACTGAAGTTCATGTGAAGCAGCAAGTAGACCATCCTCTAACATATGGACTCCTCTTCAACGATGAGCTAGATATTGCAGTCTCTACAGCATCCAGATCTTCCATACCGCAAGAGACCACGCAATGAGAATCATGGCTAAATGCTCCTTGCTGATCATCTAGCAGGTTGGTAGTCAGCGTCTCATGAAGGATGTAAGTGCACACATGTAGATCCGCCACCCTCCTTCTCCGGCACTCTCAAGTTGTCGAGCACAATGAGCACAACCACGATGCCGTAACAATATCTTGACCAGTCCACCATTTGTCTTTGCCTGATATCACCATTTGGCACCTCTTTTCGAGATTATTTTCGAGTGGCCATGTTGTTGGGTTTCAGCAAGGAGTCGTGAAGACTTTGCTAGCTGTCGGGATAGCAGGACGATGCAAAGTGCTGCAGCACAACACTGCACAGCGCATCAGCTCAACAATATGATACAGGATGGATCGGACTCATACATACTATTAGCGTGCATGCAACCTGTTCACATTCAGGGGGCACGATAGACAATCCAAAACTGATAGAACAAGCGATCTAATACCTGTCGACGACCAGATCTTCTTGACCACCGTTACAGTACCTTTGTTGGTCTGCTCGCCATTCTGTTGACTAAACACAACAAACATACAGTGGTTTGCGTGCTCAAGTGTGTCGAGAAGGACCCATAGAGACAGGATAGGGTTGAAAGCAAAGATTGCATCTGAGCAGGTACAGTACTGTACAGTAAGGTGTGTTGCACTGAAGGCGAGTATCTCGCGCAGTGGTACAGTACAACCTCATTTCATCAAGGCACGACCCGGTTCAACGCCTCAGTCGAGTCCTTCGAATGAACGCCATGCTTCCTGGCTGTGCCACTAGAGAAGCGGCTTCACATGCGATGCTACAGTGGAAGATCAGAAGAGTGGCCGACAGCCAGGGGGGTCTTGAAAACATGCAGGTGTTTCTGCTTTGAACAGCGGTCCCGCACATTGCTGTATGAAAAGGCCGGATCGGGAACATTCAGGAACCATCATCACCATAGTTAGCCGACACATTATTTATACCTTGTGATCCACCCTTCCTTCGCAAGTCAATCGCGGCTTGGACCAAAGTCGTCCAACATGACCGGCCTCGTTCTCGCCATCACCCTAGCCATGACAGCCGCACTGGGATCACCACATGGACACACTGTGGTCGCAGGCAGCTTTTTACGATTGCACGCGCCATCGACAGCTTTGCGTTTCGTTCCCAGCACATGGCTGGTGGTAAGTGAAGCACCGGGGCCCTGCAAAGAACTCTCTCATCGCATGACGGGTCAGATAAATTGTTGAGCGTCTCACGAGGGATTGACGAAGGATCGGTGTCTGGATCTCCCGGCTGGGCAAGAGAGGAACGGCTGAGGCGCTGAGGGCACTGGACTGGACCTCGATTCATAGCTGCATCTTGCCGCGGCCATGATGGAGTCCTCCTTCGACTTGGAAGCTGCAGGGTGTCGTACAACGGTGTTGGCTGACGACGTTTGAATGCATACGCTCTGCACCAAGCGGGTCAGTGAATGTTGCGAACGCTGGACCATCGATTGACGGCTAGCTCTGATGACAGCACAGTAACCTACATACGGCTACGACGGCCGGCTCGTCTCCCTGAAACACGGACAGTCGACAGTGTGAGCACCAATACGTGCAAATCTCAGGTGCAGCAGCGGTAGACTACGCTCTTTCCAGGACAGTAGCTTACTGTGCGACTAACTTGTTGGAACGACAGCGGTGCGTGATATGCCGACGCTCAGCGTTGGCGTCGCTACGTGTTGTGCGTGGAGATGGTTCGCTTCATCTCATCATCTCCGGGAACCTGTGAGTACAGTATCCGTATCCGTACGGTGCTCGCTTGCCCTGAAACAGTGCTAATACGATACCGTGACTGGTCAGCAATCTGTTGCAGATGGGGTGGACATTCTTCTGGTTAGTCACAAAGAAAGATCACAACATCTCCTCGAGAGCATCGGAACGACCTTATGATCCGCTCGGTCACACGAACGAGCCATCCGCGGCTGCTGGCGCGGCCTTGAGACGGCGAAGCACAGCTTGATGCCACGCACGGACTAACAAGCGTGATCATGAGCATGTAGACGAAGTGGATGGCCAGCACGTCTACAAGGGAGGAATTTTTAATGCCGTGGGCTGCTGACTTTGGCGACGGCTGTTTGCGAAGACGCCGGAACCATGTGAGAGAACCAGTGTTGTTCCGGAAGCAAAGTCTGGAGAAACAGATCCAACGACGGTGAAGCATAAGCAAAGGCTGACAGCAACCCAGTGTAGCGAGGCAGCGGGGAGACCCGTCGTCTAGGTTTACACACAGTGCTCGACCATACGTCCTTGGCCCACTCGATCCTAGGACAAAAATTCCTCCCTTGTAGACGTGC
>Ga0181470_100445_pt1 | contig 10824 bp, 8 predicted proteins | sample InSIn5SAF170_FD_119082 | JGI IMG/M metagenome (GOLD analysis project Ga0181470, IMG submission 119082) | Clean room microbial communities from NASA Spacecraft Assembly Facility at Jet Propulsion Laboratory, Pasadena, California, USA -... ...
GGCTTATTATTTGAGTTCCGACGTTCTTAAATGCCAGACGTTCTGCATTCGCGTTCTTCACATCAAATACCAGACGGCATAGAGCTCGAATCAGGGGGCGATGAATCGCACCAGATATTAGAACATCTCCCAAGAAGCGTTTCTTGTCAAACGGTGGAGGAATGACGAAGCTGCAGCTCCGCGACTTGCGGGACTCGAAAATGGGGGCAGCCCACGGTGACTGGCGCAACTTCGGCGCGTTGCTAGGCAACGAAATAGCGTGTTTTCAATTCCTTCTTCGGCCACTCAAGTCCTCCCATTCATCGAAGATATCACATAGCAGTATTCGACATCGCAACTTCCAACGATATACAAAACTACTGACGATAATTTCTTGGCTTGGGGCAGCAAGGTAGCTGTTCACTCTACCAGAATGTCCATCCGACAGCTCGAGTCAGGACTCAAGCACCTCAGTGTCACCGATGAGAACGAGGCACCACAACCCACAGGCTTGAAGTCAAAGGTAAGATCGTGACCATGTCCACGTACGCAAAGGCTGACATCTCTGCAGCAAGTCCTCACATCCAGCGTCAGCCGATCGAACCTCGTCAAGTATGCCCTTCAAGCAAGCTCCGAATCTCGTCAGAATGAAGGCAACCGAGTCGCAACCCTCACGAAAGTCACACAGATCCCGACACTCCCTCCATCGCCAGTGCGGCGGCAGATATCTGGATCGTCTGACGAGAGTAATGTTATCTCAGAGCGAACATCAGGATCTCAAGCCAGCACCAACTCATCCTTCTCCGACTTGCCACCACACCCGGCAAGGCCAGACAGAGACCTTAGCCTAAAAGGCTTCGAGATCGGAAAGCCTCTAGGGAAGGGCAAGTTTGGTCGCGTCTACCTTGCAAGAGAAAAGTCGACAGGTTTCATCTGCGCGCTGAAGTGCCTGCACAAGTCGGAAATAGTGCAAGGGAAGGTCGAGAAACAAGTCCGTCGGGAGGTCGAAATTCAGTCAAATTTGCGCCACCCAAATGTCCTACGGCTTTTTGGTTATTTCCACGACAAGAAGCGCATCTTCCTCGTCCTCGAGTACGCCGGCCACGGCGAGCTGTACAAGCACCTCAGGAAAGAAGGTAAATTCCCAGAGTGGAAGGCCGCGCAGTATGTCGCTCAGATGGCTGCAGCCTTGAAGTACCTACACAAGAAGCACATCATGCACCGAGACATCAAACCCGAGAACATCCTCGTCGGCATACACGGCGAGATCAAGATCAGCGATTTCGGCTGGAGTGTGCATGCGCCTAACAACAGGCGACAGACCATGTGTGGGACACTAGACTATCTGCCGCCCGAGATGATCAAACCTGGCGGAAAGGATAACTTCTACGACGAGAAGATTGATCTGTGGAGCTTGGGTGTGCTCATGTACGAATTTCTGGTTGGAGAGGCGCCGTTCGAAGATACGCCAGTGATGACCCAGAGGAGAATAGCGAGGGGTGAGATGAGTGTTCCCAGCTTCGTGAGTGCCGAAGCAAGAGATTTGATCAAGAAGGTAAGCACATCGCAAAACAAGAGACATTCCGCCGCTAACAGTTCTAGCTACTCGTACTCGATCCCTCGAAACGACTGCCTCTCAAGGACGTCGAGCAGCATCCTTGGATCCTAAAGCATTGTCTTGGGAAGGGTGTTGACCGACCGACCGAGCGAAGATCGTGACACGATGGCAAAATTCATGATTGTACGAATTTCCTTTCTTTGAGCCATCGATATATTCTCCGAGAGAGGTGTTGAGAACATTATTTATCCAGTGTGATGTGGCTTCGGATTGCATTGTCGAAGACGCATGAGCGGAGTGCCTTGGGTCGAGTTCGGATGCCGATGGAAAGACGTTTTGATTGCTAGCCATGACTTCGAGAACATGAAAGCGGACCTCCAAAGGCATTGGGCCCGAGCGCTGTTCACGTCACGCTGTATTTCGGCAGCTTGCTTAACAATAAAACCAACTTCCATTCTCACGATTTGTTATGGTTCGGAAATGCTCGCCGATCTCCTCATGGCTGCCGCCAAGACCATATCTCATCTTTTGCATATGACGCAAGAATCGGGGATCATTTTGCCAGCACCAGCTTAACAATTTCCACCCCAGATACGCAATTCATGCTTGCAAACAACTGGACTCAAGAGCGTGACAAGCTGACCATGACCTTCGAGCGAATATAGATCTCGAGACTCGTCTTTGCTGTGGAGTCTTTGCTTCAACATTTGAACCAGCATACCGTTCTACGAGGTCCGAAGTTCACCCGAAGCACACCTATCTCCCTCTAGTCGACGAATCCATACATCTACTACCGGTACGGGAGGGCAAATCACAGCGAAGCCTAGATTCACAATTTTTTCGTCAAAATGGGTGATGCAGGCGGCCCCGAGAAGGGCATTAGAATCGCCATTGATGTAAGCCCACCGCCTGCCCCCTTCAAGCTCAAACTAACACGCAAAGCGAGGCGGAACCTTCACAGACTGCGTTGGCAACCCCGGCTCTGGTAAGATGGAAGATGACGTTGTGATCAAATTGTTGTCCGAGGATCCCCAAAATTACGAGGACGCGCCGTTGGAAGGCATAAGACGCCTCATGCAGAAGTTTACTGGAACAGAAATCAAACGAGGCCAAGCACTCGACACGTCGAAGATCGAGAGTATACGTATGGGTACTACTGTTGCAACTAACGCGCTTCTTGAAAGGAAAGGTGAGAAGATGGCTATGGTGGTCAGCAAAGGATTCAAGGATTGCTTGGAGATCGGTAATCAGTCGCGGCCGAAGATCTTTGACCTTGCCATCCGGAGGCCGGATGTGCTCTACCAGAAGGTGGTTGAGGTCGACGAGCGTGTCACATTGGAGGACTACGCTGAGGATCCTTATCGAAACCAGACGAAGGTTGAGGCCAAGCACGACGAGTCTGACAAGAATGATCTTGTGCAGGGCCTGTCAGGCGAGGCGGTACGGATCCTGCAAAGACCAGACGAGTCGAAGATCAAAGAGGATTTGCAGAAGCTATACGATGAGGGTATCCGAAGTATCTCTGTCTGCCTGATGCATGGCTATACATTCCCTGTACACGAAGCGCTTGTCGGCAAGGTCGCAAAGGAGATCGGCTTTGAGCATGTCAGTCTGAGTCACGAACTCATGCCTATGATGTTCTAATATCTGGTGCGATTCATCGCCCCCTGATTCGAGCTCTATGCCGTCTGGTATTTGATGTGAAGAACGCGAATGCAGAACGTCTGGCATTTAAGAACGTCGGAACTCAAATAATAAGCCCCGTATGGTATGGGATGGTGTTGTTGCGCCCATGATCTGATTCTGATTCTTCATTGCGCGCATCATGTAGATTTGCTGGAAGCGGCCGACTATCTACTGTATACGAGCCTAGCACAGTACAACGCCATGTTCACCGTCCTCTGGTGGCATACTTGTCCAAAATCCACTTGATCCAGATTTGGGGATGACCAGGCGTGTGCCTGCGCGCTCAAAGCAGTATCGAGTAGATACACTCCTGCGCGCACGCTGCAAATTAATCGGATCTAGTGTTTGGCTCACAGGTTTGCTCAGAGTCTTGCACCGCACAAATCGAGCGACCGCATCAAAAATCCCAGCCAACATACATGGTATAGTCTAAGACAAATCCGCGGATAAGCCATGCACTTACCAGTGAGCGAAGTCAAGCGAGGTGTCCGCTGTACCCCAACTAACCAGGATCCCTAATGCGGGCAGACTGAAGAAGCCAACTCAGCCAACTCACGCGGTGCTGCCCAAAGCGGCGATATGGAGCAGGCTATGAGCAGGGGCCGGATGCTGCAGGTTTCAGATCGTGCATAAAAAGCATGCAGCCTAATGACTCGTGAGATGTGATATAAATTTGCGGCTCAAGAGGTGTATTTGCTTTTGCGGTTCACTCAGCCTTTGCGCGATGAGCAGAAATCATGGTCAAGTCACCTGACGGAGTGTGATGAACGAAATGAGGCATCTATCGATTTAGTCGCATTATTCAATATCTAATTCAAGTAGGGAGTGACGTAAAAATTCTGCAGAATTATGTCCTTCATAGACCAATTTTCGCATAACGTTTCCTCTTCTACGGCCGCTGGGCCTTTTGCCGCCCTGTGAGAACTCCTGAGCAGACGGCTTAACCGTCTTCTGAGCCTTAAAGCACAAATGCTAGCAGGGACAAGATGAACGAGAAGATTATGCCAGCCAGTGGAGACAAGATGTCTCTGGAGGCGCCGCCATGAGTGGGCAGAGTTGCAATTGGTCCAGATGATGTCGTGCTGCTGCTGAAGGTGATTGTCGGCGTCCCGGATGTCGCAGATAATGGCGCTGAAGCCGATGCTGCTGATGAAGCTGATGTTGCCGATGAAACAACTGATGAAATAGCTGACGGTTGAGCCGTTGACGAGGAGACCACCGCAGGTGTAGTACTTGGCTCGGTCGTTGGCACTTGCGACGGAGTTGTAGTGCTGGACGACTCCACGATTGGCTCAAGGGCCACAGATGATGTTGATGATAGGCTACGCATCCTACAGTATGCCAGTCCCTGTGAGATGACAGGTACTTGAGTGAGAACCTGGGCGGCATCCGCGTGGTTTTCCTGGCATTCTTGGATGTTGTCGATAGCGTTCTGGAACTCGCTATCGCCATCACAAATGCTATCTTCGTTTCCACTCATCTGGTATGCATAGTTCGCCGCGTTGCAGACACCGTAGCACTCTGGCCCTGCGTAAATTTGGTCTGGTGCATCCTGACGCTGGAAAAGGTCTGCTCGCTTTGTGACTGGAGCCCCATAGGTTTGCGATTGCCAATTGTTCCACACTGCGGAAGAAACTGAAACTGCTGGTATGTCGTTTTCACTGTAGTCCCAGCCTCCCCACGCACTCGATACGGCAGCCGGTGGTGCAGGCGCTGAAGTGGTCCACTGGTCCCAAGAAGAAATGGGCGTTGTTATTGGTGGCGGCGCTACGGATGACGAAGTTGTGATGGCTACTGGCGGTGGTACAGAGGACGTTGTCCACGGTATCCACGAATACGCTGAAGTAGTCGTTATAGGTGTTGTTGGAGGCGGTGGTACAGAGGATGTCGTCCATGGCACCCACGAATGTGATAAAGTAGTCGTTGATAGCGGCGAAGGAGGCAGAGCAGGAACAGTAGTGCACTCTGGATTGCCAAGAGTCTTGAAGATCTTGAAGTCAAGCTTGAAGAATGTTGGGTTGATGTTGAAGTAGTCATCCACAGGGCTAAACCACGCACACGTCGAATTGACGTCTTCCAGGCCCAAGTAGCTGTCGACTGGCGGCAGAGGTGTCGTCTTATGACAGTCCTCCGGAGCACAGATATAAGTGTCGGCAGGCGGGTTCGACTCGAAATTGCAGCCGACCTTCTTAGGGTGACATAGCCATCCTGGTGGACAGCCCCATAGATAGTTGTCTGGCAATGCCGTAGGAGGTGTGTAGTCCTCGTTGATGGTCCTAGAAGAACAAGGAACCAATGTAGTAGGGGATATGGACTCCAGCGTTGAACAGTACGAGACCGACACAGTCTGCGTAGCCACGCTGATACTCGTGACAACGTTGGTAACCACGCCAGTAATAGTCCTCTCATTCGAGACTGTGGCAGTGTCGACAACAGTGGCAGTATCTACCACAGTGGCCTCGCTTACAACAGTTGCTGTGTTGACAACCTCCAACGTAGATACGGATCCAGAGACTACGGTCTGTGTTTGTGTAATGGTAATTGGCGCTGGTGTTTGCGTAATGGTAACTGGAGCTGGTGTGTATGTAACAGTACTGGTGGGCGCAGGAGGTGCCGCCCCGCCTTGTATTGAGATGCTCGTCGTAACCGATATAATGGTGGCTACATCGGTCTCTGTCTCGGTCACAGTCTCGGTCTTGAATATTGTCGTTGGTATCTCTTCAGTGATTGTCGTAAAGATTTCCTCGTATTCAGTGCTGGTAATCGTAGTGGGAACTTCTTTGTATTCAGTGGTGGTAATCGTTGTCGGGACTTCTTTGTATTCAGTAGTTGTAATCCAGTCAGTCCATCCTTGTGCTGCTGGCGTTGGTACCGCAGCCGGAGTACTGGATGTCCATTGTGACCATGTGTTGTCGTCTGCAAATGTTGGCAGGCTGAAAGCCGTTGAGGCGAGCAGCAATTTCGTAATTCGCTTCATGCTGGAGTTTTAGCTTAACGATAGTACTGGGGTCTGCGAACGAGGAACGGAAAGACCGACGGCTTAAGTAGTACCAGTCTGTATTCTCACCACATAGCACAACACAAAACAGAAGAAGGATTGCGCTGGTGGGTGGAAAGTGAGCTTCTCATATCGGTTTCGCGTTTTCAGGCTGAGAAACTTGAACTCCACTGACCTGGCATTCAATCCAGCATACAGCAAATGCTTTCAGCGCGACCACTTCTGCGAGACCCCATTGCTCCGGAGAGGTTGGGAAGCGAGGCGTCGTGTCATGCATAATTTGCTTGAGCGATGGATCAAGCTGTGCTATGTCGGTTTTGTTCTTGGGGTCGTAAAACTAACATAAGTCATTCACACACGGTGACTATTCGATTCAGACCCGCCCCCAAGTAGGCCGGTGGCGTTACATTGATACCCTCATTGGATTTGCACCTGGAGACTAGCATTTAGCTGTAGGGCCAGAGATAGATATAAGCATGACTGGCAAGGCAGTCACCTTGCTAGTTGGAAAATCCGCCGACATCAAGCTCCGTACTTACGTTCGTGCCGACAAGAAGCCTCTGTACCTCGGAGACCATGTGGACACCGCAATCGATTCCTTGGAACTACGTGTCAATCCTGATTGGCACAAGCACTTGCGGGTTGTAGACGCGGGAGCTGGACGTGGATGCTGGAGGGGACAACCCGAAAACAGATTCTCGTGATCAAGGCTAAGCTCAGGACGGACGATGCGCAGCTCGTTTAATGGCTTTCGCATAAGCTTGAGTAGACGCGGTCAAAGTGAGGTTAGAGGGCGTGACTATATGCAACAAGTCCGGTGAGGAAAGATGGACACGAAGATTGGACGTATCGTGCAAGCTAGATAAGTCCAAACCGCACTACACCGAGCTGCAGCATTCGCTCAATTCACTCTAGCGGAGCACCTCGAAGGTGGAGTCGTGACTAGCTTGCTTGGCACTCGATCGAGACATGCCAGCTAGGCCAGGTCTTGAAGCGTCAGCCCGACCCCAATTCTCAACCATCAGCTCCATAGATCAAATTTGATCCAGCCTTGTATCTCTGATATATGCGTATTTGACACCAAAGGGTGGCTCTTGGTCGAAACAGAATGACATGCTGGCTACAATTGCAGGCCAGCTCGGGCATGGGGTTCCACGACTACGGATTGGCGCTCTTCTCAACCATTAGCAGCTCATATGCAGCGCTTCCAGACAGACCGTCCTAAATCCATCTGCACTTCGAATAACTACACCATTGGTCGGAGCTCGCAAGGTATCTTCCGGACAGATCGAAGACACAGAGTGCGACTTCACCACCATCTTATTCCAGTGGTGCAGGTGCGTTGAACATGCTTCTAGACTCGCGACAGTCTGTACGCTCCATTAGGCTGCCACTTGAGGCCTACTGATTTTCGAATCGGTAAAAAATGTTGCCCGCAGATAATCCAGCCTTCTCGGAGAGAAACCTAGATCCACGCACTGATACTACTCCTAAGGCAGTTTGTAGAGTGACCTGTCTCAAAACAACTCACACATCCACTTCTTCGCCTTGGTCAAGCGCACATCTTTGCTATTCTGTCAAACTTCTCACCCATTCGGATTGACCGCGAGCCGAACGCATGAGCATCATATCATTTGTCACGCTACGGAATCCAGCTATGCGCTTGCCTCCATTTAGCGCAACGATTAGCTTACCCTTTCATGAACAACCTATCGTATCCTTACCAAGATGCTACCCCTCCTTCGGTATCATACGGCCTAGAAGGCACGCATTTTGCCACCTAGTACAGAGACCACCGGAATGTGCGGCAGCGTCTCCATCCAGTCTTGTGCTCAAAGGCTTCTTGAATGTCCCTGTGCGTCTTGCCTGTATCATTAGGCTGACCCAAATACACTCATCTCGCATGCGGCTATAGTTTGCACACATTCACTGTATCTTGAGGTGATTGTCATAGAAGTCCATTGCTTCAGTTCTTCGTCTCCACGACTGTTGCCGACTGGTCTAGCAGCTTGAAGGACTGTCAGTATGATATCACCAGTTCAGTGGCAGTTGGGCCAACAGAGGCTTTGTTTTGTACTGACCATATTCATCCGGCTCTCGTACGCAGGAGTTGCACAGTGGATCAATCCTAGGGCAGCCATAATCCGCGATGTTGCAATAGTGGAAGGGGGTTTCCTTACTACAGGCGACTTTGATGGGAAGAAGTGGTCATCCGGCACCCAAACGCCTCCTGCGGAAGGCCTTCTGTACAACATCAGCCTATGCAATTCCTTTGATATCGAAGCTAACGACACATACAAGTTATTGAACAGCATGGAAGAGGATGGCAGCCCGACAGGACAGATCTGGATCGGAGGTGGCCTGTTTGTCAATAATGTCGAATTCTACGCATTCGGGTGAGTAGCAGTATATTCCAGCACCTTTCGTGGTTTGCTAACTTCATTAGAGGACTCTCAAATCCGCGGCGCAGAGCAGACAGCTCGACCGTAGTGCATGGGGCCGTCTATCAACCGAACGAGCAGATCGTGGGTTCGTATCCAGATGTGAACGCGGAGTGGACTCCTACAGCGCTTGACGACACCCTGTCAAACGTCTCACAAAACCTTGCGCTCGGTGCTTGGACAAGTGCGCCTACAGAGAACCGGGCCTGGTGGTTTAGTGGATTGCAGGCCGTTGAGGGTGGCTACATTGATTGGATACCTACTGGAGACGACTCAGACCAAGCCAACACACCGTCGAAGACGATCATAGAGATTGACCTGAACATCCCTAATCAAGCCAAATTTCGAAATCTTTCGTGGCCTGAGGCAGTGCAGCCACGGGCCGAGGGCGGCCTCGTCTGGCTTCCTTATGCGTCTAATGGCATACTTCTGGCATTTGGTGGTGTTCCGGTCCCGGCTGACCTCATAACAAGTGGTCTTTTCCCAGACGAGACGAGCAACAATATTTCCATGGGTGATATCGCCATCTATGATATAGGTGCCGAAGAGTGGGCTATACAGCAGACTCTAGGAGATTTCACACCAGGTCCTTTGGCACAGTTTTGTACTGTGGTCGCAACTGCTCAGGATGGCAGTGGTCATTTCGTCTACGTATATGGCGGCTACGATGGCACGGCTACTGGTGTGGCATCTGATGCCGTCTGGGTATTGTCCGTGCCTGCTCTGCAGTGGACCCAGATAACAGCCGGCACTACCACTCACCGTCGGCAAAGCCATGTCTGTCTGGCTCCCACCCCTACACAGATGCTGTCCATCGGAGGAGCGCTTGAGTTTGGGGGTAACCTAGGAGCCGATGACTATCTTGATGTATTTGACCTCAGCTCTGGATTGTGGACACACAAGTATAATGCTAGCTCATCTGCATTGTACGAGGTACCGTCACAGGTCGTCAGTCAGATTGGCGGCGGCAGCAGGACTGATGGTTTTGGTACTCTACCGTCTGACCTGGCCAGCACAGTGAGCTCAATGTTTTCCAGTCCCTACCCCTTGCCACTTCCTGAGTACAAGGCTCGAGATTGCGCGACTTCCACCTCTATCCCTAACTCAGGCAAGCCGGATTCGACTCCCTCCTGGCAAAATGCCGTCGTTGCCGTTGCGTCAGTTGTAGGCGCAGCGATCATTTCAGCATTGATCTGGTGCATCTTTTTCCGGAAACGCAAGCAATCTGAGAACGACACTGCATCCAAACGCTGGAGTATCCTTTCGTGGAGGAAGGATCTTGACCCTCCACCACCTAAGTCCGAGGGAGCTTCTGATGGTTCCGAGAGCACTAGAGTCGCAAGTGGGCCTATTGACTATTTCGGCGTCAAAGGCGCGCGGTCTGAGACGCATGAAATGCCCAGCAACGTCACATCTCCTGGCTACTCAATATACGGTCATGCCTCGCCGCAACTAATATCTCCTCAATCCCCGTACTCAGGATCAGTTGAAGTTGATGCGCAAAGGCGTCATGAGATCATGGACCATACCAGTACTAGTGGTCCTCGGGAATCGATGTCAATCCGCAACCACCCCCTATACCCCCGAAGCATCGCGGGTGAGTACATTATGTCTGCACGAAGCGATTCTATCTCCCATCCATCAGAGCAAATGCTGCCGTATCGCAATACCGGCTACGTGTCCCCGTACGAGCTACCTCAAGATCGCAGTAACGACAACCTTCCTCAGCCTCCCGATGGCATGGCCCTTGAGGACTTACGCACAACGCCAGAATGCCGTGCTGGAACATACCAGGTCGGACACGTACAGCCGCCTACAGCGATTGTCCGCACCGCTGTTGTGGCACGTAAACCCCTCGTTACGGATAGAAGGATCTCTTCCCCTAACATGACCCCAGCCCAGGCCCAACGACCAAGCCATCAAAGGAACCAGTCCAGTATAAGCAGCAACATACCGAACATGCCTTCTCCGAACATCGAGGAAGATAACCGAATGTCCTGTCTGTCTCATCCTACCATCGTATTCACGGCCACGTATTGTTCGCGTCGAACTGCTCCTGGAAAGTATTGCGAAATGGTCTTGTCATTTGCCGTTGCGGTTGCTGTTGTATGTAATCGTCCGATCGCCTCTGCACATCAGGTAGGGCGTCGATGTGCCTGGAC
>Ga0181470_100446_pt1 | contig 10821 bp, 14 predicted proteins | sample InSIn5SAF170_FD_119082 | JGI IMG/M metagenome (GOLD analysis project Ga0181470, IMG submission 119082) | Clean room microbial communities from NASA Spacecraft Assembly Facility at Jet Propulsion Laboratory, Pasadena, California, USA -... ...
TGATTATACAGTATTGTATTTGACTTACTGTGGCTAATGTTGCGACTGTTTCCATGTGGTGTACTCAACCTAGTTGTACTCAATATCTTCTTCAGGTACACAAACTTGGTTAATACGTACTGGCCAAACGAATTGACGGTATATTATAACGAGACAAACCCCACATCCGGTTCGTATCGCAACCATATCACAATGACTTGGACAGCGAAAGACCGACTGCTCGAAATAGAACTGAAGCTGACGCGTCTTGAAAAACTGTTAAGCCAAAGTGGATCTGGAGATAATGTCAACCGCTTACACGGCATACACGATATGAAATTCTTCCATTTCGGACATCTGCCTTCTCCAAAACCCAACGGAAAATTGATGCTCGAAAAAATCAGCTGGAATATCCGGGAAGAGCCATCAGAAGCGGAAGATCAGGCTGACTGTGCTAATAAGTCTGGAGGGCTACCTAAAGTGAGCTTATCTAAATGGCTCTTTGGCGGCCTGATCTCACTGAGACTGGAAAGTCGTTATGGTGATAGGAGTTACTTGGTGCCAGTATTTGGCAGGAAGATTTAGGGTATTCTTTCGGTGATCCACGATTTTCATCGAGTGTACGAAGCAACACATGGGGATGAGGAGGAGAGAGACGAGATGGATGTTGATGGCGAACGTGGGACATACAGTATGGGTGATGGGGTATGGATTGAAGGGTTAAGGGAAATATCTCCAGGCATTTTGTGGGTCATTCTTGTATCGTAACAGTTGAAAAAATCGAGTCAAGTTATTCGACCTCGCGTCATGTCTGATTATATTGTCAGGCAAGTTCTCGAATGTCCACAAAGTTCGTCATTAGACACGGTGTGCAAACCAGCTGGGAACGGCTCAAAAATCAATTGGGAAGTACTTACCACGGAATAGAGACTTCTCTGAAAGATTCGAAACTTAGAGTGCCGTGTGGAGTACAACGCAACCAAAGCCACAAACTGTTTTTACTCAACAAATCCGCAATTGTATATACAACTAGGAGGCTAATTTATAGCAGACGATGACAGCCGGCTGACACCATTCGATTTCACTTGAAGGCGTGATGGCCCAAGATTAGGACTGGAGTGCCTATGATGGTTTTAATTCTTCTATGCATCCTCAAAAGCATCAAATTACCAAGCCGCTAGACTCTATCATATTGTACTGTAACTTGCAGGTACAGCCCGTCGTTGTTAGGCTAAGGCTCTTCATTCCTCAGGGCACTAAGCTTGCTCCTGTTTGCACATCAGAATCCGTAAACGGATGTTTCTGTGCATTGTCCACACCATCCACCATCCTGATCACAAAATCTCCCGTCTTCACCGTCAAGTTGCGTGTTTACCAAGTGTTCAGTGCGGCTAAAACTTCGGTGGCCTGACCACCCAGCTGGAACGAAAACCATAGGCGACCGCATCACAAGGTGTCCTACACCCTTTCGGTGGCTAGCCAAGGCCTGAACGCTTTCAAAACGCTTGTCGCATTTGTCGCATTTGTCGCATTTAAACATAGCATCGTGGGATGGTTCGTTCTGGTGTTTCCGAACAGCCTCTTCACTGCCGAATCGCTGTTCGCAGAGAGGGCATTTGTGTGGGATTGTGAGACTTTGCTGTTTGGCTCCAGTATGGCTTGCAAGTCCTTTGCGGTCAAAGGATTGTTTTTTGCAAATGAGACACTGGTGCTTCGAGTCGGAGCTCGATGTTAAAGGTGTCATCAGATGGGATGCTGAACTTTGGTGGTATTGTGCTGTGCCAGAAGCGATGTTGTCTCAACATTTGGCGAACAGTCTTATGAATTAAATGTCTTTGCGTTTCTCCGCTCTGTTGTGTAACAATACTCGCCAATTACGATGCGCCACGTATTTCATCCCCATGGACACTCAACCTTATGGGAAGGCATTCTGTGGCTGCATCTCCTCTCCAATGACACCCCCGGAGCAACGAGACATCATCTAAAACGATAAACCTAGATATAGAACATTGAAGCCGACACTTTGTAATGTATTCTGACGCGACTTGGGTCGATGGACTGTCCAGAGCCACCCGTTTGTCCACTCGTCAAGCTCTATCTAGGCGAGCCAGATGACGGGTCGAAAAGGCCACTTAGATAGCATCGAGCCCTCTCGCAGACCAAATCGGCATAGTATGCTGCAGGACAGATGCTCACCGCTTTGGTCGCTCGCCCAAACATGTAGCACATGTTGTGAGTAAGGTCTTCGAGAACATCCGCGGCATTTGCGAACGGAGGCTGTACTCTGCGCCAGAATATCTGGTCATAGACAACGTAGTAGTGCGCCGGGCGTGCGGTACCTTGGATGGCGGTGTGAGCTTGAGGAAAGAAGTCCCAATTGCGCTCCTCTGTGACGCCTCTGTCTACGACCGTGCCATTTTGCGGGTTGGACGATCGGTCTGCTTCTTCTTTCTTCATAGGGTAGAAACGAGTGTTGTGATGTTTTCCAACGACGACGATGGTGAGCCGTGGAAGACCATTCTTTGTGTCCGTCGCCGGGTAGAGCTCTTGACTAGCTTTCTGGAGCGCGGGAAGCTCGTTTTCTAAAACCAGGTTGTACTGGCCTTCCGAGACACCATCGCGATAGACCAGTATGTTTTCGGGAGGATTTCCATTCTTCGCCTTCCATACTTGCAGGCGGGACTTTAGAAGACTCCTTAGATCTTGGTGCTTGTCTCGGGCTTCCAGCTTCCACTGCTCGTCAGATACTTTGAAAACAACCAACTTGAACGGCCAGCCGGTTGTGCGCATGCTCGTGTTGAGAAGCTTTGCTTGAGACTGATACCTCTTGAATCGGTCACGGTGATAATAGTATCGCGTCTTGATGTCCGAATGAGCGGGTTTACTGCGATTGAGTACAAAACCGTAACCATGCTCCATACCATGGTCTTTCAATGCGTTGTAGGCTTCGTCAGACGAGGTAAAAAACCCCGTCCGTAGGAGGAGCGATCTCCTCCATGGTTGGGGTCAGCACCTAGATGATGGCTTCTTGACGTGTCTGATGATAGAGACAGGGCAGAATTGCCCAGCTAACTATATTCGATATAGTGTCGTGATTTTCAGCAGGATAAATATTGTCGTACTAGGGTGCGGAATGAGATTGTGCACTCTGTGCTGAGAAGACAATATATTTTCGTGCATCTGTTGCCCGAGGCTACAAGGTCTCTTTAGACTGCAACATTAGACGACATTTTAGTACACAGAAAGCTTTGTCATTAGTGGCGACTTGGCGCTTGGGCTTCGGACAGAAGCGCGCGGAATGAAATTATTGACCTGACAGGTTTCCCACCTCACAGTTCGACTTCCGAACTGCAATCTCCTCATCATTACAGATTTGCATAGGAGCAGTCCTATTTATTATATATGTACGAGAGTGATGTCGTTGGCAAAGAATGGTGGGAAGACGCAAGTAAATATCAAGATAAATCTTTACACTCCAAACTCGCTTGTTCAGCTTGCCACGAAGAACCTTTGGAAGCTCGCGGAAATCTCGTAAGGAGGAGTCCATTAGGGACCTTGACGCTGTGCTTTCAACAAGGGGATGTGAGAGTTGGATGCAATGGCTGGACTTGCTACCTGACGTGAGACCGGCCGCAGCGTAGCAGCCCGAGGAATTGAGATTCGTCAAGTTACAAAGTTGGGCTTCGATACTTGCTGGCAACATTTAACTGGTGGCTTGTACTGACTAAAGGGGCGCATTCCAAAGGCGGCGACAATACGTTATTCGTCAAACGCGGCGAAGTGCGCTGCGCCATAAGAAAATAGACGAAAGTAAGCCATCACTCCATTCGTGGTACTATGCAGGACTTGCTTCAAACTTTTTTACTTCTTCACCTGGCATACCCGGAAACCAACTAACACGATCTTTAGTATACACCTCTGTCCTCGGTCTAAGTTTTGTCTCAGCAAGGTTGAAATCATCTACCGTACCCAGCCTTAAGAGACTATGGCCAGGGAAGCTTTCAGCAACACGATACATTAGAGTTCCGCAGATGTTACAGAAGTAGTTCGTCATTAAAGTCTTTCTGGCGATGGAGGTGTTCTGGGAGAAGGTTTTGAGATTCTCTTGGCCACGGAGGTGTTTGAGGTAGGTGTCGTTGATGATGAACGCGGACGTAAACATTGATGCGGTGAGTTTGCGGCAGTCCGTGCAATTGCAAACAAAGGAGTCTACCAGACCAGGACTTGTTGTTGGCTATAAGAGATATAAGTACGTTTAAAGAAAGGTCGTACTCGGCATAAGGAAATTATGATCGAAGACTACTAAAACAACATGAGACTTTCTGTATGAAGAAAGACTTACAAAAGCCAATTGAACAGCGCCACAAAAACACGTTGCTGTCGCTTCATTGTCTTTCGACCAGCCGTCACTTGAAACTCCAGCGCATGGGATATAAGGCTTCGACTTGTCGGAATCCCGAACAGATGAGAATGAATTTGGGATGCTTAGACTTTCTCGTCCATGTATCTGAGTAGTGTAGTCAAGAGACATGTATGATTGAGGATATGAGACTTTCAAGTACTTGAAGTTGTATACGAGGCTTGTTGCTGGAGGATGGTATACCTCATGTTATAAATGCTTTTGTACCCCTCCTTAGGATTGCGTGAATCAGCCTAACTATCATAGCCAGAGACTTCCGCGAATTGCGGCGAAAGAAGCAACCGCTTTTGGGCGGAAATTGCCATTATCGGTTCATGGCACGATTACACTAGTCTTCGCTTACGTGGCAAGCCATCTCCGGATACTCGAGTTAGTCACAGTGAATGAGGTAATGCGGCCTTTGCAGAAAATGGTTCCTGCAACAACGGAGCCTGGATCGATCACGTAAACTGTTCCAACTAAATTCATCCGACGACTCCTTGATATTGGTCAAGGCGGTTTTGGAGACTTTTATTGATTAGGAGAACGCGAAAATACACCTTGTGTCGAGACCCGATAGAACTATGCCGCATCCAGAATCCACAATGCCAAGCAGCAATCTTACTAGTCCTACTTACGCCTTGCATCTCAAGCTTCAAAACATGTGTTCGAAATCATTACAATTATACCTAAAGTTCTGCAACACAGGGTGTGAAAACTGATCGCTGGACAAATGTGCGGGATAATACGCACCAGGTGCGCTTTATTGCGAAATTTGATATGATATCTCGCCACAGTGGTCTTTGATAAATGAGACTGTGGCGCCGAATACTGTACTCCAACACATCACTCCTGCAGCTCGTTAGATCCTAGGCCCCAGTCAATTAAATGCGGTCCTACTAGAAGAGGAAGTTGTAGGCTTTATTATTTGCATCCGTCACTTTAGATCTGAAAAGAAGTAAGAAACTTGGAATTTGAAGTCCGAGCAGCTGTATTCCTGGTAGGAGCTTAATCGGGCCGTTCATCCTTGCCATGCCTTTGTACCGCCGAGACGGATATCGTGCTTGATGTGGCGGGGTAATGATTCCTCCGATAATAATTGATTATTGAAACTTGGCTGTGCCACGATCGGCAAGATATAATCATCTTTGGAGGCCCGAGGCATTGATGTTTGGGCCTGCAGTAAGGGAATATCAATGTCACCAAAGCCAGATGCCCAATGATATCATCTTGGTTAAGCCTTAACGTGCACGCAGTAATCTTGACAGGGAAGTTAGAGTGATTTAGCCTGTGCATGGCCGTGCGCCTGAGCTTCATTCCGACGACATGTAGAAAGCTCGGCGGTAGATACCGGGTGAAGACAAAGCATCATGTCGTTTATCCGATTAAGGGCATGATTCCGAGCTATTGCCTGAGAGCAGCACATGTCATTATTAATAATGCCTATCTTTGACAATGTTGAAGGAAGTTATAAATTAGCAACGCTGGAGAGCTGGCAGAATACTCACTGTCATTAGCCTGCTTTGCTGGCCTCCCAATTTCAAATTCATTATTCCACACAGTAGCTCTCGAATACATAAAACGTCCCAAATTTCGATCGTACGGCTCGTCGAGATGATACGCTTCAACGCATCCACAACTGGCCGGGATGTCGTCGCTGCTTTCCGTGAGCAAGTCTCTGGCAAAACCTGTATGTGTGTCCGCAACTAGTGCGATCGCTTTCACAGGAGAAGAGAATTAAGGTAATCTTCAGAATGTCCTCTAACCCATTGCAGTTGTCGTCACTGGTGCCAGTGTCGGCGGACTTGGTGCCAATGTTGTAACCTGCCTTGCGGCTGCACATCCGGCGAAGATTCTCCTTCTTGGTCGCCAGGAAAACAAGGTGATGCCAGTGATCGAGCAGATTCAGCAAATAAGCCCCTCAACGGATGCGCAATTCGTCAAAGTCGATCTTGCATCATTTGCATCCGTACGCGCAGCCGCAGCAGAAGTGAACACTTCTGTTCCCGTGATAGATGTCCTGATCAATAATGCCGGCGTCATGACATCCAGATTCTCGCTTACACCTGAGAATCTGGAGGTTAATTTCGGTGCAAATCACGTTGGACATTTCCTCCTTACTAACCTCCTGGTGCCTAAGCTTAAAGCAACTGATGGAGCGGGAAGCAGGATTGTGAACGTTTCCAGTCTGCTGTACCAATTGGGCCCGGTGCGGTTCGACGACTACAACTTCTCCGGCGGTGCAACTTATAATACCTGGGAGGCTTACGCACAGTCCAAGACAGCAAACATCCTTTTCTCTGTTGCCTTAAGCCAGAGACTGGCAAGCAAAGGCGTGAGAAGCTATTCGTTGCACCCAGGAAACATTCCGGCCACGAATTTGTCGTCGACTTTAGATCCAGCTGAGTGGCCTATTGTGATGGCTATGTTCGAAGAGAAGAAAGTCGAACCACCAAAGGAAAAAACGGTTGAGCAGGGAAGCGCAACCATACTGGCTGCTGCATTGGACCCTCAACTTGATAGTAAGTTTTACTCACAATTATTGACAGCTGGACTGCGCTTATGTAAGCCGTAAAGGTGTTTCTGGGGCGTTCTTAGATGATTGCAAGCCAGTAAAGGTTCTAGACTATGCTTCTAGCGTGGCAAATGCAGAGAAGCTCTGGGCTTTGAGTGAGGAAATAGTAGGAGAGAAATTTGCCGATTAAAGTCGTTCCTGGGTGCTTGCTTCTTCTAGATATCCTGAAGGAAGCTCAGCTGGCTGACTGTCGAATGATAGACTACAATAGATGAATTGGAAACCCAAGGTTGTTTGAGATTGTCAAGATCTCGTAGCGAGACCAAAGGACTTCGAAAACATTCCGTTGAAAGCTTCTAATCCACGGTGTTGATCCGTGAGAGAGAGGGAAACTGCACTAAAGGTTTGTACCTACAGTGCTCTCATAGAGTACATTCCAGCTAGCTCATCCAGTTCTCTTTGTCCCAGTCTACGTACTCGAAATAATCGCTCGGACTCTCCATAAGCCGTTCCCTTTCTATCCCCCCATCTCATTCTTCAAGTGAGTATGATATTGGTTCTCAATCAACTGATGGCGCCGAGCTTCACTTAGCAAATCAGGTAAGCTTCTTAACAGTGCTGCATTATATACGCAGCAACAAGCAAACGCATTGATACCCTAAAGTCCTGATCAACTCTCGCGACGTACCTAGAACTCACGTCCTCATATCCGAATATCGCATGAATGAGGCTCTGACATCAATCGTTCGATTATTAGATGAAGCTATTGAAATCATAGAGTCCCAAGCAGGGACTTTCTAGCTGGTTGGGCCACGCATGTTCCCTGCTACCATGCTTCCACTTATTGGCTTCTATAAGCTGGATACAACTAAAGCCACGTTCGATTTGTAATGTAACTGATCATCTAGCTACGAACACGGAGGCAGTTCATAGCACTAAATTGGGTATGGGCAGATTCACGATACGTGTCATTCAGAGTGACTACGCTAACTGGACGACAATTACGTAGTAACATATGATGACCAAGGAGTCATTCTGATTCCAGACCAGTTTTGTCAATGACAACCATGTGCTTGTACTGTATACAGCAAACAGTAGACACTGTCCATCTCGTTTGGTGCTCTTCAGTCCATTCTCATTAAGCTTTGCATTGTGGATTAAAATAGATCTCAATCTATGACGACTTTGCTTCAATAGCAATCCTCTTCTTTAATTATCCACGGGAATATTTCTGCAACGCAGAATGTCTTCCTAGAACGAGCTTCTGGATGCAGTCATAGTGGGTGCCGGCTTCAGCGGCATTGCTGCCCTACACAGACTTCGTAAGCAAGGATTAAGAACCAAAATTTTCGAAAGCGCAGATGCCATTGGTGGAGTATGGCAGTACAATCGGTACCCGGGACTCGGGTTGATTCTGAGGTACCTTTGTACCAACTCAATATACCCCAAGTTTACAACACCTTCGAGTGGTCTTGTAGATTTCCTGATGGAGATGAAATCAGAAGATACATGGCGCATTTGGACAAAGTACTCGAGTTAGCAAAGATGTCTACTTCGAATCGCCGGTCACAAGTGCGAGATACGATTCAGGTAAAGATGTTTGGTCCGTACAATCTTCTAAAGGTCACAATGTCACATGCAAGTACCTCCTTCTCTGTACCGGCATTCTGAATAGGATCAATCAACCAGAATTCCCGGGCATCGAGAGCTACAAAGGCGCCGTACACCATTCAGCGCTTTGGCCTAAGGACTTCAGTGCAGAAGGAAAGAACGTGGCAGTAATTGGTTTGGGAGCAACTGGCATTCAACTTGTGCAAGAGCTCTCTCGAGATGCTAAGAAGCTGGATGTGTACATGCGAAACACCAGCTACTGCTTACCCATAGGCCAAAGGCAGATTGACGAGCAAGGTCAAGCATTTTTCAGGGACTTCTACAAGCTGATTTTCCAAGGAGCTCGGCATTCTATCTCAGGATTTGCTTCCAATCCTCAAGCATGCGGCATTTCCAGCGTCTCGGTGGAGAAGCGAGAAGCACTTTTTGAAGAATTATGGCAGAAAGGAGGGTTTAATTATCTTGCGCAGAATTACAACGATTTTTCTGGTGGACCCTGAAGCAAATAAAATAGTTTACGACTTTTGGGCCAAGAAAACCCGAGCAAGAATCAGCACGCCCTACAAACGAGAGATGCTAGCACCAGAAATTCCGCCCTTCCATTTTGGTACCAAACGATCTCCCTTGGAAACAGATTTCTACGATCGAGTAGACCAGGAAAACGTAGAGCTCGTCAGCGTGCTTGACACCCCAATTCAGTCATTCTCAGAGGATGGTATTATCATGTCTGACGGCAAAGCACGAAAATACGATGCAGTCATTCTGGCGACCGGCTTTGACGCTTTCACTGGAGCGTATGTTATTCATTCCTTCGTTTGACCTGAATGTGGTGCTAATTGATGACAAGTCTTAACCAGATGGGCTTGGTGAGCCGTTACGGCGTAGACATCAAAGATGCTTGGGCAAATGGTATCACAACTTACCTCGGCCTGGCAATTCCTGATTTTCCGAATGCCTTTATCATCAATGGTCCTTATGGTAAGCAAAGACTCTCTTTACTCACCCAGTCTGTTGCCATTTGGTACGATGCTGATGTGTCCGAAACAGCCCCAAGTACACTTTCAAATGGTCCAACATTAATAGAAACACAAGCCGACCTTATTGCACAGATCATTGCGAAAGCTGAGCTTGAAAAGTTAAAAGTGGTAGAAACAACCATAGAAGCTGCTTTAGAATGGAAACATAGCATCGAGAAGACGACTAAACAGACCTTGCTTGCTCAAACCGAATCATGGTGGACAAACTCAAATGTGAAGGGAAAGAAGCCCGAGTTTCTTACCTACATCAAAGGAGTCAAATCCTATGAGGACATCTGCGAGAATAAGATTGCGAATTGGGAAGGGTTCATCACCCATGCGTCGCACGACAACACTGCGGCTGAGGACGTCATGGAGAAGCGGGCAACCACTCTCGCGCCAACTTTAGAGATCTCTTGAAGTACTTGGCGATTAACCAGTGCTCTGACGGCATGCAAAAAGTTTCGCACCAGGTGCTAGATCATTCTTATTGTTGCTGAATAGAATGCTTCGCTCTCAGATAGAATTTTGCCCTCGAATCAATTCAACCTGATTATAAATGTTCAACGCTGATACAGAGCATTGAGTAGGAACATAGTTGCAAGTATGATGTTGTGAATACTATTGGAGTAGTTCGTCTAGTCCAACAATTCGAGAAGGTGGGAGTGGCCTTTTTCAGAGTGAAAGCTGGATAGCACATCTCTGAATCACCACATCATTGCTCTCGAGATAGGAAGCGCAATTGCTGCGAAACATTGGCTTGCTGCGGAACTTTGGGGAACATATGCTCTTTGTACGAAGTAAAAGGCGGAAAAGCACTAGTGGAGTATCTGTCACATGAGTGTCGATGCTGGTATGGACGGGTGGCGAGACAACTATGCAAGAACAACACCGCAGTAGAAGATCTTTAGTCAACAATAACCATAACGTTATTCTATGGGGTGTAGGAGATCCGGACGCTAGAGACTTTATTTGGCGAAGAGTTCGACCTTGCGTACAACCTCTCGAAGCACTCGACTTTACAATCTACGACTATCGCTCGATTCAGTAGTAATTAGTGGTTGAAAAGAGGAGCGGCTGTCTGTAACTGGCAAGTTGTGCATTTTAGCCGAATTTTCTACTGAGGTTTTAAGTGTAGCTCATTTATGATAAAGATGGATGAACTGGCTTACCGAATTTGAAGTGGATCTCGTGATGGCATCATCTTCGTGCAACTTCACTTCAGCTGTTTCGATGCAGAAGACTGAGAAGTCCTGTTGTTCTGGGGGCTTGAGGATCCCAGGCATGGGTGCCCCGATTGT
>Ga0181470_100452_pt1 | contig 10777 bp, 13 predicted proteins | sample InSIn5SAF170_FD_119082 | JGI IMG/M metagenome (GOLD analysis project Ga0181470, IMG submission 119082) | Clean room microbial communities from NASA Spacecraft Assembly Facility at Jet Propulsion Laboratory, Pasadena, California, USA -... ...
ACAATTAGCGATCTTTGTTGAATCAGTCTATCTCTAGTGGACGACGATATCATCAAGAACGGTGAAGCTGGCGCATTCGAGGATTCACAATCAAGCGATCCTGCTAAGAAGAAATTGGCCGAAGACTTCCTTACACAGATGAGAATGGGAAAGAGCTTCTTGCATGGTTTAGATAAAGACGATCGACCAATGTGTTTTGTACGAGCACGGCTACATAAGGCAGGAGATCAGAGTGAAGAGAGCTTGGAAAGATACACGGTCTATGTTATTGAGACTGCTCGTATGATCTTAGCGCCGCCTGTTGATACTGCTGTAGGTGACCTCTCAACTCCGACTCGCGACGCGTGCTAACTTTTGCAGTGTATCGTTTTTTGACCTTACAGGATTCTCCATGGCCAATATGGATTACGCCCCTGTCAAATTCATGATCAAGTGCTTCGAGGCAAACTATCCTGAATCATTAGGTGTTGTGCTTGTCCATAAAGCACCATGGGGTGTTCCAAGGTAAGAATCTTTGGAATGCCGTTCAATGAAGCACGTTAACTGGAAATAGGTATCTGGAAGATCATTCGTGGCTGGCTCGACCCAGTAGTTGCCAGCAAAGTACAATTTACCAACAGTGAGGCTGAAATGGAAGCCTTCGTACCAAGATCACGCATCATCACCGAGCTTGGCGGACCAGAGAACTGGGCGTACAAGTACCTTGAGCCGGTTCCAGGAGAAAACGACAAGATGAAAGACGTCGCCACTAGAGATAGACTGATTCAACAAAGATCGCTAATTGTGGACGAGTTCGAGAAGGGTACTCTAGACTGGATTCAAGGCGAGGGTGATGCTGAAGGTATTAAGAAAAGGAGGAATGAGATCGCAAACAGGCTTAGAGAGGATTACTGGGGTCTTGACCCTTACATTCGCGCAAGAAGTTACTACGATCGAGCTGGATTGATCAATCCTGGCGGAAAACTGCAGTTTTATCCCCCAGCGGCTGTGGCTCCGGCTCCAGCATCGACTGCATCTCAGGTTCAAACATCGGCTGATGATCTTGACTGAGCTGGATTTATATATGATAGACGAAGAATTCATATAGAAACCTGTATATACTGCGAGAGATATTAACTATAATATTTTTGCATTTTAGAAAGATTATGAGCTGTCCATGCAAGTTTTCTTAAGGATTGAATCTGCCATTGATACTACAGCTCAGAAGTCCTGCCTTGATTCGGCTCCATGCTTACTGCTACGACTTTTATGTCTGTAAGGACCGTAATACAAGCTCTTTCAGAACGACCCTAGGTGATCTACATCTTCGACTTCAATTCGGCATGAAGAGCCTTGAGCTTATCCATGTCTGTCTTCTGCATGGGCCAACCGATGCCCAAGCCCTCAACTGTATCTGGCTTTGGGATCTATCATGTATTGTCAGAACTTCTTGTTCACGTATTTCTACCCTCACCTTCTCGAGAAATGCATCACCGTGAACGATCTGTAACTCGAGGTCGGTAGATTTAGAGTATAAGAGGTTAACATACCAAGTGAAAGTGCACATGGCCAACCTCCTGGTGAGCGAGCTTCCCGTTGTTCTGGAGGACGTTGTAGTTCTCTGCTCCAGTGGCTTGGGCGATTTTCTTGAGCACGGGCTACATTTGGTCAGTACCTGTACTGCTTCTCGTTCAGGAATAAACCAGTCGAGCTTGAATCAGTGTTCGAGAAAAAGAGAAATGCGTACCAGGATCTCGGTCAGAGAGTCATCCGGGATATCAATCAGCTTCTCGCCATGGTGTTTCGGGATAACGAGCTGTGAAAGGGGCAGATTAGCACCTTCTGAAATGAGGTCAGGAGCGAGAGAGGGAAAGGGAAGGAAAGGCCATAAAGGGTTTGTGGAGAAAGCTCACTGCGTGACCTCTTGATAGCGGTTGGATGTCTAAGAAGGCGAGCACCTTGTCGGACTCGAAGAGCTTAAAGGAGGGGATATCGCCTATCAGAACGAATCGATTTAGTACCCTCTCATTGTGAGTTGTGGAGAAAACAAAGGTGACTTGCCCTTGACGATCTTGCAGAAGATACAAGCTGCTGCTGAGGATGCCATTGTTCGAGGGTGCTGTGTTGGATTACAGTTGGGAAAGTTGTGAATGGAATGAGAATGAATATGTGAAATCGTGAGATGTACAAGATGACGTTGGCTGAGATGTGGGGTCGGATGAGGGGAGATTATACAATGCCGGGTCAAAAAGTTCTGAATCTAATACTTCTCATGAAAAGGATAGATATCTTTACTTTGTTCATGTGAGAGAATCGATGTAGTATGATTTTCGAAGCAATTGTTGCTAAAGTTTACACCAGCAATATACTAGCATGAATATGTGAAGATATGTGTACATCAGCATCGAGCAATATGTCACATCTTGGTACAGTCTTCTATTCCATCTTCAAGAAACTATTCTGTCTATCTCGTCAAAGAATTCTATGACCCTTTCACTTGTCAATCTCATATTCTTCATTCCTTAGGAGGTGAGGAGGCCCAGAAGACAGATTTATGCCTGAGGAAACAAGGCCATAAACCGAACCAATGAAAATCTCCTAAATTATAATAAGGTATGGATTTTAATAAGCAAATTTTCTAGTTGGAGTGGGACAAACTATTTCAGAATTCATTTCTTGCCTTTTACCAGAGATGACCGTGGTTCATGCCCAAAATACTCCATTCCCTCAATCTTTGTAAACTACATCTGGTGAACCAGACTTTTTCTATTTTGCCAATTTTTTTAATTTTGTGAATCTGATTTCTAGGGGAATTCATTGTTTCGCTATCCTTTGTTTTTTTTGCATTTCGACTCGTTTCATGGCATGTAGAAGAATCGAAAACTGTAACAGGGTTCTTGCATCAATCAGTGTTGATCTCTTTTCACTGTTTGATACCAAGCCTTGCGAATGCCTACTTCTTCCAACCTGATTTCTTGCTTTCCGATTATCCACTTCTCCACATCACAAGTTCAAGGCTCTGTAAAAACAACCATACTTCGACATCTACAGCAATTCACCATATTACTTGAGAGCCATAAGACTTACGAATAACAAGATTGTTTGTGAACACTACATAAACCCGCTGTGAGATCATACTCTTGGCAACGAGAATAGCATAATCTGCTGTATCAGAGTTGAGCGGCGTGAATTAGGACGTCCTCACCAGCGACTTTTCAAAAGAGTAAAATCTCCCTCTAGACTCTTCTGCACAATGAGTGAGTTCACAAGCACTCCTCTCTTTGGTGGCGCTCTCATTGTCGACCTTCCCTCCACCTTTGCCGATGTCAGGTACGTTTGGCACCTCACTCATGCTCAGACCTTCACACAACAACTAATCACGCTCAACAGCACAATCCGTCAAGTGCCAGATCATCAAGAGGTCTATCTCGACAAAGATGGCTTCACGTCCATAATTTTTGACATTACCGAGCGCGTCGGCGGACCAGGTTCCTCGCCTGAGATAGACGGTCGTGCTCTGACGACTCATTTGGAAGATATCGTTGACTCGGACGACGATACGGTAAAGGTATGGAACACCGCCAACACCGTGTTCTCAAAGCTATCGTAAGTAATTCACGGCGAGCAATCGACTACATCACGTGGCTCCTCCGTTCTCACACCCTCGTGCTCCTCAACCATTCAAAAGATACTCCTCAACTGACATCTCTCGCGCCAGACCTGATATCCCGGCATACACTCTCATCGCAACACAGACACCTCCCCCAGCACCAAACTCGAAATCACCAGATTTCACAGCCATCGTCTTGACGCTGGTGAGATTGGAGAAGGAGAGCACAGATATCCTGATCACGATCAACGTACCTCACATCAAGGGTGAGTACACCGCTGAAGAGGTAGATCTGCAGCTCGGCAGACAGGGGAAGTTGATTGAAGGGGCGGTGGATTATGCTGCTCGGATTTGGGAGAGTTTCAAGATCAAGGATTGGGGACTGTTTGGTGAGATCTAGGATTATCACGAAGAGATGGTGCTTGCTTGTTTTGGTTTTATGACGCTATGGATCTGGGGAGCTTGACATAACGAAGATATGATTGACGATAGTTTGATCATTCACGTCTATACTTAATCTGCCTGAAAATACATCGATTTTCTTCTTGTTTTATCATGGGCATTGCATAGCTGTTCCTAGCTTTCTTGTGATCTTCATGTCTATGTGCATAAATCTGGAGCTTTGCTCTGTGTAATTTCTGACCCTGCAGGATTTGCTAGGATATGCTATGTTGTTCGCTGTGTTGTTCTTGAACTGGTTGAGAAGAACAACGTGGGCACTCCTTCAAAACATTGCAGGAAAGTGGCCGTTTCACAAGTAACGTACCGTCCATGGACTCGTATCGTCTTTACCGCCCCGGTTTTTCAAATTAAACCAGTGATATGCATGGCTTGACATCCAGCTGTATCCCTATGGCAGGCCAAACAGTCAACGAGTTCTGCAGACCTTGTAACTTCTTCCGCGGTTGACTGCTTGATTGACCTGCAAAGACATCATGCAGCTCACTGGACATGGTCATCTAACAAACTGTACCCTTTCGAACACTGTGTTGCTAGAGTTAGCTCAGAATACAATGTTTCAAGCAGTATCGCATAGTCGTTACTTATCAACCCATCCGTTGAATCACATTGCAAGAATTCACCAAATTTGCCACGAGCACTCATATCACATCTGTCTTGAATCTCATTGTAAAGTATACCTCATTGTAAAATGATATGAACACTTTTCCTTGCTCAACCCCATCATCAAAGGTATAACGACTTAAAAATACAACTAAGCTAGGATCATTGAATCGAACCCGGTTGACGGACTCTTACATCGCAGAATCTATTGTAGCCCACAAGCACTAGTACCATATCAAGTATATCTTTCCTCGGGCACATACGGTATACAGCTAGTAATCTACTCTCCTTTCTTCCATGGCAATATTCTCCCAGTACAGACAAGCTGGACGTCATGTAGCAGTACACACTTGACTGCGACCAGAAGTCAGCTGCGTTTGATCCATACACAGCCGTGAAAGACAGGCGACTTAAGCAAGTACCTCAAATCACCATACACGAGCCAAGTCTTAAGGTGTCTAATCTTCTGATCCAATCGTGGTAGACTCCACAAACTGAGCTGCTCACGGTCTAGCAGATCTCTCTCGAATCTATGATACTCACCAGAACCAGGGGAATCAAGATTTTCTGCATATTCAGGGTGCTAGGCACATATGTCTCATCGATAGAAGCTCCAAGTCTTGTGTGAGATGAAGGGGGGGGTTTGTTTCTCGACAATGTGAAGATATATGGGTTACATAATGATTCGAGCAAGTTTCATTCTCATAAAGTTTACTATTGTATAGCGCTCTTTGTAGTAGCGAGATTATACACGGAGGGAACGACACAAGGTAACAATGGGTTACACACGATAGTATATGGTCCTGAAGAGCATCCAAATGAAGAGCACGGCATAGATACTTGCGAACAGTGTTACAAACGTTTTCAGATTCGTGGACATCAAGATACAGAATCTAGCCCATGATTTCTTACTATACAATCATATGACTCAGACCTTGGTCAAATCCAAGAAATCTAACTTCCTAACTAGACCTCCCATATCACCAAGATCAGGTGTCCCTTCCTTACTGCTCAATGTATTACCACCATTGGTTTCAGTCAAGACCGACTTACTCGCCTTGAGCTCCTTATACTTCTTCGCCACTAATCCCATGACATCCTTCTGCGGACTACCAGGGTTCTCCTCCCTCACAATCTTCATATTCTCCTTGACAAAGGCTTGATACTCAGTAACCTTCTTCACCGTGCCGGACTCCTTTCCTCCTCTTGGTGCCGGCTTTGTTTGTACCAACACTGCCTTACAACTTCCACATCGATGCTTGACAGGGTCTATACTCTTGCTATGGCGCTTGAACTCCAATCCGCAATTCTCACATTCCCAGATATATTTGTACTCGATCTCATAGCTGTGCTTTGTCGTCACCTCAATGTCTCGATCGCCAAACAAGTTCGTACATTTTGCTGCCCAAGCCTTGAATTCTTTTCCATGCGGGTTGGTCTTGACGTTTGATATCATGAAAGTTGTCAGATGGCAGAATTCATGGGCAAGGACGTTCATAAGTCGATGCTCGTCGTCAATGACTTTCTCGGCGAGTTCTATCGAAGCGTGATGACGATATGATATAGTCGTACTTGAAGGTTGAGATGCAGTACCGGACTTGATTGTCTCACGTTTCCAGTTTGCACGTCCGGCCGTGGTGTTCAACTTTTTTGACCAGATTACTTTCACTCCCCCAGTTGAGTCGGACAGCTTCGCGATTTGACCCTGGCACATCGCTTCATCTAATTCCAATAGGAATTTGTTTGCAATGTCATGTTTTACCTGCTCGAAAGCCTTCTTGGTTTTGGCTGTTTTCACTGGTGACCTGGATTTTGCAGGCGAGAATAGCTGTAAACTACTCTTGATCGGAGAGTCGTCCAACTTGAGTGGTTTAAGCGCCTTCTGCGGTGAATACTCATCATTCCATTCATTCATGGCCTGCTGATCCCAGAACGAATCCATACTTGGTCGATGAGGTGATGTTGGGATCGTAGGAAACCGCTTCGTCGGCGACTTGAGCTTGAAAGGTTTCAATAGAGGACTTGCAGGAGGTGTTGTAGTGTTTGTGTTTGTGTTGGTATTAGCTGCTTTTGTTTTCGTATCTGATAAGATCCTGTTTTATATTAATCACATAGCAACATGCATATAACGAAAGAGATCTTACTGATCATTCAACGATAACCCCGCAAGATGTAGGGATAGATCCTTCCCGCGTGCCTCATCAGCCTCTTTAGAATGTGCTATTGACTTCTCCCTCTCATCAGATGACGACAAGCATGCATCGATATCGGTGACTTTTACAGTCTCTTTCTCTTTGTCAAGGGTTAGCTCGCTTGAACTTCTCCTACTCTGACTCGTCTTCTCCAAGTACTCGTCCGTCTCGCTTTCCTCTGGGCTCAGAGCTCGTGGTCGTCTACCTCTGACCAGTTTGCGAGTAGAACGGGGTGGTGGAGGCGGTGTGAACGTTAAAGTCGACTCCTCTTCTGTGGAGATATGACTATCGCTGACAATGGAATCAGACATGTCGTCAGAATCGCTCAGATCAAACTCGATTTTGGAACACTCGACGTCAGAATCGCTTTCTTCCGACGGGGTCTGTAGCCGCCATCGAGATGATCGCTCTTTCGCCTTCTTGGCTGCTAACTTCTTCATTTTAGTTTCTCGGATCTTTCTCGCTGTGACTGGTGGCTCGTTGTCATTTTTCGTGATATCAATGTCTGGTGTAGCAGCTCGTGAATGCGGTTGCTCCGAAGGCTCTTTTTCAATTAGAGAGTACTGACTGCTCAATGCAGCCTTCTTGACAGGACTTTGTCGCTTTCCATACGTTTTGGAGGGAGGCAGGATGCGCTTGGATTGTTGCGTACCTAGACTGGTGTCCAAACTTTTGTCGCTTGACGACTGATCCTCAGCTTCAGTTTTGACAAAGTCAAGTTCGACTGCATTGACACCAATGATCCTCTCAATTTCGTTCTCATTCCCAGCGGCTTCAACACAAGGTTCACCAGCTGTCGGCTTTTCTCCCACACCACAATCGGGTTTCCCTTCATCCTGGTGATCTTGTACTTCCACAGCTGTCTTCAATTTCACAACTCTTCTCCTAGCCGGAAGTTGAGCAGGCTCTTTTCTCTCACCCGTTCTCCCAGTCGTAAGCTTCTTCAATTCATCACATTCTGACACCTCCCTCTCAATCAGATCTTCTTTCTGCCTCGATTCCATTTTTACGGCTCTCTTAAACGACGACGTACGGTTCTGATTGCCATCGCCACAACCAAGAGGCTTGAGTAGAGGGTTCTCCAAACTCTTGCCATTCAGCACCCTCTTCTTGACTTTCTTCGTCTCGACCACTGGCGTCTCATTTCTCACATCCACATCTCTCAAACAGCTCTTCTCATTCTTCCGACCTCTAACCATCCGTTGCGTGACTTTCTCCCTAATTTCTTCAGTCCCGTTAGCCACTATTTTCTTCCTCGATCTAGTCACGCGAGTCTCCTTCTTTTCGTCCGACATGCCGTTGAGCTCAGGCAGCACATCATTGCTTTCCTCCACGACTACTCTCGGCATGGTTGCCTTCTGCTGAAGATCTATTCTTGGTGATTTAATGGCGAATTGCTGGTAGAGAGCGAGCTTGGTGCAAGTCACGATTTTTGGAGGTGTTGAAGATGAGAGTGTGGCGTTGGCATGGCAACGCTCAAGGGAAGGCGCGTTTGTAGAGTATAGCCACCAAAACTCAGCACGAAGGAATAAAGGAAACGGCAATTGATGCTGAAATCATAGAGCGACATGAAGAATTGAAGGATTGAACACATTTTACGTAGGCATAGCGTACGACGAGAAGATTAGAGAAGTTGCTCACATTTGTTTGACGTTTTAATTTGATCAAGATATTTTACTATTTGTAGTTTATACAAAATGAAGTCTGACGCCTCAAAAGACGACTTACAATCCATGCTAAGCCAAATTCATCAGAAGGAAGCAGATGTCAAGAGAATGCAGACGAAGCCTGCGTAGAACAGTCTATGCTATAAGTAGCACATCTCCCACCCAAAACAGAGAACGCCAATATCACACTCATACGATCCGAGCGAGCCTGAGGTAATACTTTACTCTACAACAGAATCATTCCGACACCAGTCATACCTGCAACCAACACGTAAACACCGACGGCCAAGAGACCGGTGTTGAACGCCGGGACAACGCTGGCAGCAGCGTTGCCTGTGCTAGTGCCAGTGCTGGAGCCACTTGGTGAGGTGCCAGAGGATCCACCAGTTCCCGATGCGTTACCTGGGAGAGCAGTAACAGTTGCGGTACCAGCAGTTCCAGCAGCCTTGACAAGGTTGGAGCAAGTGCTGTCGGCAGATCCCTGTTGCAACTTGGCCTGTCCATCGAAGCCGCATGCATCAGAAGCCTTCTTCTGGAGTTGGTAGTATTGATCCAAAGCGAATGCAAGCTGTTGTCTGCCAGTGCACATGGAGTAAGCACCGTATATCCCAGTGCTGGGATCTCGTGCAATACCAGCACATGCCTTAGGATTCAAGCCGCAGACTGTTCCAAAGAGCTCACCGATGTCCTCATCATCAACGCTGTCGGCAACGGTACAAGAGACAGACTTGGCCATGCATTCGCACAATTGGGAGTTGGCGACTGGTGGAAGCTTCTCAGATGCTTGCCAGGTACCTGTGGCAGCTGGGCAAGCAGCAGCGGCAGTGTTTGTCACTTGGTATTGGGCCATGGCAGTGTTCTTAGGGTTGACCTTGGCCAATTGTGTCTTCAAAGTGTTGAAGTCTGCAAGCTTAGAAGCTGTTCCTCCTGTAACTTGGACGATACCTGTAAGATGTTAGCAAGAGCTTAGGCGAACCAGATTGCAGTACACACCATAGTCATTGGTTTCTTGAAAATACATGTACATGATGCCACCCGACCAGACACCAGTCATCTGCTCGCCATACAAAGCTGCGACTTCAGTGAATGGGCGTGGCTGGACTTTGTTGCAACCGTACTCGGCGAAGAAAGCTGGAACGTTGTACTTCTCGAACTCCTTTGTTCTCTGATCGAAACCGGAGCGAGTGAATGAGGAGTCTCCGCACCACGAGTAGATATTGTAACCCCAGAAATCGATGGACTCCTCGGGCTTTCCGCAGTTGAAGTAGTCTTTCAAGTCATCCCGGATGTCAGCGTCGTCGTTGGTGGCGTATCCGACACCAATTGGACGGTAACCCTTTGCCTTGATATAAGCCTTGGAATCACGTACAGCAGCTTTGACGAAAGCACTGGCATTGGTGTTGGAAGGCTTGTTTGAAACCTCGTTTCCGGCGAAGAAACCCATGACGTTGTCATACTTTTGGAGAGCATCAATGACACCGGTGTAGGTCTGGTACAAATCGGTATTCCAAGCTGGGTCATCGCGGTTGATCGAGGCGTGTGGGTTGGAGAGATCTTGGATGAGGTAGATACCAGCATCATCGAGAAGCTTCATACACGCATCGTGGTTGGCAGTTGGCTCGATGGCATATACACGGATGGTGTTGACTCCCAGCTCCTTCAACAATGGTACATCACGTCTGCATCCAGCCTCATCGGCAAGAGGATCCGTGAAAGACTCTGGTTCACCACCAGCTGCGGTTCCTGTACCGTTGGAGGTCACATAATCCTGCTGATAGGCGATACCCTTGATGAAGAACTCGGTGCCGTTCTCGTAGAAGAAGTGGGAACCCTGGCAGTGATGGTTAGAACCTGTATTTCCTGGCGAAGGGGATATCAACGCGTGAGTATGACGATTGACATACCTTGATAACAATGGGTTGCAGAGCTGCAGCAGCTCTGGATGTGAAGAGCGCTGCTGCCAAACCGGCCGCAGCGAAGGACTTCATTTTGATGATTGTCAGATTAAGTATATGCTATGTTGATGGCGGACAAGACGTGGTTGTTCTATTCGAATGCGTGTTTGCACGTTCTTGTCTCGACTGTCAAAAGAAAACAAGGGGTTTCGAAGCTGCGAAAACAAGGTAAGGGACCAAATAAAAATCAGGGCTTTTGACAACGAGAGTTGTTTTTTTGCTAAAGAGCGTAAGAAAGAGGCCTTGCAAACCAAAGGGTCAAAATGCAAAGGGCCCAAAAAATAAAAAGAGTTGTGAAATTGAAGACAGCTG
>Ga0181470_100453_pt1 | contig 10774 bp, 7 predicted proteins | sample InSIn5SAF170_FD_119082 | JGI IMG/M metagenome (GOLD analysis project Ga0181470, IMG submission 119082) | Clean room microbial communities from NASA Spacecraft Assembly Facility at Jet Propulsion Laboratory, Pasadena, California, USA -... ...
TGCGAGCCAACAATGATTGGTGCTGGCGTTGGCTGTGGTGCAGGTTGTTGTTGAGCCGGGGCACCTGGCGTCGGTTGTGGACCTGGTTGTTGCGGCTGAGGCTGGGGCTGGGGCTGGGGTTGAGGTTGTGGTTGTGGTTGTGGTTGTGGTTGTGGATTTTGAGGAGCAGGATTCTGAGGAGCAGGATTCTGCTGTGCAGGTGGCTGAGGCGAATTGGGCTGCTGATTAGGCGGTGGTATCGGCTCCGGCGTCGACGTCTCTTTTCTCACAGACGTAGCCGTGAGCAACTGTGCCGTCTGCAAAGCACTCACACCACAAATGCTTTCACTGGAACATAGCAATGGTGCCGCATCATTAGGATTGATGGACGGGTCCGCAGGATCCGCGCAAGCGAAACCCAAAAGCGAATAGATGAATCCACGAGGATCTTTTGGATCTGCTGTCGCTGTTGTTGGTTGGGCGGGCGTCACGTACGAGCTATAATCCACAAACACGCCTCTGCTCGTAGCAGTCGAGCAGATCGGTGAGCCCATGGCATCGATGGTCGGCAACGTTCCCCTCCAACTGTAACTCAGCGGATACCTGACATACTGCTCGGGATATGTCAGTGTGACAATCTGCTTCTGTCCCTTCTTGGTCTCGACCTCGATAGTGGCCGTCTGCGTGCCCGCAGTGTTGGTGGGCGGTATAGTGATGCCATCAGGCAATTCATTGAACTTTGTTTCTGTCCTCGTGGTGTTCGTCCGCTCGTCCACGACTAATATGATTGTCGCTGCCGTGATCGTAGCCGTCACCTCTTGCTTTTGCCAATACCACTTATAATTGATGTCGCCGGCGGTGCAGTCCGCCTCGCAACCAGGTACGGAAACATTCCTCGCGACTATTATGAAGAGACAGACATCAGTCAGCTTGTGTCTCCCAAGCAATCTAATCAATACTCATGATTCAGCTCGTGAGCGAAATGAGGCACTTACCGAATACGTAGCCGTCAGCAGCAGCCACTAAGCATTGCAGTAAGACGATCGTCGGCACCGACAGCACCCCACATCTTCCTCGTCTCCACAATTCGACCATAATCCAACGTCCCTGTATGAGCGAGTGTCCAAACTTTTCCAAAACGAATGAGTATTGTAGCACGTCAAAAAACGTCTCACGAAAACGACAGTTTGAGACAGAGAAAGATCATTCACACACTGTCAAGGAAAGCAAGCGGGGGCCAACGCGGCCCCCATATATATTGGGATGTTTCTTGCTTTGGGCAAAGACACCCATCCAGGGCTAAATTCGTATTCATAGAAACCCATGCGTCGGCCGTGGCCCTTGCAGGTTGCATGCCCGCCAGGCTGAGCAGCCTGCGATTCGCGAGAAAACAGGCTCTGGTGCAATGAATGAAGGACCGGGCTAGCCAGTAAAAAGCAAGGATGGGGGAGATCGCAACGGAGCGTGAACGGAATAAGCCGTCTTGGATGCTTGGCTTTGATGGGCTGGACCGCGGAGAGAACGGGTAGGACGTATCAGATAGGTACAGTATTGGTTGGTATTTGCTTTGAAGTTTGGAGTGCTGGCGCAGATGTGTTCAGATGCGAAGTCAAGTCAAAGTTACTTTAGAGCTATAAACATTGATCATGTGTAATCTTCATAGATGGGGGTATAATGGCCCTTTCCTCCTCCATGCTAAGGGACGCTGTCCCAAAAAAGAGTGTATACAATGCGCACAAAACATTAATGACTGATCACGCTTTCGTTATGCAGAAGCAAAATCAAGCCTCCAGCAAGCGACTCCGCCGTGCGATTTCCTCGTCAGATAATGCAGACATCCACAAACACTTCGTAATAACGTTCGGCTCAATCTGGAAATTATACTTCGAGCTCGCCTCCAACAACCTAAGTAGACTCTTCACAATCGCCGCTGCTGTCTGATGGCGTTCGAAATTGATCATCGGTTCGTTCGCATTCAGTGGCGGTGTCTCGATCACGGCCGGCTTCTGGGAATTGTACACAAGGTCGCGCGTGTAAATGCCAATGAAAGGGATGCACCCTTCCTCGCTGCCCCCCGTCTCCATCTCCTTGCGCAGGTTTTGAAAATTGCGAACGGGCTGCACGATCTGTTCGAGTTCCTTAAATGTGGCCAATTCCGCCGCGGGGACGTGCTCCCATGTTCGCTTCAATCGCGCACATTCAGCACTGAGCAGCGCAATCGTGATTTGATACATGGTCGCGAAGTTCCTGAATCGGCGACAGTGCTCGGCGATGCGAATGTATTGAACTAGACAACGCACGCGTTCATCGTGCAGCTCAGTCAGAACAATCTCTGACAGTAGCCATTTGACAACGAGGTTGAACCGGGCAATGACTAGATCGACTCCACGAGGATCTTCACTGCGAAGATAATCCACCCAGTTAGACACAGCCGGTGAAGCCTGCGTCCAACGGAGCTCGATGAGCTCTCGCCAGTCGATCTCGTCAAGAGCATCCTTCTCGATCAAAGTGAATTGCTCTGCGAGAACTTGAGCGTCGTACGCGAGGATGAAAGGCAGATGAGCTGGCGGGTATGACCTTGCGCCAATCCCTTCTTGCGGCCTCAGGAGTGTTTCAGTGAGCCCAGACCTGGACGGCATGGGGTGAAGAGGTGAGACTGGTGAAATTGGAAGCGTCTGGTTCTTGACCGTTGGTGTCATTCCTGGAGTCGGCAGACCTTGATTGAATGTGGTTTCGTTTCCAGCGGGAGGCTGCACAGCGTAGAGATCTTTCCCTACAGGAGGCGTATCCGGATGTCTAAGCGGGTGCATAAACACACTGGTATCTGGTTCACTTGGAACTCCATCATCAAGGAAGCTTCGAGCGACTTTGCTGCCACGATCTGGGGAACCTAGGTCATACGGGTCATAACCAGCATCGGAATCATTGTCATCCAACAAGAACGACTCGTGCGGTGCACTGGAGCCCTCTGCCGGCTTGGCTACAATGCGCAGCCCTTCGACCTGCGCTGAAGAAGATGCAGAGTGTGAAGGCTTACTGCCGTAATTTGAGCTGCCCACCGTCTGCGCCATTGATGGCGGCATCCGTGGTACGACTGAAGAGACGCCTCGTTGAAGCAACGGTATCGAAGAGTAAGAATCCTCTGTTGCAGCTACTGAGTGCACCGGCTTGTGGCGTGGAGCATGAGACAGTGCCGCAGACGACTGAGAAGCGTGGTGGATGCTTGTACTCTGCACAGCCAACGGGGATAATGGCAGAGGTTCTTCGGGGTGAATATCCTCGACATGTTCTTTGTGATGACGTTGTTTGCGATTCTCCGCACTTTCACCCGAGTGGAGTTCCACTTCCGATTTTGGTGTCTTGATTGGAGTTTCTGGTGAGAAGTCCTGCTTCGTCGGTGAATTGCTTGGTGTCTTCTTCTCGTACTTGCCCTCGAGCTTAAGCAATGCAGCCTCAATGCCTCCATCATCATCTTCGTCATCAGGTAGCGCTGCAAGCTTCAGAACCTCTGCCTCGAAGGAAGGCCGCAAATTCGGTTGTGATGAATGCGTCTGAATGAGTGAAATAGACTTCCGTCGGATTGGCGTACCATGTTCGTCAACCTCGACCACCTTCCGCCGCTTCTTCACGGATCCGTCAGCTCGCCCTGGTGTGCCCCGTGTGAGAGTCGAGAGTTCTCTTGTAGGTAAAGCCACAGAATCAATGATTGAAGATCCTGTCGAATTTCGCCGGTGCCGACGAGGCTGTGCCAACTCATCCACCTTATCGACTGCCTTCAAGTCGCCGCCAGGTCTCCGCCGCAATTGACGAGGTGGCGGCTTGCCCAGTACAAACTCATCGCTGTCCCCAGATCGTCGGTGGTCAGTCTTCTCAACTTCTGGCTGGGACTTGCCTGCGCCACTGTGATATGATGCATAACGCCGAAGCGTCGATACGCCTGACGAATTCGTAAAGTGCTTCGTCTGTCCATGGTTCGTAGTATTCGATCTCTTAAGTCCGGTGGGTACATAGACAGGTGGTGGTGGCGCAGCAGCAACAGAGATTGCCTTTGGTTTGTCTCTGACTAGCACGCTGTCGATAGAAATTACGGTATCCCGTTGCGCTTGATGACCGTTGACCAGCCTGTTCACTCCGTTCGCATAGCCGTCGCTTGGTGCATTACTAACAGCATTGCTAAACGGTCGCAGTGCTCCAGACATTGTTGGCATCTCTGGTTGCGTGTCATCTACAATGACAATTGATCGGCTTCCGACCGTGAGGCTCCGATCAAACGGTTTGTGCGGAGCGAGCAAATCACGGTCTTGTGCAACATCTTCTGCATACGCTGCGACATCCACCTCAAAGGCGGCTGCTTCCTCAACGGCGCCCGCCTCTATCGCCTGCTTGTACCTTTGTCCAACTTGTGCTGCAAGAAGATCGATTCGCACTTGCTGCCGGGGCCGAAGTGCCTGCGAACTCTTCTTAAGGACAGGACCTTGGTGGTTTGCATCCGGCGTCGATGTTGCAGTGCGCGAGGTGGAATTATCGTAAGGTGAAAGAGACCTGTCCGAGGGCACATAATCGGGCCCGTTCCCATTCGCTTGTCTGAACGCTTTGCGAACGCTGCCGAAGAACTTCTTGACCCCAGGGCTTGCTTGTGTGCCATTCCTGCCAACGCCAGAGGTCGAAGAGTATTCGAAGTCAGTTGACGAAGCAAATCGAGTGCTTCGGATGCTGCCAGTAGGCGGTACATCGAAATATGGCGAATCAGGCTGGTACAGAATACCACGAACCAAGCTGCCTGGCACAATGTACACAGATGATACTTCAAGGTCGCTACTGCTACCTTTCGATATTTCAGAAGGTTGATGGCTGTCTCGCGCAGAAGAAGTCGAGGCCGGCTTGGTGCTGGACAATGTATTTGGCGCCCGTGCGATGGACGGGCCTGTACTGGCTATTGTGCCAGGTATAGGTACAGAGACTGGTATGGGATGCGGATATAGGGGGACATCGTTGCCCACGCGGTACGTTGACCTCACGGGCATCGAACACGAGAGGACTTTTGGACTAGTGTCGCTGGCCAACTCTGTGTATATCGTGTGCTGCTCTGTCCTCTCCGTCCTTTCAGTTTGATCTGTCCGACCAGTTCTTCTCGAGAATGGCATCGAATTCGGCTCTGAAACAAGCGATGGCTTCTGGATGTGTTGTGATGAGCCGTTCAGTATTCCTTGCTTGCTGTTCTTATGTCTCACGTTTGGAGGAGTGGTCTGCAGCACAGCAATCCTTGCTGCATGCGCCTCTCTCACATCGTTTGGCGCTGGCGTCAATGTCCGAAGGGTGCTGCTGCCTTCTGCATGAATGGCATCGAGATCCCCACCAGGCACTATCTCATCGTCCGCTGTCTCTCGAATGAAAGGATCAGCATTGTCCCAGTATAGCGCAACGGTCCTCCGCCAGCACTTCTTCAGCTCGCCTATGATCTTAATGTCACCAGCTCCGCCATCTGATCTGCTACGCAAGTACTCGTAGACACCATTGACGAGGTCGCAGAAGTGTTTCCGAAGATCGAGATCGGCCAGAAAGTCATCCACGAAGTAATTAAGTATCCAGTGCCTGAGGGCTACAAAGGTTCGAACCCTGACTATGCGCCCAAAATCGTCTGGTCGGTCAACCGCCCATCGCAGCCGTGATACGAGGAACGACACCAGTTCATCTGGTTGCAGGAATGATCTGAAGGTGAGGAAAAAGTCGGACAACAGCTCGTAGTCCAAAAAGCTTGGTGATGTAATGTGCGCCACCAATCGTGACGGCGTTGCAGCCACTATTCTTGTCGTCCCAGGAGCATAACGCACAACAGTGAGGTCGTCAGGTCGGGCGCAAAGGGCATCATAGACGTGCGACGCAACCGCCACTATCGAGTGGCGAGCGTCTGACGGTGAAGGCAGAGAAGCGCGAGTATCATGTGGTTCCGCCGTGCTCCTTCTCTTAAACAGTGGTATGTTGTACGCCTCCGAGTGCCGCCTGCTTACGAAGGACGACCGCACAGCCGAAGGCGTTCGCAGTAATCTATCATAGCCAGCATTCGATGCGTTCGAGGCCCGAGGGTCTGCTCTGTTATCAGAACTACGGGTGTATACCGAGCTGCGCAGGATTGCACGTCCCCCAGCGCCGAACTGCGGTGTTCCCAGTCTGTAGTGCGGTATTGGGATCTCGAGGACCGGCAGGCCGTGTTCAGGCTCAGGCTTATTCGGCTTCGACACAGACGGCCGGTGGATCACGACCTTGAACGTGCCGGGCTGCTGCTCCACGCTGGGCCGCGCATGCTCGTCCGCGGTTGAGAACGAATGCGACCGGCCATGCTTCTGCACAGGCCGCAACGGGCTCGCTGCCTTGAGTGGCCAGTTGGGCTCTTCCTGGCTCGGCTTCTTCTGGCGATGCGATCTACTGCGCATGATCTGGGGCGTCGCATGCGCGGCAGAGAAGAGAGACTCTCTCTCCAGCGAACTCGACGGTCTTCTGGAAGTGCCTGCAGCTTCGTCGCCTCCTGCGCTCTCGGGGGGCGTGGGCGTGGGGAAGACGAACGGCGCATGGGCGGGCGGCGATTGCAAACGTTGGTTGCCGGGTCGAACGACGGGTCTGTACATGCAGAAAAAAAGAAGACGTGTCAGCCAAATGATACTCGAATGATTCCATGTTGCCGTCCTCCACCCTGGAATACATGCACAGTGTGCCTCTTTTTTGTGGTTCGCTGGTGCCACTCCACACAATCCCAGAACACTGGGTGTGAGAGGAGAAAGTGCACCATTCCCATGGGTTATGTTGTTAGGTGCTTACCTTAGATAGATGCGCCCTCCGTTGCCAATGTTGCCCACCGTGAATTGGCGGCCATTTGCAGTCCGGTCATAAGCAGAGCCAGCAGCAGCGTTCTTATGAAGCCCCTCCGACGGACGTCTCGTTTTCATCGGCGGCTTCGCGGCGGCGGCTGGCGCTCCTGGCTTCTTGGGAGCTGCGTGGCCGGTCTCTCGCGGGACTCGCAGCGACGTCCGATCCACTATACGTCTCGCTGCAGCACCATGGAGAGGATGGGCAGATGGCGCTTCGAGAGAGGCAGCCGCGCCGGCGATAGTATTAGTATTAATAGTAGTGTTGTTGGTAGTGTTGTGGTGCTGCTGCTGCGTGCGCGTGTACCGCGAGTCCTTCTTCAAGGATGCTCGCTGCGTGAGTACCGCTCTTGGGACCTTGCCCGTCGTAGTTTGGGCGCCATCGAGAACCGGACTTTGGGAGGCCGTAGTAGTGGCCATCTCCCGCGTGCGCAACCGAAGCCCCCTCCCTACCGTACTCCTGTTCTCGTGCTTAATTAGCGTGGGCGGGCAGTGCCGGCGCAGAACATGGCGGAGGTGGACATTGGCATCACAGCAACAGGTCGGTGGGCAGAGATGATGTGCAGAGTGGCAGAGGTAGTGAATCTGCTGTGCTGCATAAGAGAGACAAGAGAGAGGCGACCAAAAGGTCCAGGCACCATGACCATGACCATGACAAGCCCACCACAACCACCACCAGTGCAGTGTCCACCACTGGGCTCCAGTGACCGGGGATGCTAGCGCCCGGTGGCTGGCAACAGGCAAAGTCTCCCAGGCCCTTCAATTTCTACATACGTCAGACGATATATTGGTGAACAGTTTATTCCCAATGCTAGCTACGGCCATCGCTGCGAGAGATTGCGCCGTGCTCTACTAAGACATCATCATCATGGTTTGCGCCTGTAATCGTGACTGGCGCGCGAGGTACAGAATGCAATGGCGGTGGGACTCGCAAACGCTGCATGATAGCTCCAGCTCCCAAACTTCTTACACCTCCCCAGCTTTTGTTACCGAATGCCTGCTGGAGATCTATCACCTCCGAATTCCCATTCGACAATTCACAACTGTACGAGGCGTGTCTTCCCGTCCAGCCGCATGACCACACTGCAAATCCACATCGTTCCTTTGATGCCTCAAGCAACCCTTCGCAGCCCCTCACATCCTCACTCGCAATTCCTGTATCCACGCAAGCTCAAAACTGACTTTGGGCCGCGCAAGCTTAAACCATCTGCATCCTCGGCTGTACACGCCAAAAGATGCACCAAAAAGAGAAACTCAAGTTGCCTTTTATGCACGCCGGCAGCAAGACCCAGCAGGGATCATCGCCGCACTTTCTTCGGGCTCCAGAGGTCCTGGCAATTCCATTGGTCCTGTGCCTCGCCAGAGTCGACTCGTACAAACCCAGCATGCATCACGATCCATACTTTTCTCTCCTGTCACTTTCCTGTCACTGTCAAACGGCTTTTTCTGTGTGCAGGGCCTTTTCTTTTAACTCTTCATCCTTTCATGGAGGCTGGACACTTTTTGTCGAGTCAGCCAAAGAAGCCGTTTCGGTGCTACTCCACGATCTGAGTTGATCTATCTCGACTCGAAAGAGAACTAATCGCGCTTTAGTGCATCGGCGCCGGGCAGCAAGCCGTAGGGCTTCGAAGAGCTAAAAAAGGCGGCACGATAACCACGTGGGACAGCAGAAAAAAAGGGCCCTTCCACTGCCGCAACTTAAAATCAACTGATTTCTCGCGGGCTAGATCTGATAGGCGCGGGGTTAGTTTTCTTCTGGATAATTTTCGCAAAAGCAAATCGTTGCATTGATTGGTCTGTTTATGCCTGAAGATCGGGCAGGAGCTAGTTCATCAATCAATAATCAATTAGTGGGATAGCATTGGGTATCGCGAGACAAGATCTACACACACACATTCACATTTCACCCCCAGAGACTGTGAAAAGCACCACGGATATAACGCTCTGCCCAGTTTTATGGAACAATGGTGTGGTGTGAAGCAACTGCAGCCGTACTCCTCAGCATTCCCGCTCTTGCCTCCGAGTCCAACGTAACTCTCATATCCAAATACGAATAGAAATTTGGGCTCCGAATGAAGTGCTCGTAGAAGTTATCGCGTAATCTGTGTGCCTGCAGCGGCGTCTGCCCTCTGAACTTTACCGTCGTACCATGTTTACTGAGACTATGCATGAAATCCTTTTCGCTGAAGTTGGCATACCGCGGGTTGCCGCCCGGTGAAAAAGGCGTGTTCGTCATTTCGGTGGTCAGAAATCGATTGAGGGGTTGCAGAATCTGGCCAGTAAGATCGGCAAAATGCCGTCTCAAGAACGGACCAACAGGCGCAACGGTGGGGTCGGGGTGCTTGAGGGTAAGGTCGACTGTGTTTAGGAAATCGTGGTCGGTTTTGAGGTATCGTTTGACGGGCTCTTGTGGGTCAAGGCCGCCTGGAATATCAATTTCGCTGCCTCGACTTTTGCCACGGTGCGAGCGACTGCCTTTCAAGGGCACGGCGCCTGGATTGTCTTTTAGTTGGAAGATGAACAGGGTCTGGCCAGACTCCTTGGCCATTGTTGTTATCCGTTTGAGCAGGAATGGATTCGTGATGCCTATGAGAAATTGCTGCGGGACAGTCTTGTCGAATGTGAAGAATTCAGACTGCATGGTGAGATATGGTTTGCGTAGGCCAGCATACGGCACTGGGGCAATCAAATCCGCCAGACATGATACTGCCTCGCTGCATAATTGCGGGCTCCTGGAGTACACGACAACGCACTCGCACAGGAAGAGCCGCTCGTAAGCTATATATAGCTCTCCTATTGATGGCATATGTTGTAAAAGGAGGTCCCAGGATCCAGTAGGCTCGTATGCATAGATAAATGGAGGGGAGAGTCCTTGAAGATGGAAAGCTCGATGTGGTGTTCTAGACCGGTCAGCTGGAATATATCTCCCCGTGGAGCTTGACAGGAAACTCACACTTCAAGCTGTAGCATATCCCCAAGGAATGGCAGGTCCTGATGACCAACAACCGGCGCAGGCCATTGTGCTATCTCTGAGGTCGCCGCCTCAAGCTTTGAAGGATCGCTGATTACACCAAACTCCGTCAAGATCCGTAGTATTCTTAGGTGAAAGGCGGGAAAATCATGATTTGATAACAGAACCAACGACTTCTGGTTAAAACTTCGCTTCGTCATCGAGTCGAATTCTGATCTGAACAAACACGAACCATACAGCCCGTCTGCACTCCCATGGGGAGCATGTGGGGAGTAAAGCTTGAGATCTGGTGACTTGTTCTTGATGCTAAAGTTGAACGTGAGCTCCGTAGATTTACGACTTTGTCGGGTCGAAGCAGCTCCATTTGCAATTTCGATCGGATCGTTGTCGTGGCGCTCGGGAAAGCTATTGAAGGATATTGCTGTAAGGTCCGAAGTGGATAACGGTGTCTCTGGGGGATAGAGGATCTCGACTTCGGGCCCTATGTCAACGTTGAAGTTGCATACCACACTAGTATAGTGGAATAAGTTTGCGTAATGTCGATAATGGATCTGAATGCTCACAAGCAGATGGCCCATTGACGAAAGGCGGTCCAGTCAAGGCTCTGGGGTTCAATGATGCTATCTGGCCCAATCTGCGCGGACTCGCGCCGTGGATGGAGAACTTTCTTGATCTTCTCCATCCTCAAAATACCATACGGTCAAGTTCATTTCTTTTGGTGTTGTGCAGCACGGCGGTAAGGCTCGCGTGCCACCAAAGAAGACGTCAACGGCGCTGCTGATCCGCCTGATATGGCTGAGGCCACAAGGCCAAACGAAGCTTGTTCTCAAGACAGTCCAGAGCTAATAAGCTTGACGCGCGACACGCATTCCAAGCTCCACATGATCGATGAATGTTCGACGCCGCATCTGCTGCGATGCTTCGAATGCATTTCGGCCTGCAGCTGCCCTAAACAGCGTCTTCT
>Ga0181470_100455_pt1 | contig 10753 bp, 10 predicted proteins | sample InSIn5SAF170_FD_119082 | JGI IMG/M metagenome (GOLD analysis project Ga0181470, IMG submission 119082) | Clean room microbial communities from NASA Spacecraft Assembly Facility at Jet Propulsion Laboratory, Pasadena, California, USA -... ...
TGCCAACCTCAGAAGCTGGCCGGGTACAGCTCATGCTTCAGAAAGGAGGCTGGGTCTCATGGGCGAGATGCTCGGGGCTTGTTTCGAGTTCACCAATTTGAAAAGGTGCTGGTCACTTCCACCTACACTGGATGGGCCACTGAGTTAATCCCTTATTAGATCGAGCAGTTCCTCTTTGTACGACCGGAAGACTCCTGGCAGAGCTTGGAAGCCATGCGTTTAGTCGCAGAGGAGTTTTACCAGTCACTAGAACTACCTTACCGAGTCGTGGCGATTGTATCCGGTGCGTTGAACAACGCTGCCGCAAAGAAGTACGATCTGGAAGCGTGGTTTCCCCATCAAGGTGAATATAAAGAGCTCGTCTCCTGTACTAACTGTACTGATTATCAGACTCGGGAGTTGAACATTCGATATAGAGCGAAGGAGTCGAATACCGAGGACGGAGCTCGCAAGACGTACTGTCATGCACTGAATGGCACTCTATGTGCTACACAGAGAACGCTGTGCTGCCTGCTGGAAAACTACCAGACCGATGAAGGGGTGGTGGTCCCCGAAGCCCTGAAGCCCTATATGCCTTCAGGTACGCCGGATTTGATCCCATATAGCGTAGATCTACTCAGGAGTTCGTCGCTCCCAGATTAGATCACACGATTTCTATCAACAACATCATTCTGTTGACTGTTGGTCGTGAACTCTATGACCCGAGAGGCGGTGGCCCAATCCTCTCCAGACCAACATTTCGAAGATGACGTGAAACTCAAGTGCGGGAAGTATCTTGCACAGCAAGGCTAGGGCAGCAAGCGAATTATGGGCCTGGCACTATAGCTGGGCCAACTGTGACTGCTCTACGAAGTTCCCAAGAAGAAAAATGATTCAGTACTGAACAATTTGGACTCCTGTGACTTTGCGCAAGCAGGGCTCACACCAGGTTAGTGCTAGAGCTGGTCGAAAACAACTGCGCATATCCACGATAGGCAACTATCAAGGCGACCAAAGCGAGTTCGTTATTGCGCCTCTGACACGGAGCAACAATGACAATGATATAGTTTCCTTGCGTTGCTGAACGTGTAGGTTTACTCATATCCTGCGCAAGAGACGGCGTAACTGATCGGCAACGCTGAACCATTGCTCAATGCTTGCAAAGGCGAAGGGGTTTGGGCTAAGCTCTTAGGCACGTTGTGAGCGGATCTATACATCTATTCAGGCTTTTCCGTCCACTATGAGGATTACCGAAGAAAAGAGCGATCCTTGCAAATCCAGAACACTTCGACATATTATGTTTCGACGGTTGTTGCGATGTACCCTGTGGTGTAGTCCTCGGCTGCGGCAGCCATACTTTGTTCTCGACTATGTCACCGATCGCATGAATACTCGAAGCCGCACAGATATCACGAACGATATCTGCAGCGTTGGCCATAAAATGTCCTGGAATTGTTATAATCAATGTCCCACACTATGCCGTACCTGTCACGCAGAGAAGCAGCGCGAAGGGGAGAGAAAAGATAAGGGGTATCAGCGCCTCGTTGTTGAAGCGCTCGCCCGCCAACAGCATGAAACTAAAATGGTTGACCGCGATGATCGAATCGAGATTAGTCAGCAGCGGGCAAAGGACTCAAGTGACCCTCAACCCTGTATCAACTCTTTGGGAAGCCACTGATCCAACGAACCTCCGAACCTTTTTGCAAGTTGCTCCCTTTGCACCCGGTGTGCTGCAATCCAGACCTCCGAATGTCCGATCATTGGCTCAACTCCTGCTGCAAGACTCAGGTTAACCGATTCGACCAAATCACGAACATATCCAATTTCAGCGCCTGTTGCCCGCAGACTGTGGAACTCTCGACCGAGGCCCCTGCTGCGGACCTTTTCCGCATACTCTGCTCGCATCGTATGATAAGCCGGCAACTTTACGACACCAGCTAATACTCGAGCAACGGCTTGAGCCTGGAAATCGAACAAAGAGAACGTAGAGATATGGTATGGAACGCCCACAAAGGCTAGGGAGGGGTCTTCGAGGTAAAATATGTCCTTGTACAGGTTATGGACCATATCGCCTTCTTTTGTAACTAGGAGTTTGTCATCTGCTTTAGTCCTGGTCTTATCATCTGAGTGCTTGTCTTCAAGAAAGGGATACGAGGTTATGTAGCCGGTTGCCAAAATGATATAGTGTAGACCACAAAGTTCGGTGCCGTCACTGAGGATGACTCGTCCGGGGATTGGAAGCTCCTTACGGGATGTGTCAGGCTCGGGTGTGTCTTCTGACCTGACCCCTTGGAGAATGAACGACGAAATACCGGTCACTCTCCTTGCCTTGGCTGGAAGAGAGGAAGCAGGGAGATCGAAAATACCGCCACGTGAGCTCTGCCACACAGTGCCACCAGCCTGGACAACCTCTTTGGCAATATCAGTGGATGAAACCCCTGCGCCGATGAGTAATACATTAGAGTTCTGATACTTTTTGCCATGTCTATAACCTTTCGAATGCTGGATGCGGTGTGGGAAACATGTCTTCCACTCCTTGAGACCCGGTATGTCTGGTATCCGAGGCATATGGTAATGTCCTGAGGCGACGACGACTGCGTCGAAGAATGTGGTCCTTTTCACTAACTGCAGCGAATCATGGAGGGCGTTTGGACTGGTAGTACGCACTCGCCACTTATCTCCAATCTTCCTCACCTCTTCTACCCTGGAGTTGAAGCTCGTCACCTTATCCACCCGATGCTGCCGGGCGATCTGCTGGATATATCGCTCGAGATACTGCTGGTTAACGAACTCTTCGAGGCCGGGCGGCCAATCGGCGAGCGACGTCTTCATCAGAGTCAACGCCACATTGTTCTGAAGCCCAGCATAGCATGGTCCCGGCGGCGCATGTAAGAGTTGCGCAACCTCTGCGTCAAGCTCGGTCCGGCTTCCTGATAGGCCATAGCTCTCGCCCGTATTGGGGCGGGACGCATATCTCGGGTCTGGGGTGAGTGGTGGTGTTCTGTAAGCATCTTCGTCCCCGAAGCTGACTCGACTGTAGTCACCGCGAGAAGCGACCTCGTTTGGGTATGATGGGTCGATGGCAGATCTTTCATCAAAGTGCCATACTCCTCCAGCGGTGGAGGACCGCTCAAAGACCGTAACGGATAGCCCCTGTTGGAGTAGATGAGCTCCAGAGCAAATACCGCTAATGCCAGCTCCGATCACCGCAACACTGCGAATGTCCTCCATTGTTATCAGCTTGTGAAATACAAATGATTTGGAATCTAGGATCAGGTTGGCAAAGGACTGGCTATTGCTTAAAGCACTTATGCTATCGCATTGCTGCACAATATTGCTGCACGGTCCAAAATCTCTCCCATATTTGCAGCTCCTAGCATGATATGTACGCAATTATTATAGCAACGTCGCCTTCTCTTTGTCTGTTGAAGGAGACTCTCCGAGAATCACACACACACGATGTAGCGGAATGATACCATGTACGAAGCACATGTACACGTCCCCTATCCTTGTCGCGGCTCGTCGGACGGCATGCCGGCTATAACGGAGCGGCTCGCTCGAGCAAGTAGGTAGTATGTCGATCAAGTACATGTTGCTTGACGAGGAACACGTTGAACAGGGCGCCGTGGAGCAAGCCGCGACGAAATAGTACCATTCTGCTACTGGTGTTGGTCTACTGATTTCGGAGATGCACTCAAGTGTTGTACCGCTTTTTGTGCACCAGTCGACCGCGAACGGATTCATAGCGACATTTAAACTTAAAAGTAGATATCTGAGGTACAGAATCATCCGCATGCGAATAAGTTGATGTGCAAAATGGTCAGGAAGGAGCAGTGCTGCCGTGCACCGATATGCACAATCTGATGATCGCAGAACCCGCAAGTTGTTACAGGAACACATTCCCACCCTGCAGCTCGCTAAGTCCTGTCCAACTCGCTATCCTCAGCATCGTCGGGTCCGAGCACATTTCCACGCCGTAACTCCTTCTGATGCAAGTGTCTGACCACAAACGCTGTAGCGATCAATGTCACATTGATTCCAATCATAGTCACCGTGCCCTTTCTATATTTCGGGGCCTCGACCTGCTTCCAAACTAGAAGAGGCAACCACGCCTGCACCACATATGCCATCTCATTCATAGAGCCTGTTACCAAGGCTCGTTCCTCAAGATCATCCTTGCAAGTTTCATGGGCCCAGGCGAAAGTTAGTCCGCTGATTCCACCGCCGAATCCAATAAGCATATAACAAACCCAGTGCCACCAGACTGGGATATTCCACGCAGCTAGACTGGAGTGTGCAACAATCAGGACTAGAGCCGAGAATACGATCGGTGGCCACCGTGCGCCTCTGAACAGGCTGTCCGAAGACCAAGCATAGATCAGTGTCGTGATAACTTGAACGGCTGACGTCAATGTCGGGTAAGCATTAACCGCCTCGATGCTAAGATGACGATCTGTTTTCAACCAGAGCGAAAACGCAGGCTGATTTGTCAATCCATTGCCGTTATTGAAGAAGATGTAGAGAAGAGAAAGCATGTAGATGTGCCAAGATCCGAATAACTTCTTGGCTTTTTCCTTCGTGAAGAGCTTGTTAACCTTGGTAGGATCGACTTTAGCAGACCGGCCTTCGAGTTCCATACGCCTCTGGGCAATGGCTTTGTCTTGGGCATTGAAATAGAATGCCCGGGTGTTGGATGGGTAATCGGGCAGGAAGAAGAAGCCTGCTAGCGCGATGGGAAGAGAAATGATCGTGTTAACGATGAACAGCCATTGCCAGCCGTGATATCCACCTTTGCCTTCAAGTTGATAGACAGCAGCCATTAGATATCCACTGAACATGGTACCAATAGCACTGGAGACATGAAAGATACAGGATCTCTTGGCGAGTTCGTCTTTGCGGTACCAGGAGCCGATGATATACTGCATCCCAGGGTAGAAGGTCGACTCGGCAAGACCAATGAAGAAACGAAGGACGTAAAGTTGTGTTGTGTTTGTGCATACGGCAAGCAGGATGGTTAATGTGGCCCATGTGACTTCGCAAGCGGGTATCCAGATCGATGGTCGAATGCGAGTGAGAATGAGGTTACTGAGAGATATCAGTGTCTCAGACAACCCAGACTCGTTCATGTAAAGCATACCTTGGTATCTCGCCGATCACATATCCCACTGTCCAGCAGGTTTGCATGTAATTAAGCTGGAATGGCCAGGAATTAGTAAACGATCTTCGTGCATTGAAAAGCCAGCATTTGTTCTCACCTGATTGCCATACAAGCCCATATCCTCCTTCATGCCTGAAACAAATGCGTTGTTGACATTAATCTGGTCAAGGTATTTGATGAAGTATCCCAACGATGCGAATGTCAAAAGTGCTGCGTCAAGTTTGAACAGGAATCGGCGCTCCTCGGGCGACTTATCGAAAGTGTCCCAGAGATATGATTTCCAACTCTGCTTGACCTGTCTCTTGACCACACTGGTCGAAGAGTCAGATGCCACATCGTTCTCCGTCACATCAAGGACTTTTGTGTCGCTGCCGACTGAGCTTTGGCCTGTGCCTTGATGTTTCTCGATAGGTGACATTGTCTTGTGGCGCGTAAGTCAGTACGAGTTCCTTGACAGTTCAGAAGTTTCTTTGGCCGCGTTGTCCTTCAGGCGGAGCAAAACTCGTATATCAATAGCTTCTCCAGACTGGAAGGCGATTTTGCAAGGATGCGCATGTCTTTGTCCGGCTCTCCCATGGCGTGCTTGACTGCATGATCGTCGTAACTCCGCAAGAGCTGGTTCGAGAATATGCAAAGCTTGCTCGATGATAGCAGTCACATCTCTTGCGAGACGGTGCCGATGCCCCGAGAATCAGTCGAGTTGCGAGACGCTTCTAGTAGAAATGCCTTGTCAGAGCCCGCGAGATCTTTTTCGCATGTGGTTCTTTCGATCTTGACATGTGAGTGATGTGCAACGTGGTAGGAGCACATCACACAAGGAGAAATCACGCCATTTAATCACGTGATCATCACTTCAGTAGATAGAAGTTGCCGATTTTCTGTTCGCTGGCATTCCACAACGATCGTTCGTGGTAGGGACCCTGGCTTCCGCTCCTGCAACTCGCATATGCACAAGTTTCGTCGTGCTGTAGACGACCAAGCGTGGTGCCGTGCTTCGCAATACTTGTATGTTCAAGTCCAGCACGCAATCCTGCGACATGTCGATCGCCCTTGGATTCTTGCTGTATTGATAAGCAAGGATGGTGATGCTATTGGCGAGAAGCATTTGAGTTGGAAACTCTTATCTGCGTAGCTGCCACGCACGATGTGCGGCGAATTGATCATAAACCTTAGGTGTACTTTGTTGCGTGTTGCCTGACTTGCAGATTCGTTGTTCAGAAGAACTCAGATTACCCCCATCAAGATGATTGCCAAACCAATCCAGGACTCGATCACAGAGGTCGCAGAGCCAAAGAAGGACGCTCTCGATTTGCCAGAATTAACCCGCAAGCGACTCGAAAAGGCAGGTATTGATCTGTTGAGCGGCTACCCGTATCGTCCGGCAAGACCACTGTATCTGCAGGACGTATACGAGATTCGCAACACTGACAGACCTCACACGGATCCAGGAGCCGGAGCTGATAAAGCCAAGAGTGCTCTGTTGTCTGCGGCGACCAAAGTTACAGATCTTACAGCGCACATTGGCACTGAGATTGAGGGGCTTCAACTGAAAGACTTGACCAACCAACAGAAAGATGAACTGGGTTTGCTGATTGCCGAGAGGAGTGTGGTTTTCTTCAGAAATCAAGAAATTAGTCCACAGCAGCAGAAGGAGCTGGGAGAGTGGTACGGCGAGATCGAAGTCCATGTGAGTGTGGGAAACCCGTGTGCTGCAAACACTAACCACCAGTAGCCGCAAGTTCCTCAGGTCCCAGGTGTTGAAGGTGTCACGGTAATCTGGCCGGCTTTGCAAGCCACCGAAAACCCGGCCAATTTTCGCAAGCCTGGTGGTGCCTCCAGATGGCATTCCGACCTGGTCCACGAGAGGCAGCCAGCCGGTGTGACACACCTACACAATGACACTGTTCCCCCTATCGGTGGCGATACACTCTGGGCAAGCGGCTATGCAGCATATGAGAAGCTTTCACCGGACTTCCGCAAAATCATCGATGGCAAGCAAGCCGTGTACCGATCAGCTCATCCGTACCTGGATCGGAGTAACCCATCTGCTGGCCCGAAATATGTTGAAAGGATCCATCCCTTGGTTCGTGTTCATCCTGCTACAGGCTGGAAGGCGCTCTGGGTGAACAGGGCAATGACAGACAGGATTGTAGGTCTGGACAAGGCTGAGTCTGATGTCATTCTCAACTACTTGTACGACGTATTTGAGACCAATGTCGATATCCAGGTTCGTTTTAGATGGACAGCAGGCACATCAGCGCTATGGGACAACAGAGTCACTATTCATAACGCCAGCTGGGATTATGGTGGCAAATATCCTCGCCATGGGACGCGTGTCACTGCCTTGGCGGAAAAGCCGTATTTCGATGTCGATGCACCTACTCGGCGAGAAGCGCTAGGGCTGCTGGGGGATGACGAGTTGACGCTCAAGGGCGAAGGTGAGAAGGTTGAAGGATAGCTCATCTCCCGTTAGTGGCACACTTCGTAACGGCCAGATCCGAAATAGCGGTGAAAGATGGGTTGAGGTTAAACAGAGACATACCATTGTCTCAGTAAAATCTTTGGCTGGTGCGAGGTTCAGCTTCCGCCATGCCTATCATCCTGCAACAACACAACATGATGGTCATTTGACGTATCGTGCCCGCCATTTCTCGTCTCCCCTATCTTGCAACATGACTGTACTGCATCTGCACGCGCGGATGTGCTTGTTCTCTAATAGCTTGTTTGTGCATTGAATCTGATTTCCAACAGCTGGATGTTCATCATTTCGCTCTGAAACAGTGAATGCGCTGTACGGCCTCGAAGGAGAAGTTTCTGTGAATCTGGGTTCGGCAAACTTGCGACTCGTGTTGGTCATAACCGACCTTGCGAAGCGCCATAGGCTTTAGACCTCTTTTGCACCAGGGGTCCATTATTGATAAGGCGCGATAAATCGAACTCGGTTACCAAAGGCTGAGCTTTGAAGCTACTCGGCAGTAGCTACGTAAGGAGCAATACAGAAATTTTGGCGCAACCAGGAGGACAGTTTTGCAATGATTTATCAACGTTTCCTTCCGACTCTTATAAATCCGACTACCGCTGGCGTCTGAGCAGCGTCTCGTTGCATCAATATATACGGAAAGGATGATCATTGTTTTGCTATGAATTTTGAGGGCAAGCAAGCATCTGCGGAAAATGCGAGGCTCTAAGCGCCTGTGTATGCATGGAAATGTATCTAACTCTGTGCATACGACCATGGCGTTCGGTTCGGTTCGGAGCTTGAGCTATCCTCAGCCTCGCACTTTCACACGATACAAAAGCTGCGTCCACTCATCCTCTCCTCTGGGCTGGCTGAGATTTTAGCCATCCTCTTGCGATGGCTACACTGAGTCACTACCTGGTGCACAATCAACGGGTGTGGGATGACATAAGCTTTTCCTCTCGTACAGAAGTTGACGTCTCGGAAGTATGGCAGCACCAAATTCAGCATGATGTTCGAATTAGTCACAGGTACCGGAGGCTTCAAAAAACCGACTTGACAACGTGGTTGCATGGACGCAAACTATCTTCTGCAGCTGCCAAGATAGACAGCGATCAGCTACTCTTGCGTCTCATTTGGATCCCGCTTCAGGTGCAACAAAAGACTCTAGACGTGGCCCAGAGTATATACAAGCAGGCTTTTACTTCTTCCAACCATGAACTATCGGAAGGATACTGTAAAACTATCCCTGCTGGCATTGGAGAGTTGCATGACAATCAAAGATCGAACAAGACCCAATCCTTCTTTAGCCTGCACCCAAAGATATTCATGACGTGGTCGACGTGTCGAAGAACCGGAGGGCTGATTGTGATATGTGTTGCGGAAGAGAAGAAGCTGCCGATCTTCCTTGACTTGTTAGAGCAGCCTTTCATTCATAAGATCGTGAGCCACGCGAGTTCACCAGCCTTGATTGTTGCGATTCTTCTAAGCTCAGAAGTTGAAAGGACACAAGACGATATCAAAAGGCAAGTACGCGAGGTTGAGGTGCGCACGGGCCACCATAATTGGAAATCTCGCTCGGAAAGAGCAGCTCTGGGAGACTTAACCAGTCTTTCAGCCAAGATGAGTGGCTTGAGTACGCGGTGCGGATCCTGCCTCAGAAAGCAACATATTTTGGTCGAGGTGCTCGACTTCGTATCAGGTCAACTCCTCAACCCGAATTCGACCGAGCCAGCCACGGAAGGCCCCCAGAGCGCCTACTCTGCCGCTCTTGACATGGTCGACATGCTTCGGAAGAGAGCCAGTGTCCAGAAGACGGACAACATGTTTATTCAACGCCGGGTAGATACCCAGCTTGAAGCTGTAAGTACTATCAAAGTCTCGAGCTTTCAGTCGAGGGGCAAGGCTGACAATATATCTGCAGCTTCATCACCTCGTGGCCCAGAACGATGCATTTTTGGGCCAGCAGATGGCTTCTGACTGCCGCTTAGTAGCTATGGCCTCTCAGCGCGATTCCTCCAGCATGAAAGTCATCGCTGTCGTCACCATGTGCTTCCTGCCAGGCACCTTTGTTGCGAGTATGTTCAGCATACCGTTATTTGACTGGGATGCGAATGATCGCAAAGCGATGTATCGACGGGAATTCTGGTTGCCTAGACTCACCGTGTACAGTGCTGTCACGATTCCGTTGATGGCCTTGACGTTTGCAATTTGGACATTTTGGATATTTTTGCAGGCAGTCAAAGATCGCAAACGCGCTTTGAGTGTCCGGGTCCAGCTTGGTCTCGAGGCTGAAAAAGACGAAGCTCAAGTGTTGGCACTAAAAAGGACGATGCTGCAATCCAAAGGTGGGTAACCTGCCTGAAATCGGCCATGCGCCGCAAACCATCTTCTAATGGTGGTCTCGCACAGTACGCTATGACAAAGTTGCGACAGCTGCCTCAACGAAACTAAGTTTGACCTGCGCGACGCGCCAGGCGCATCCGAGCAACCAGAAAGCTTCCCGTTGATTCATGTAGCCCTTCAACGCTAGCGCCGCGATATTCGTGATCTTCGTACGGCACACTTGCCAACGTAGCAGCAGGCAAAGTCTATTGAGGAGCTGACTTTGCGTCCCACACGCCTGCAGGTTTGTCACAATTCCAGTAACCACGGAGTGGCCTGACGTGGCGCCGTGGCGTTGATCCCTGCTTCAGCGGCTGAGCTTTGCCCACCAAATTGAACTTTTATTATCAACACCGACCTTGAGAGCTAATACAGTACTTACACAGCGTGAATCTCAATGCATCGACCACGTTATCACCACACAGCACATCGACGGTGCTCTAGTCCCGCAAGTTTCAGTGACAAATACTTATATCATCGCCGCTGCGATGTAGCCTGCTTGAGTAATGAAAGCCTCCCTTCGCTCGCCTTTACGCCTGATCCGCGCAAACGCTACAGTAACTAGCAACCGAACACCCGTGCATGCGCTAGTCGATGAGATCAAAACTTGCCCAAACACGCGACGACTTCAGTCTTCACCAAGAATATGGACTTGGCGAGTCACTCTAGCCGCACGCCACGTCTGCCCGTGGGTTGCGGGGGCATTTTGAGGCTGGCCGTCGACTCAAGCTCTCCATGTACACGGAGCAAGTATTGCCCGCGCCTCAATCTGC
>Ga0181470_100456_pt1 | contig 10750 bp, 8 predicted proteins | sample InSIn5SAF170_FD_119082 | JGI IMG/M metagenome (GOLD analysis project Ga0181470, IMG submission 119082) | Clean room microbial communities from NASA Spacecraft Assembly Facility at Jet Propulsion Laboratory, Pasadena, California, USA -... ...
TACCAATACATTGAATATCCACATTTAATTCCTTTGCTATAATGGCGAATACTTTCTTAAAATGAGCAACTTTTCCATCTTTTGTTCTTGCACCTTCTGGAAAAATTACAATACTTTTCCCGCTTTTAAATGTCCGAAAAAGATTTAGAAAAAGAAGAAAAAACTGCTGAAGAATCAAAAGAAACACAAGAAAATATTGATTCTACTGCAAAAGAAGAAACAAAAAGTGAAGAAGTTAAAGAAGAAACACCTGAAGAAGTAATAGCAAAACTTGAAAAGGACTTGGAAGAATGGAAGAGTTCTTATACAAGAAAATTAGCTGAATTTCAAAACTTTACAAAAAGAAAAGAAAATGAAGTTGCTGAAATGAAAAAATATGCTTCTGAAGGAATTATTATAAAATTATTAGATAATATTGATAATTTAGAAAGAGCTGAAAGTGCTTCTACAGAAACAAAAAATTTTGATGCGTTAGTTGAAGGAGTTAATATGATTTTGAGAAATTTAAGAAATCTTTTGACTGAAGAAGGTGTTGAAGAATTAGAAGCGGCAGAAGGTGTGAAATTTAATCCTTATGAACATCAAGCAATGATGACTGAAAATGTTGAAGATTTGGACAACGATGTTATCGTGAAAGTGTTTCAGAAAGGATATAAATTGAAAGGAAAAGTTATTAGACCAGCAATGGTTACAGTAAATAAAAAATAAATTAAAAATTAAAGGAGAATGATAAATATGAGTAAAATAATAGGAATAGATTTAGGGACAACAAACAGCTGCGTGGCAGTTATGGAAGGTGGAAACTTTGCGATAATACCGAATAGTGATGGAGGAAGAACTACACCTTCAGTAGTAAATATTAAAGATAATGGAGAAATTATTGTAGGAGAAATTGCTAAAAGACAAGCAATTACAAATCCTGATTCAACAGTAATTTCAATTAAAACACAAATGGGATCAGATTATAAAGTAAATATTCATGGAAAAGATTATACACCACAAGAAATTTCAGCAATGATTTTGAAAAAATTGAAAAAAGATGCTGAAAGCTATTTAGGAGAAACTGTAACAGAAGCAGTAATCACTGTACCAGCTTACTTTACTGATGCTCAAAGACAAGCAACTAAAGATGCTGGAGAAATTGCAGGACTTACAGTAAAAAGAATTATTAATGAACCGACAGCAGCAGCATTGTCTTATGGATTAGATAAGAAAAAAGAAGAAAAAGTGTTAGTATTTGACTTAGGTGGAGGTACATTTGATGTATCTGTGCTTGAAATTGGAGATGGAGTAGTAGAAGTTATTTCAACTTCTGGAAATAACCACTTAGGTGGAGATAACTTTGACCAAAAAATCATTGACTGGTTGGCTGATGAGTTTAAAAAAGAAACTGGAATTGATTTGAGAAATGATAAAATGGCAGTTCAAAGATTGAAAGATGCAGCAGAAGATGCTAAGAAAAAATTATCAACTACATTAGAAACACAAATTTCATTACCATTCATCACAATGGATGCAAGTGGACCAAAACATTTGGAAAAGAAATTAACTAGAGCAGCATTTGATGAACTTACCAAAGACTTGGTTGAAGCAACTAAAGGGCCTGTTAAACAAGCGTTGGAAGATGCAAACTTAGATCCAAGCGGAATTGATGAAATCTTATTAGTTGGTGGATCAACAAGAATCCCAGCAGTTCAAGAATGGGTTAAATCATTCTTTGGAAAAGAACCTAATAAATCAATTAATCCTGATGAAGTTGTAGCAGCAGGAGCAGCTATTCAAGGTGGAGTATTAATGGGAGACGTTAAAGACGTATTGTTATTAGATGTAACTCCATTGTCATTAGGAATTGAAACAATGGGTGGAGTATTTACTAAGATTATTGATAGAAATACTACTGTGCCAGTTAAAAAATCACAAGTATTCTCAACAGCGGCAGATAATCAACCAGCAGTATCAATCGTTGTATTGCAAGGGGAAAGAGCTAGAGCGGCTGACAACCATAAATTAGGAGAATTTAACTTGAACGATATTCCACCTGCACCAAGAGGAGTACCTCAAATCGAAGTAACATTTGATATTGATGCAAATGGTATCGTGCATGTATCTGCTAAAGATTTGGGAACAGGAAAAGAAAATACAGTAACAATTTCTGGTTCATCTAATTTGTCTAAAGAAGACATCGAAAAAATGAAAAAAGACGCTGAAGCAAATGAAGCTGAAGATGCTAAATTTAAAGAATTAGTAGAAGCTAGAAACCAAGCTGACCAATTAGTAATTGCAACTGAAAAAACTATAAAAGAAAATGAATCTAAATTGCAAGGAACTGAAAAAGAAGACATCGAAAAAGCAATCGAAGAATTGAAGAAAGTAAAAGATGGAGACGACATCGAAGCAATCAGAAAAGGAATCGAAGAATTGTCGAAAGTATCTCAAGGATTTGCAACTAGAATGTACCAAGAAGCAGCTCAAGCACAACAAGCAGCACAAGGCGGAGAAACAGCTGGAGAAAATAATAACTCTGGTGCTGATGATGTGGAAGATGCGGAAGTTGTGGATTAATTAAGAAATAGAAATTTAAAGTGAAAGATAGGATTGAGAAGGGGAATTAGTTCTCCTTCTTTTGTAGAAAATAATGACATTTAAAGAAATTCTTGACGAGGTGATTAAAATAAAAATTAAAACTCCTGAAAAATTCCAAAAAGTGGCAAAATACGTGAGGAACCATTTTAAATATGTGATTTCGTCTATATTTATATTATTTTCTTGGGTATATCAATGGTGTATTATTGCATTTAAACAAGATAGTAAATCGAATGATTTTGAAACTATTAAAGCCATATTTGATTTTTTTCTTTCTTACGTTTTGGTAACTTTGTTGAAAGAAAAATTAAAAAAATTTTTTTGAAAACAGATTTGAGATGTTTAAAAATTATAAAAAAAAGTTCTTTTTATTTATAATATTTCTAGTAATTTGTATTGTATTTGGAATTACTAAACTTATACCGATACTATTTTTTCGAATAATTACTATTTTTGTTATTTTATTACCTTTGTTACTTTCAACTTTTCTATTTTTTATTTCAGATGATACGGAAAAAATATTAGAGAGTTTTGTTTTTACTTCTTTATTTATATCTTTAGGATTTATAATAACTATATTTTTTATTATTTTTCCGTTAATACCAAATTTCGATCCAATCAAATTTATATATAAATATTTATTTATAATATTTATTGAGATGTTTGAACTAATAGATAAAAATTTTGATATAGATAAGAAACAGAAAAAATATATAAAAGTTGAAAAGAAAATTTAGAAATAAAAGGTTATAATTATGAAAAATTTAAAAGTAAGAAAATCAGAAAAAGAACTAAGCAATATTGAAAAATTATTTTCAAACTACAAAGGGGAATATGAAAAAATAAAATTAAATTAGGATAATGAGGCTGGAAAAGAAATTTGGTACGATGACGAAAATGAAAAATCAAAATAAATAAAAATCTTTAAAAAAGGATGTGTTAAAGATGGAAAGTACAATAAACACTCTAAAATACGGAAATGTTGAAATTGCAGTTGCGGATAGAGGGGCGGAATTACGAAGTTATAAAGTGGATGGAGAAGAGTTTATGTGGGATAGAAAGCCTGAGTTTTGGGCTGCTAGTTCGCCTGTGCTGTTTCCGTTTGTTGGAACTATAAAAAATGGGGCTTATAGTTTTGATGGGGAAAAGTATGAAATTTCTACACGGCATGGGTTTGCTCGGACTGAGGATTTTGAACTGGTTGAGAAGTATGAAAACTCTTTGAAGTTTAGGTTTTCTTCTAATAAGGAAACTTTGGAGAAGTATCCGTTTGAGTTTGAATTGTTTATAACTTATACAATTGTTGGAAATACTCTGGAGATTGGGTATAATGTTGTGAATAAAAATGATTCTGATATGTATTTTTCGCTTGGAACACATCCTGCATTTGTACTTGATGTAAATGATGACATAAAATTGAGTGATTATTATTTGGAATTTGAGAAAAATGAGACTTCAAAGAAATATAAATTGAATGAAAAAGGGCTTGTTTTAGATGAAAAAGCTGATTGCTTGAATAATGAGAATAAATTGTATATTACTGAAAATGTATTTGATGATGATGCGATAATTTTTGAAGGCTTGAAATCAGAAAAGGTTGCGATAAAAAATAGTAAAAATTCAAAAAAATTAAGTGTTGAATATAAAGGTTTTCCTTATGTCGCATTTTGGAGCAAGTCGAAAGCTCCGTTTGTGTGCATAGAGCCTTGGTATGGAATTTCTGATTTTGAAAATACGAGCGGGAAATTAGAAGCAAAAATTGGAATTTTGAAATTGGAAGCTGGAGAGGAATTTTTTGCAAAATTAGTTATTGAAGGAAAAAAATAAACAAAAATTTAAATTTTTTATTGGTTTTATTGACAAATTAGGTTATAATTTATTCAATTAGCTGTAAAGCCAATTATTAGATGATTATAATTTTTTGGATGCCAGCTATAAAACTAAAAAATTATAAGTTCCTGACAAATTAAAAAATATTTTTTGGAATTATAATAGAAGGAAGTGAAAATGTTAGAAATACTAAAAAATAATTTTAAAAAGTTTGCAATTTTTGTAGGTGCATTTTCATTTGGAAGATTATTCTATAATTATGGCATTAACTTTTCAAATTTAAATATATTTATATATTTTCTAATTGTGTTAGGCATTTGTTTTTTTGTTGGTAAATCGCTAAAAGCAGGATTTGAAAATGCGATTATTGAAACTTTTTTATTAGTTTTAATTCATATATTTCAATTGGATGTAAGTTTCAAATCATTTTTATATGGAGTTTTCATATTTATTTCAATTAGTTCAGTTTTTAATAAAATAAGAGAGCCTGGGAAAGGAAAGGATCCCATTACAGGAGTTTTATATTTATTAATTGCTTTAACAGTGTTATTTATATTTTATAAAAATTCAGGTTCTATATTATACTTTAGGGGTGTAGAAAATATAACTAATGAAATGTTAATATTATTTGGATTAATAAGTTTAATTGGAAGTATTTAAATTTATTATATAAGAAATGAAATTAAAGTTTTTGAATAAATAATTATAATTTATAAAAATAAAAACAGATAAAATAAAATTTGCAGAAGTGGAAAGGATAAAAGATAGAAAATGGCAAAAAGAGATTATTATGAAGTACTTGGCGTACCCAAAAACGCTTCAGAACAGGATATAAAAAAAGCGTACAGGAGTATGGCAAAAAAATATCATCCAGATAGAAATAAGGATAATCCTGAAGCTGAAGCCAAATTTAAGGAAGTACAGGAAGCAAATGAAGTGTTAAGTGATCCTCAAAAAAGGGCGGCTTATGATCAGTATGGACATGCAGCATTTGAAAATGGAGGATCTGGAGCTGGCGGATTTGGTGGACAAGGCTTCGGAGGACAAAGTTTTGGCGGTTCTGGCGGATTTGATTTTGAAGATTTAGGAGATATTTTTGGAAGCTTTGGAAGTTTTTTTGGTGGAAGAGGTCAACAAAGTCAAGGACCAAGAGTACATAGAGGGGATGATTTAAGATATAATTTAACATTAACTCTTGAAGAAGTAGCTTTTGGTGTAGAAAAAGAATTGAAATATAAAAGAAATGGACAATGTCACACTTGTCATGGAAGCGGTGCTGAACCTGGACACGGTACAAAAACATGTGACAAATGTAATGGTTCAGGGCATATAAAAATCCAACAAAGAACATTATTTGGAATGGCAAGTGGAATACAGGAATGTGATAAGTGTCATGGAACTGGAAAAATACCTGAAAAAGAATGTCATACTTGTCATGGAACAGGTTTGGAAAGAGAAACATTTACGAAAAAGGTAAGATTTCCGTCAGGTCTTCAAACTGGACAAAAATTAATAGTAAGAGGATGTGGAGATGCAGGGGCAAATGGTGGAATCTTTGGAGATTTAAGAGTATATATAACTGTTGCAAAACATGATATTTTTGATAGAATAAGCGAATATGACATTCGTTGTGAAGTTCCTTTAAAAATGACAACGGCTATTTTAGGTGGAGAAGTAGAAGTACCTACACTTAATGGAAAGAAAAAAATTGTAATTCCAGAAGGGACTCAAAACGGAAAAATCTTTAGATTGAAAAATGAAGGAATAAAATATAGCCGAAGCGAAAATAGAGGAGATGAAATTGTAGAAATAAAAGTAGAAACTCCAACAAATCTTACTGACAAGCAAAAGGAAATTTTACGTGAATTTGATGGTTCGCTTGACAATAAGAAAAATTACAAAAAGGCACATTCATTTAAAGACAAAATAAAAAGATTTTTCAGTAAATTTGAAAATTGAAAATTTTGGTAAAAATGAAAACAAAGATTGATAAAAATTTATATTATATTTTTGTGTTTATGCAACAATTTTTACATACCCTCAAACTAAAAAAACTGTATCTCTTATCTCATTTGAGTTTTGAGTGCAGTTTTTATTTAATTTATAATTTTTCAAAATCCTAACATCATGTTCTTATGTATAGATGTTGTAAAATTTTCTCATTTAACTTAAATACCTTGTATCTTATATTTTTTCTTATCTGGATAATTATTTTCAGATTGAATATTTTCTATATTATTTTCTTTTCATTTAACTCTTTCTTATTTTTCTCTTACTTGCAATAATAGTACTAACAAAAATTATAATAAAAATTCCTTATTTTTATTTATTCTCCATTTTTTAGTATTTCTAAAATACTTCATAATTATTATAACATATAATTATAACAAAAAAAAACATAAACTATTCATAATAAATCCATGAATTTTTATGCTAATATAAATACTATATTTATTTTTTTTATTTAAATGGTGCCCAGACGCGGAATCGAACCACGGACACAGGGATTTTCAGTCCCTTGCTCTACCGACTGAGCTATCTGGGCATAATGGCGGGTGAACTGGGATTCGAACCCAGACATCTTGCGATTTCGCCGGTTTTCAAGACCGGTCCCTTAGCCGTTCGGACATCCACCCACAACTCTATTAAAATATTAATATTATAAACTTTTTAAAAAAAATACCACAATTTTAAATTATGGTTCTAAAAGAATAAATGGTACGGCCTAGGGGGATCGAACCCCTGTTGCCAGGATGAAAACCTGAAGTCCTAACCACTAGACGAAGGCCGCATAAATTCAAATGGTGGATCCAGCTGGACTTGAACCAGCGACCGCTCGGTTATGAGCCGAGTGCTCTAACCAGCTGAGCTATGGATCCATATGGCGTGCCTGAAGAGATTCGAACTCCTGGCCCACGGCTTAGAAGGCCGTTGCTCTATCCAACTGAGCTACAGGCACATATGGTTATTTAAATGGTGAGCCATACTGGGATCGAACCAGTGACACCTTGATTAAAAGTCAAGTGCTCTACCGACTGAGCTAATGGCTCATATTTTGGAGCGGGAGACGAGGGTCGAACTCGCGACATTCAGCTTGGAAGGCTGACGCTCTACCAACTGAGCTACTCCCGCATAATATATTTTTTTGTGGTGCCTCGGGCCGGACTTGAACCGGCACGGGATAAATTCCCACAGGATTTTAAGTCCTGTGCGTCTACCGATTTCGCCACCAAGGCATTGGCAACTTTATTATTTTTATTTATAACTACTCAATTAGTATATCATATTCAAATTATATTGTCAACACTTTTTTCTATTTTTTTACATTTTCTTCAAAAAATATATTTTTATTAAATAATATTATATTTTAATGCTTAATAATAAAGGACTGTCTTATAAAGTAATTTTTTAAAACAGTCTTTTTTTAATTTTATAAAAAAGTTTAGTCCTAAAAAAAACCATCTCATAATTATGAGACAGCTCTTTGATAATAATAGTGAACTACTCCCACTTGTAGAAGAAGGAGCTTCTTGGGAAGTATTTGCTTTTGCAAATATATTTACCAAGCTCAATGGGCAGTTCCTGCCCTGACTACAAATATTATACCATATAATAGATATTATTTCAAGATATATTTTGCAATTCATCTCCCACTTATAGAAGAAGGAGACTTCTTGCTGTCTGTTGTTAAATTTCTATTTTAAAAAAATTTATTCAAATAATTTATTTCTATCTTTTATTTTTCAACATATTCTTTTATAATTTTCTCTGCCTTTTGAGTTATTTCATCGTAAGTTCCTTCTGGTGTAAATTTTTCCAATACTGCTACTTCTATTTTTTTCGGTTTTGGAAACTTCATATATCTTGAATATGCTTTAAATGCCCCTTTTATACCAATACATTGAATATCCACATTTAATTCCTTTGCTATAATGGCGAATACTTTCTTAAAATGAGCAACTTTTCCATCTTTTGTTCTTGCACCTTCTGGAAAAATTACAATACTTTTCCCGCTTTTTAAATATCCTACAATTTCTTTTATAGTTTTTTCAGTTGCAATTACTAATTGGTCAGCTTGGTTTCTAGCTTCTACTAATTCTTTAAATTTAGCATCTTCAGCTTCATTTGCTTCAGCGTCTTTTTTCATTTTTTCGATGTCTTCTTTAGACAAATTAGATGAACCAGAAATTGTTACTGTATTTTCTTTTCCTGTTCCCAAATCTTTAGCAGATACATGCACGATACCATTTGCATCAATATCAAATGTTACTTCGATTTGAGGTACTCCTCTTGGTGCAGGTGGAATATCGTTCAAGTTAAATTCTCCTAATTTATGGTTGTCAGCCGCTCTAGCTCTTTCCCCTTGCAATACAACGATTGATACTGCTGGTTGATTATCTGCCGCTGTTGAGAATACTTGTGATTTTTTAACTGGCACAGTAGTATTTCTATCAATAATCTTAGTAAATACTCCACCCATTGTTTCAATTCCTAATGACAATGGAGTTACATCTAATAACAATACGTCTTTAACGTCTCCCATTAATACTCCACCTTGAATAGCTGCTCCTGCTGCTACAACTTCATCAGGATTAATTGATTTATTAGGTTCTTTTCCAAAGAATGATTTAACCCATTCTTGAACTGCTGGGATTCTTGTTGATCCACCAACTAATAAGATTTCATCAATTCCGCTTGGATCTAAGTTTGCATCTTCCAACGCTTGTTTAACAGGCCCTTTAGTTGCTTCAACCAAGTCTTTGGTAAGTTCATCAAATGCTGCTCTAGTTAATTTCTTTTCCAAATGTTTTGGTCCACTTGCATCCATTGTGATGAATGGTAATGAAATTTGTGTTTCTAATGTAGTTGATAATTTTTTCTTAGCATCTTCTGCTGCATCTTTCAATCTTTGAACTGCCATTTTATCATTTCTCAAATCAATTCCAGTTTCTTTTTTAAACTCATCAGCCAACCAGTCAATGATTTTTTGGTCAAAGTTATCTCCACCTAAGTGGTTATTTCCAGAAGTTGAAATAACTTCTACTACTCCATCTCCAATTTCAAGCACAGATACATCAAATGTACCTCCACCTAAGTCAAATACTAACACTTTTTCTTCTTTTTTCTTATCTAATCCATAAGACAATGCTGCTGCTGTCGGTTCATTAATAATTCTTTTTACTGTAAGTCCTGCAATTTCTCCAGCATCTTTAGTTGCTTGTCTTTGAGCATCAGTAAAGTAAGCTGGTACAGTGATTACTGCTTCTGTTACAGTTTCTCCTAAATAGCTTTCAGCATCTTTTTTCAATTTTTTCAAAATCATTGCTGAAATTTCTTGTGGTGTATAATCTTTTCCATGAATATTTACTTTATAATCTGATCCCATTTGTGTTTTAATTGAAATTACTGTTGAATCAGGATTTGTAATTGCTTGTCTTTTAGCAATTTCTCCTACAATAATTTCTCCATTATCTTTAATATTTACTACTGAAGGTGTAGTTCTTCCTCCATCACTATTCGGTATTATCGCAAAGTTTCCACCTTCCATAACTGCCACGCAGCTGTTTGTTGTCCCTAAATCTATTCCTATTATTTTACTCATATTTATCATTCTCCTTTAATTTTTAATTTATTTTTTATTTACTGTAACCATTGCTGGTCTAATAACTTTTCCTTTCAATTTATATCCTTTCTGAAACACTTTCACGATAACATCGTTGTCCAAATCTTCAACATTTTCAGTCATCATTGCTTGATGTTCATAAGGATTAAATTTCACACCTTCTGCCGCTTCTAATTCTTCAACACCTTCTTCAGTCAAAAGATTTCTTAAATTTCTCAAAATCATATTAACTCCTTCAACTAACGCATCAAAATTTTTTGTTTCTGTAGAAGCACTTTCAGCTCTTTCTAAATTATCAATATTATCTAATAATTTTATAATAATTCCTTCAGAAGCATATTTTTTCATTTCAGCAACTTCATTTTCTTTTCTTTTTGTAAAGTTTTGAAATTCAGCTAATTTTCTTGTATAAGAACTCTTCCATTCTTCCAAGTCCTTTTCAAGTTTTGCTATTACTTCTTCAGGTGTTTCTTCTTTAACTTCTTCACTTTTTGTTTCTTCTTTTGCAGTAGAATCAATATTTTCTTGTGTTTCTTTTGATTCTTCAGCAGTTTTTTCTTCTTTTTCTAAATCTTTTTCGGACATTTAAAAGCGGGAAAAGTATTGTAATTTTTCCAGAAGGTGCAAGAACAAAAGATGGAAAAGTTGCTCATTTTAAGAAAGTATTCGCCATTATAGCAAAGGAATTAAATGTGGATATTCAATGTATTGGTA
>Ga0181470_100458_pt1 | contig 10733 bp, 8 predicted proteins | sample InSIn5SAF170_FD_119082 | JGI IMG/M metagenome (GOLD analysis project Ga0181470, IMG submission 119082) | Clean room microbial communities from NASA Spacecraft Assembly Facility at Jet Propulsion Laboratory, Pasadena, California, USA -... ...
GCATCAACTTCAGCATCAGTGAACGTGTCAGGTTCGGTCTCTTCAATTGGGCTCGCGAAAAATGGCCCATGAGTAGCAGATGACGCGAACGACGATTGCACTATGTTGTGGCTGGAGTGTACACTTGTTGGGGTTGTCTGAAAGTGGCCTGGACCAGGAGGGTCCGCATTGGAGTGGACCTGAGCCGGAAAAGTATAGGGAGCAGCAAAGCTGTTCAGTGACTGGAAGCCTGGAGTGGTCAATACTGGACCAGCGCTCTGGGGAACAGGTAGTGACGAGTGACGAAGCAGGTGTGGCTGATCTGGTAGCTGAGGGTGAGGACGAGGAGGATGATGTAGACTTTCTGGGCCGTCATTTTGGGCCGCTGGGTCACGATCTTCCTTCGGTAGCACCCATTGATCCCAATTATTAGATGCCCGTAGACGATCGACCCCGTCAGAACCCAAGCGATGCTCGATTACTGACGATTGTTGACAGATGTACTTGATGAGCTCCAAATCCTGCGTCATGCTCTTCAGGCGCTTGAAGTCAGCGATGAATGTGAGAAGGACAAATCCTTGGCTGTCCATGTGCCTCCTCAGAAATGTGTCCTTGAGCAGATTTTCGAAGGAGAAGTAGTACTCCATCTGCTGGGTAACAGCGTTCAACAAAGTCGAGGTTGGATCACTAGCATAGGGGATCGCCGTGGCTGGCATGGAATAATAATCTGACGAATATATGCCAGTACTTTGCACTCCGGTGTTGACCTGCAGTGGCTGAGACGCGTAGCCGTTTGGAAGTCTGTACGACCCTTCTAGCGGGATCGAAGCTGCCCTAGACCCTGGGAATCTGCCACCATAGCGCTGGGCATTCTGAGGTGATGGCGCAAAATATGTGTCCTGGCCGAATGTCGTTGGTGACTTCTGCGCGCCATTGAACCCTTGACTACCGAATTGACTTTGGCTGTTGACGAATGAATGAGCAGCTGGCTGAAAAGTATGACCATTGTTTCGAGTTCCTCGATGTGCGCCTCTCCCACGCTCTGGCCGCCCGCGGGGCGAAAAGGTACTGTGAGAGGCGCTAGTTTTTCGTTCATGGTGACGAGATGCGACATCGACAGGGCCGTTTGATTTGCGTTCATTAGTCGAAGTAGTAGCTTCCGGTTTGCGAATATCAATGACGGTTGACGCTGTTGTGGACTCTTGCGTCTCAAGTGAAGCTGCCTTCGTGGTCGACGGGGCAGTATCGTCTTTGTCACCGTTTGTGTCTTGCTCATGACGACCACCATTGAGCATTGGACTTTCCTTTCGTGCTGATTTGGGTTTAGTAGCAGCGGAGGGCCGTGGCTGACTCAATTCTCCAATGGCCGTACTCCTATTCCGAACGTCCTCCGTTGCCGCGCTTGACGAATCTTGAGAGATTCCTTCGTGGCGTGAAGGACGTCTTGCACTATTCTCGTCATGAGACCCACGCTTATTGCGGCCTGGAGAGCGACTGCGAACTGCTTCTTTGCGGTCTCCACCATGGACAGCATGGCTCGCATCACTCTGTCTTTCGACGCCTGCTGATGTGTTGGCTCGACTAGACCCATCTCCCTTCCCAGCTCGCCCACCTCCTCTTCCTCCTCGTCGTGAGCTTGCAGTAGCAGGCAATTGCGTTGAAAAGACGACACTTGGAGTGAATTCCAGCTTGTTCCAGGCCTGCTTGACTTTGGCCTCATGGCCATTATGAGGATCTGGCTCCGCTTTCTCTTGACTCTTCCTTTTTTGTTCGTCAACTTGTGCAGTCTCCGGCGTTGGCCATGCTACGGTGTCGACTGGTGCAACTTGATGTTGCTTTGATTTCTCGGCTGCCTTTGCTGGTGCATTGCCTATCTTCTTCGTAGCATCAGCAGAAATTGATGAAACGGATGCCGAGTCTACAACAGCCTCCTGTTCTTTCACCACGGTTGGAGACGGCGCCTCTGCTGCCACAACTTCTGCAGACTTCTGTACATCAGTACGCTTCTCTTTGACATTCGTTTGTGAGGTGGGAGCAGTTGTCGAAGTCGCGTCCTGCTTGGACACAGCGGCTACTTTGCTAACTTGAGAACGCGCCAGCCAAGGGTTAACCGCAGGAGCAGGTGCGTCCTTCAAAACCACCGGCGGTGAAGTAGCCTTCGCAGCCTGCGCCTCGGAATCAAGTTTGTCCTTCTTTTCTGATCTCTTGCTACCTCTCTTCCGTCCTCGCGACGACGCCCGGTCTGTTGAACCACGGCCTCTACTTCCCTCACTTCTCTGTGCAGTTTCTGCACGCTGCGACTTCACATCTCCCCAAACAGGCTCTGGAGCTTCTGTGCGTGACTGCGAACCAGAATCACTGTAGGTGTTTGTATGTGCTGCATTGCCGTTGTCTGTTGCCGATGGGTAAACGAGACCGTTATGTTGTCCGACAGTGGATGCTGTGGATGATTTAAGACTTGCTATTGACGAGGAGCCCACCGCGGTGGATGAGGAGCTCATCGAGGCGTCTTTAGACTCATCGTCAACACTGTCCGCCCATCGAGCTCCATTCAGATCAGATTTCAAAGAGGGGACACTGCTGTGTTCCTTTGCCGGCGTGATCATGCCAGAGGTGGGTTTGCTTGAGGAAGTTGACGCCGGGTTGGATTGCCCCCGAGCCGCTTGGGCATAGGAGAAGGGCGCCGGCTTGACGGCATCGGATTGTGTCGAAGACATTGTCCCAGATAATGGATTGCACCGATATGCTATCACAAAAGCCTACGTCCGATGATCTCGTTGTCGTTCAAGGGCTGCCCAATAGTGCCCCAGTCGCCGGTGATGCTGTGTGCCCACTTCCGGGCAGAAGCACCAAACGTCCGGAGAGGTGTCTAGCGAGACCTCTCCGCACCACCTCTTGCTGTCGCAAGGCGACTCAAGAGCGTCTCGTGCTTGCCAGCGCTTTTCCCAAACGCGACTCGATGTGGTGAAGATGTAGTTATTTGTCGGCGAGGATTCTAGGTTCTAATAATGGTTGACAAGAAGCGGGACGGCAGCAAATGATGCATGCGAGACGTGTCCAGAGATGGCGAGTCGATGATGGTGGGCGACGTCGAGTTGCCTAAGGTGTGAAATAAGCTATGATCAGGACAAAATTATATGTGCTCAAATAAGCTTTCAGCGGCACCAACGTCGAAAAAGTATGGAAGAGACAAGAGCGCAAGCCGGGAAAGGGAGTCAGGGCGTAGTAAAGCAAATGACGATAGATCGCTCGCCTTGCAATGACTGGAAAGGTCGTACGGTTCCGTATAGAAAGGCGTCCGAGTGTGTGTATAGCAACAACTGATGGAGTATGCGTGTATGTACTTGTGGAGGAGGAATTTGGGGCAAGGCAAGGCACGGTCCGGAAGAATTAGCTCAGCGGCGCGAAAGCAGCCCCAGGAGACCAGTCGGTTCGGATGGCGGCGACGAGAGTGAGTGCTGGCATTCTAACACGACGATGACTTGGTGATGGCTGCAGGTTCCAGCACCGAATCACTCGCGCCAGTTGCCGCCGTCGGTCTCGCAAAGCCCTCTCATCGCGTGCATCGACAATCGGTGCTCCGGCATCATGCCCCCGGTGACCCATCACTTTTTCACAGCTTGACTAGAATATAACTCCGGCAGTGGTTGGTACTCACCAGACAGACGTGTCAGACGGTCAGCGGCTGATAGATCAACAAGGCAGGATGCAGCGAGCGGCTCCTTGCCCAGAATTTGGTATAGGAAATGCCCGTGAGCGTGCAGGCGAGGTAGTGATTAAAGTTTTTGTGTGGCCGACACACGCTGGTCGAATTCGGGGTAGTGCGAGAAGATGATGCCCACTTGAACGTGCCCGTCCAACTTCAAATCGCTGCGGACGTGCAAGATGGAAACCCCACAGGAATAGCGATGGCGTGGTTAAATTAAAGTCTGCGCAAGAAGGAAATGAAGAAATCAATGTAAAGCGTTCGGCTGAAGGCTACCCAGAGTGCTAAAATCACTAGGCAAAAAAACTGATCGCAGCTCATGCGCTGGAAAAAGCTCCCCATTTCCAGCCAAAGCTGCTAGCCTATTCCGGCCAATATCGGCATGCAGGTTCAAATTCATACATACGGAGGTGGCAGCCTCCTCTCAAATTCTCTGAGTCCTGGATCGGCCATGTCGGGGTTTTCGAGCTTGTTCGTTATCCGCGACCATGATTTCACGCACGTGCACAGCTTCCTTGACCTCACCAATCACCATAACTTAGGAGAATGGGCCTCTTATCATGCAGACACACCTACAGAGTAATCACATTATCAATGAAACGCCCCCTTTTTCGCGTCTCACAGTGGCTGAGAGAATTTTACGGCTGGTAGATTTTGAGGCATACATTACCATACTAGCCCAACGACCAGGTGCGTTTGGTTCTCCAGGCGTTGTTTGACATACAGCATTTTGCACAGCTGCAGGTAGAACGCAAGATATTCACTATCTGGATCGCAACAGACGCAATCTTCTAGACTTATTACGAACGCTGCGCACGTATAAACAAAATCTATCCATCACACACCCCCGAGCAGCTGAAACAAAAGTGCAAAGATCACTTGGAATGCTCACGCACACAGCAATGCCGGGAAAAGGAAATCTCTCGGCGGCATTCAACACGTCTTCATAGTCACCAGTAAGTGACTTCCATCAGTATCATGGGGTTGTTGACCATTGGAAGAACGGACGAAACTGTTTGTACTGCACTGTAATTCGCGGCATTATGCGGATTGATTGTCCATCACTTCCACAGCCATTTTCTACAATTGTAAGCTCCACACAAGCATGGAATGCTGTTCTCTTCCACGTTATCATCTGTTCCTTCACGCTCGTCAGCCTGGGCGTCATCCTCTCCGTCCCTGTAATTGAATGTCAACTCTTGACCTGCCACAATATCTTGGTAAGCGAAAAATGCAATCTGATATAGCCAAGGGTTCTGGTCCATCTTCACGACATAGACGACGCAATTTGGGTCGCACGAGTGGTTGATAAACCTCGAAGGGCCGCCGAAGAATTCACCGTCAATCTCATAAAGATGTTCTGATATAGGTGGTTGCGCGAACTTGTCCAAAGGGAACAGGTAACTGTCTTTACCCTTCGGCCCAGCCCCTGCCCTACGATTGGCTTCTTCTCGTGATATTACTTCGCCGGGATACGTGTCAATGAATTGTCCTCTACGAAGAGGTTCCGTCGCTCGTAGACCTGTAGTTGTGAGTGAGTAAGTTATGGCTTCATAGAAGTCAAGAGTTCTTACCCCAGCCACGGTTCTTTGTCCTAAAGACCTCTAGCCCAACAGTTCGCCCTCTCTGAACTACACGACTCTTGCAGCCAGGTCCGCAGGCGCAATTCTCATTACACTCGTAAATAGGCCACCGTTGCTCCAAATAGTGGGCCACAAGCAGATTCGTATCCTTGGAGTATGGGAACCTCTTGGGAAGACCCATAACGATGTCGAGAAGCTCCTGTTCTCTTGATTTCCATTCCAGAGCTTCTTCATCATTCAGTCGCTTTCTGTCTATCATTGCGAATTCGAGACATTCACAGGCGCGTGTATACTCGCAACCACAATTTCCGCCCATGTTAGGGCGACACATTTGCCCGCGCGTCTTCTGAGACCCACAGCCTTTGATTTCAGCAGAAGTCAGCGGTGCTATGCCTTCCCTGTAGATGTGGCTATCAATGAAACGGAAGCCGAGCGAAGGCGTTAGCATGTCACGTGTGTTCACGAGGTGAACACGCTTGCCTCGAATTGATTGCAGTCCGCGGATGAATTGTGATCTAATCTTGCTAGCTGCAATATTGTACCGCGAATTTCTGGAGCAATGCTGCATTGCCTCGGTGGGAAGGGTGCTGGTGTCGACCAAGACTCGAGATGTCTAGACTTGATTAGCCGCTAGTCCTGATACGGCAATATGGATACGCGACAAAGCACCGAGGTCGACGCGTGAACGCACCGGAGTCATTGTGATTGCGCCATCAGAGACGCATAATGTGCAATTGAGCTCATCCCATTCATCTTTGTGGGCTAATAAAACGTCTGACTGCGCACTAGAGGATGAGCGGCTGCGATCGAAAGGTGAAAGGTGAGGTGTGTGGTCAACCTCAGGTGACTTGCGTTTTCGACCCTGTGCTCTGTTGACTGGTGAGTACCTAATCAGAACGGTCCGTATAACCAGCTTTAACTCACAGAGGGCCGGCTGTACTCGCAAGTTGTAGGGTCTCAAGGTAGACCTGAACGTACCGCAGACAGGAGTTGGTGGAACTATGTTGTAGGCCGTCATCACCTGCTAGCTCATATATTGGGTGCCACGAATGCGGTGTGATAGCCGGGTCGCCTCGCCATTTCCATTTTACAAGATACTGCTCTGTCTAGAGGATGAAATCAACACTTCAGCACTATCGGCTCACTTCACTGTTCGTACCTGGCCACGGACACGATGGGCAATAATGGCTTGGATCTAGACAATGTTAGATTAGTATTTTCTATGTCTTGAATTTCCTCTGACCTCGTGTGGCTTAACTACAGCATTACCATAGCGCTTCTGTGGAATTATGATTGAAAGCAAATCCGATTGTGCCAACATAGCCATGGCCATAGCTAGAGACTATTAAGGCCATCAAAAGGTCACAGTCCTAGTTTTAGAGGTGCCCTAAATAATCTTACAAACTTAAATAATAGCTGAAAAGAGTAGTTTAATAGCTAATCAAATGCAGGGACCTGTAGGTCACGTGCTTGCTTTAATGTCCAAGTTTGTCCTTTGACGGCCCTGCGTTTTTTGGCTATATAGTGATACAACAGCATTCAGGTCACTATAATATTGTCTATATCTAGTAGCTAGAATCATATCTCATTGTAAGCAAGTAGTGCATATTAAATAATAGTTCCTGGACACAACTTGGGTCAACCATCAGCTTACGCGGGAGGAAGGTAGTTAATGGTAGCTAGGGCCGTTCATAATTCGCTAGCGCATGTGGCTGAATCTTATCGATATGAACTCTCAAAAAGTTTCTCTGTCGCAAACACTTGTCGAACCGTGTTGAGCGTCGTCGGACTACAGATCCCCTCCACAATGACAACTGTAACTCCTTCTCCTACCTTTATGAAGCGTCTGGCAGCAAACGGTAAGTGTTGGCCGCCAATGAACCTTCTCGCTGATGCGCTGACGCAATATGCGAAAGAAAAATCAACTCGGGATGCGGCAGTCAGCAACTTGAGAACATACCTTCGAGCACGCAATGATTTTTCTGATGTTGAACTACTCAAGCTATGGAAGGGCCTCTTTTACTGCATGTGGATGAGTGATAAGCCTCGCAATCAGCAACAACTTGCGCGCGATCTCGCAGATCTTATTGATGTGGTGAGTCCAGGCACCGTTGTGGGCTTTGCGGACGCCTTTTGGAAAACAATGGCACGAGAGTGGAATGGTATTGGGAGACTGAGGTACGTGAGATATGTGTGCGGGGGTCCCAGGTCTCAGCTAATATCAATCGAAGGATGGACAAGTACATGTATCTTGTTCGTCAATTCCTTTATACCTCCCTGCGATACTTGGCTAGAACCGGATGGACGGACACGAAGCTACTTGGCGAGCTCACAGAAACCATCTCGGGTACACCGATGAATACAAGGGACCTGAAAGTGCCCAACGGTTTGCGTTATCATTTACTGGACATATACCTGGACGAGGTGGAGAAGGTGGATGACGAGCATGAGGCAGATATTCCAGCTAAAGAGCTTTTGGCTCCAGTGGTAGCGCTGCGAAAGGAGTGTCCAACCAAGTCCATAAGAATGCAGGCAAGACAAGTAATGGAGGATGAAAGAGTGCGCCGATGGCTTTCCTTGCAAAAGGAAGGTGGCCAGTCTGAGTCGACTGATGGAGAAGGCCAACAATCTGGTGGAAGAACCCCTGATTGGGGTGGATTTGATGATTGAAACCATGCGACTTGGCTATGATCAAGATTCTCCTCCATTCAAGATACCCTAGCATAGCATTTATCCTGTTCCTATCATTCTGGCCAAGGCGGATCTTCTAGCCGCCTGAAACACGCTATTAACTTTGGTCCATTATTCCTTTCTACCTTTTTCCCTTCTTCAGTTGCAGTGCTCATGATCGACACACACTCATCCGCTCCGATTTCTTCGTCTGTCAGCATCTGGAATAATTCGCAACTCGCAAAGTGCCCTATCATCCACTCATGGAGATCTTTTACATCTGTAATGGTGTAGACAACCCCCCCAGGGCGCATGATGAATGCATACTCGGGAGCTAATGTAGCGGAAACGATTCGAGCCTTGTGCTTTCGGGCCTTGAAGTGTGGGTCTGGAAAGCATAGAAATATTTTGCCTAATTGGCCCTTTTCGAAGAAGTTTGGCATGAACTTCATGGTATTCGCTCGAACGCACGCAAGATTTTGATATGCATCCGGCTTCTCGGTGCTTAGGCTTTGCTGGCGCATTGCTCTGACCTTCTCCTGAACAAACTCCGCCACTGAAGTGCGTATCTCTAAGCCTGTATATTGTGAGTAAAGGAGGTATAGATGGGTCCAGATTTACTCACCAAGGATAAGCTTGTCTGCAAAGCGTGGTGCAAGTGCAAATAATAGCCCGCCAAACCCACAACCTATGTCGGCAATCTCGACCTTTTTCAACTCTGTCTTACAAGCTGAATAGTAATTTGACCAATCCATTGCAGCTGGGCAGATTGGACTGAGCTATATGTGAGCAAAGGATGACAGCCGCCGTCTTGTTGTACTCACTAGGTCAAAGCATGATCAGAGAACGGGTTGGCATGGGCGCGTTGCCGATAAAATTTCTTCTTTGGTAAAGCGTCCACATTCTCATCTCGCGCTGCTCGATACTCTTCACGAGCGCGCTTCGCCTTAGTATTAGGCCTCATTTCCGTCATATGCGTCACCTACGATGGAAGAAAAATGGGCAGCAGTAGCTGAAGTTAAAAACGGGGTTGGGGTCTTTTTGGTTCGTGAGATTCGATTGGTCCAATCACCGTCGTAAGCATTTTTAAATTAAAGCAAGCAAGTGAACTGAAATCCTGTACGAGAGCTGGCTAGTCTGATCGAATTGTGTCGTTGCACTTTTGTTACTTCACCCACAGACTCAGGGAAAGGTTGTGAATTGCGCTTACAAAAGAATGTGGCGCCCACCACTTACTCGTCACGTCTGCTAAGCCTTGGTATCAGCCTATGGATTGAGTAGCACACGAAGGTCTATGCCCAACGTTTCACTACTGTTCTCAAGATATGTAACACACTATTTGAATTACCTCTCTTTCTCAAAGTAGTCCACAAGCTCACGCGCACATCTCGATCATCGTAGTGCCAAGACCGGCCATAGCACCACAAAAAAGACAGACTGTGCTCCGGATAAGCTGTGAGCGCAAATGTGAAACAGCAAGAAGTCAAAGTCTCCACACTGTGCCACTACCAAAATCGCGTCCCGCCATGCAGCCGTTCTGCCCGCTGTCGCTCATTTACTATTGCGTCTCGTGCACCTTGTAGAGCATCATACATAGCCTTCCCGTCCTTCGCTTGGCTCTCGTACTGCCGATACTGCTTTGTCCAAAATTGTGCTATGATTCCAATATCCTCTCCAGCACCATCAAGGCCCCTGCTCCACAGCCAAGCCATCAACGCTATCGAGCCAAACACAAGGAGAAGATTAAGAGCAAATCTTACCCAGAACATGAGTCCACGGAGGACCATCTTCAGGGCTTGTAGACTTGCGAGGAGAATAAGGCACACTAAGGCGAGTTTCGTGAGCCAGCCATCGTCATTTATTGTCGAGTTGATGATGTCTGAGGACCATGTGATCGCCTTTGATCCGTAAACGAAGGTAAAGAATGCAGCTGATTTGAAGATGTCGTACGCTAGCCACAGAATTGAAGTGAGTTGGTCGTCCATCTTTACAAGGAAGATAGCAGAATCGTAGCACTACTGTAGCCGTGTAGTTGAGTGTCTGGTTCCGTTATGCAGTGGTCGTCAAAGATATACTAGAATAGAGCTGGTCAATCACGCGGGTAATACATAGCACATGTTATACAGACAAGCTCGACTCATTTGCTAGCAACATTTCAAGATTATCGCGTCCACGATCGGTACTTATTCTTTGCCTAGCCAGCTCCCGCTAGGATCGGAGGAGTTCAAAACCAGAGCAGACATCGAAGGTAATGTAAATCGGGCATCAGGATAAGGTCATGTCTGACCTTGTCATGTCTGACTTACCTCGTCAAGTTGGTTGAAGGCCTGTACATTCAGCGGCGGCGTTGATCTCCAGCCTTTCTCGTTCTCTGAAAGATTAAGGGTCTACAGACCATGTCTCAACCAGCTGGGGCTGGAATGGAAAGTTTGAAGTTTCTGTTTGCTGAAGGCCCCCGACACAGGTAGCAACGGCCCGATGCTAAGGCCACAAGGCACTCTATAATCCTTTTTTTGTCCTCCAAATGCGCATCTCAAGCACTGCATGGCAATAAAAGTACACGGCCCTGTATCAAAACTTGCTTTCAATTATCCAAGACGCGTTCTTCGAATCTGAGAAGTTCGGAACTTAGGCCCAGCCTTGCTCAGGCGTCTATAAAGTCAGCGACGTTTGCGGATGCTCAATAGCACGGATTTTAATGCATCCGTCTGGGTTCCCATCCTTTTAACCACTTTGTAGAACAGAATTTTGACCTCGCCTATTAGCTGCTATACCCAACTTCACAAATCACGTTC
>Ga0181470_100460_pt1 | contig 10713 bp, 7 predicted proteins | sample InSIn5SAF170_FD_119082 | JGI IMG/M metagenome (GOLD analysis project Ga0181470, IMG submission 119082) | Clean room microbial communities from NASA Spacecraft Assembly Facility at Jet Propulsion Laboratory, Pasadena, California, USA -... ...
GCATCCCCGAGCTTAGGCGCTTCTTCCGCCACTCACGCCTGTAAAGGCCTAACACAGCACATGGCCTTGGCTCATCTCATCTCATTAGTTATTGCCTCACACATGTTGTCTGGTGGCTTTCTGGCTTTTGCGTTGCAAATGTCTGATGGATTTAGCAAGCGTTGTCAATTGAATTATGGAGGAAGGAAGGAACAACAACTGGCGATGATGATTGATGCCCCAATACATACACTAATCTCGAACTCATACCCCCGGATGCGATGGAGAAGGAAAGGGAGGAGGTGGACATGAAGGACGGAAATGGACTGACGACTCTCCTTTTCAATTCGATTACCTGATGGACCTTTATGCATGCTGGACTTGCTGGGACTGATACCACTTTGATGGAGGACACGTTTGCGTTTGAAGCATTGTATTTACACTACACAGCACACCCGATGCCACTTATACAAGTAACCGCGAAACAGGGAGCGAGACTGGACTGGCCCACGCCACAAAGAACAAATCAATATGACGAATCTCATTTCACTATGCCTTTTTATTCATTCACCCTGTCTCCCCGAAACCTGAAGCCCGGCCACATCCCCTACAAAACCGTGCGTTCTCAGTTAGCCTTTGTCGTCGGGATTTACGAGCAGAGCAAACGTTCTGGCTGGGGGACAACACGTGGTGGGGAAGTGGGAGGTGGACAATGATCGTGGAGGGTTCCAAGAGGCCCACGGCGCCCAAGTGGCATATGTTGTTTTGATAGCACATAGTAAGAAACGGGTAGATCGGCATGGCTGCTGCGCAAGCAGAATCAGCTCGATCATGAACATCGCGATGTCCCAATCCTACTCTATCCATGCTGTTTCTGACCCAATTCGGTGCCTTCAGCTCAGTCACATCACAGTTGCAGTGACGCAGGGCAACCTACCAATTGCCACAGCTCACACCCTTACCCAGGTTGTGTTCCTCTTGGCCTTTCTGCCAGTGGCCCCAGTCTCAGCAGGTTACAAACGACATTTTATTCACCCCAATCCTCCGCCGTATTGAGTAATCTTTCTATTACTACAAGGTGCTAAGCACCCTCAGACCCAACCCACTTCTCCCTTGTACCATCTTTCTTCGGAATCTTCAAGCGTGCCTCGACATCCCTAGGACGCCCCATTTGATCTTCCGAGCATCGTCGCCAATCCGCTGAAAGGTCATTCGCTCTCTGACCAACAAGCCCAAACACATTCTGCTAACGGACCCTCACGTATCACCTCACTGCCGCGCTCGCGTGCCTCATCTGTCTATATGCTCCTAACCGACAGACAATTCGCCTCCCCATGACATGCTTTGTTACTAGTCCAGTCCGTTTCTTCCTAGCTGCAGTGAGCACCTTCCTTCTAATAGGGTGCCCCGGCCGTATATTTTTCTATGACTCTTGCGCCACCCTCGCGCCTGCCTCAGACGACTCAGAAAGGACAGCACGACCTTGCTGGAAGGGAAAGTACGACCGTGTCACAGGAAGGCGTGACTGTGTAAGGTGCTGGACAGGAAATCGCAACTGTGTCTCTGACGACAGAGCCACGATCCACGTTGGGAGGGTGCGACATGTCAAGGAGGAATGTACGATTGTGTTATGGAGGACACAGGTGCGATCGTGTGACGTGTTAACGAGGCGCTCGCGACCGGGTATTTAGGGAAGGCGCAATGATGGTGATAGAGAAGGACAACTTAATAGGTAACGAAACAGGAATGCGCGACCGTGTTCGTGGAGGAGATGTGATCATGTTAGAAATGCAGGAGCGATGTACCAACCAGAAAGGTACAACTATGCCGATCACGACTGTAAGGTGTGACCGTGGTAATGAGTTGGAAGGGCAGAGTTGGCCGGTGATGTGAGAGAAGCTGTCCCGTGCCAACAGAAGACATATGACCGTGTTCACGAGACCAGGAAGGTGCGACGGACCATGAAGTCACTATGCTGCCGAGGTTGTTGGAGGTGGGGGTTCAGAATGCGACATTCGAAGTATGTTATGTCGATATTGTGGTGTCGAGGCGGTACCTACTCTAGCGATCGGTATAGCTTGGACGCACTAAAAGCAGCGTTTTCGGGGCTCGAGGCTGATATCATGTCCTTGCTAGCGTCAATGACGCCCGTGGGGACATTGCTGCGATGATACTGAAATATCGAAGGCAGGAGGGAGGCATTTCTAGTGCGTTGCACCCAGGCCCGCATGCTGTCGACTTCTGGATCGATCTCGGACTGAAGCATTCCACCGAAAGCCTTGTGGTTCTAGTTTCTGCAATAGGCTTTCCCCTTGGCTGAGCCTGTTATTAGTGCTGATTTGGATAGCTCTGACATTCGGTCGGGACCCGAGAACAGCTGTAGTGGAAGCAGATTATCATCCGTATCTTCTGCGAGTGACAGGTAGTTGTGGCCTGACAGAACTAATGTGGGCCGTGAAGCACGATGCTGATCGAAGAAGCGCCTAAGCTCGGGGATGCTCGTTAGGCATGGCAGCTGTAGAAGCATCTGCATGGGCTCAATGTACAATCAAGGCTGCTTGCTCACAGAGACTCCTGGTCTGTCGGTTTGCCTGTGTCACGTTCGACGATGTGCGGCCAGGTTTATAGCCGACCAAGGGGTTTTGCTTGCCACTATAGGCTTAGCTCCGAGAGCGTTTGCTGCCGGCAGTCGCTCGGTCGTAGTTCTCTATTGTAGTGAGCATTGCATCTATCACGCCGCACAGCACGTCAATCTGGGAACAAGGCTCCGAAAACTGACCCTTCCCAACGTATCACAGACGAAAGTGTCGCACACTCATCGGGGGTTTCGACAGTCTCCTGCGGTTTTTCATTCAATATCAGCCCTCTGGCGTGGTTGTAATTGTTGTATTGTACAAAGACATCTCTTGCCGTGGTACTGTTTATGTACAGCTCTGTCCCTTTCGCAAGTGCTCCCAATTGGGCATCTCTCACCGGCGGCATGCGCGCTCTGGACTTTTGCGAAGCCGTCAAATGTAACGCCGTACCTTCTAGATAGTGGATCGCCTTGCTCTTTTCATTTCGTCCGATGGCTGCACAAGGTCGGGAACCACGAACCAGTGTAGCAGCATGGGGATTACTGTCGGATATAACTTTAGGACCATGCTGCTCATTTCGCGCTGTCGGCAGAGATTTTTTGCAGATATGCCTCCAGGTCAAAGTTCTTGTCTTCCGGATCGGTAACAACTGGGTGAGATTAGTATTCCATAGTTTCATTCCAATGGAGGGCTGGCGCAACATACCACCATCATCGCCCTTGGTGAAGGCAGAAGGGTTCTGCTTCTTCTTCCATTCGAGCTTGGCCTTCTGTATCAGGTCCTCCTTGTGCTTCCATTCTGCCTGAGCATGTGCGGCATGATTTTGGGCGTTTATCGATCTTTGGTGTGAGAAACCGTAGAATATGCCGACTGCTAACGCTGACCACCGGAACACCTTTGAAAGTCAGCACCCCTTATACTAATGCGATTGCTACTTTGCAGCAGGGTACAGTGTTCGGGACAATCTCACATTAACTCCTTGCGATGTAGACATGTTGCGGACCGAATTCCAGCTTTTGCGCTCAGACTCCGGGAGATCGAGTAATGAAGCTCCGCTGGCAGGTGCGGTGTATGGAGCAAAAGTGTAGAGGAGCGGAGGGCGAATTCTCGTGTTATCGCGTGTTTGGTGAGCTATTTGCTGGGACTGTGAGCTCGGGGTTTGCTATTCGAGAAAATCGGAGCTCAGGGAAGGAGCATCACGTGATGGCGCATTCAGCAAGAAACGGGTAAGAGCGAACGTGGTAGCGACACCCACCCACGCCACGAAGTTATCCGAGCATGCAGACCTTGTGTTCAGCTTCATTCCGGTGCTATCGCAGCCATGTCGTCGTCCATACAGTCAAGAAAGGAGGAGCTACTTGCCAAGAAGGCGCGGCTGGCGGAGCTGAAGCGACAGCGCGAGTTGAGGCAGGAGCAGTTCTCGGCGGGCAGGCAGAGTATCGGCGGTGAGGTGTGTACGTACCACCAGAACCTTGCTCGATGGAATGCTGATATAGGCTAGTCATCACCCAGGAGGACAGCAGAGGAGCGACGGTCAGAGATCGATAGTCTTGTCTCTAGTTTGATCGACCGCCAACGTGAGAATGCTTCCTCTCCAAGCAGAAGCCGGCCAAGTTCATTCTATGGAGAGGCCACTCCTCAGAATGGCGAACACCATCAGAGACCGCCTATGGTATCTATGTCTACGCAGACAGCGACCGCCGAAGCTGAAGAGCCAACCAGAGAGGCCGTCACAGCGCCTGCTGTACAGACGCCAAAGCCAGAATACATAACCTACTCGAAGGGTGTGCAGACGGAGCCTGTATCAGATATTGGTGTCGGGACAGAAGATGATCTCGACGAGGAGACGGGCGCCCGATTGAGAGCGAGGAGGAGGTCCAGCAGGAACCAGAAAGAGTCGGATGAGGAGATCAGAGGAAATTTACGCAAAGAGATCGAGGACGAATTGAGGGCTACACAGAATGGCGCAACCTCGATATCGACAGTAGCCCAACAGAGGTTTCCACTGCGGCAGCTGAACAACAACGAACTCAATGCCGTCACAACCTCCGATGATTTCCAGTCCTTCATCGAGCGATCTTCCAAAGTCATTGAGCGAGCACTGGATGAAGAATATGATCTGCTAGCAGACTATACAAGAACCGCTGCCGTCGAGACAGACCAGGACTATGCAAGCAAAACATCTCAGTCGCTGCGAGAGACACTACAATTATATTCTGCCAACCACTCGAAACGACGTATGGTCACTGACCTGCACTTCTCACCACATTTCCCCGAACTCCTCCTGACCTCCTACACCAAAAATGCCTCTGCTCCGAACGAGCCCAATGGATTGGTCCTTCTCTGGAACACTCACGCTCCAAGTCGACCCGAGTACGTCTTCAATGCTAGCAGCGATGTCCTCACGGCTCGATTTTCTCCTTTTCACCCCAATCTCATCCTAGGCGGCTGCTACTCAGGCCAAGTCTGCATCTGGGACACCCGTTCCTCCCACCGCAACGGTCAGCCAGAACGACGAACCCCACCGTCCGGTCCAGGTTCACACCTAGGCCACACTCACCCCATCTTCTCCTTGAGCATAGTTGGCACACCCAACGCCCACAACATCCTTACCGCCGATACTGACGGCATCGTCTGCTCTTGGTCACCCGATATGCTAACGCAAGCCCAAGAATACCTCTACCTCTCCACCCCACCTTCGACCGGTAGCAAGACCGACGATCTTGCACCCAAATCTATGTCCTTCCCTACTTCCGACCCGACGTTCTTTCTGGTTGGTAGCGAAGAAGGCACAATTTACCCCTGTCACCGCTACGATCGAGCAGGCGCAAAAGCAGGCGTTGACGCAAGAATAGCATATAAGGGACACACCGCACCTATTATGTCGACACAATATCACCCTGGTCGTGGTCCCGTCGACCTCGGTGATCTTGTCCTCTCAAGCTCTTCAGATTGGACTGTCAAGCTTTGGCACACGAAACCTGCCGCTGCACCAGGTACCAACTCTTCAACCACAAAGTCCAGCACGAACACCACCGACCCCGGCACGGGCGCTGAATACGTCCACCCAGTCCTCGATATTCCCTTCGAAGACCTAGTATACGACGCAAGATGGTCGCCGAACAAGCCCTCTGTCTTCGCAGCCGTCACAGGCGCAGGCGATCTCGAGGTCTACGATCTGCTTTCCGACATCGAAGTTCCGGTCGCGAAGGCGTCACCAAGTAAGACAAAACTTGCGAACAGCGCAAGCATATTGCCCTTTAGAGGTCTCAACAAGCTTGCTTGGGAGGAAAAACACGGCAGGCAAATCGCTGTGGGCGGGCTGGACGGTGTGGTCAGTCTGTTCGAAGTCGGCAGAGGACTATATTGTGGACCTGGAGAAGCGGACGTCAGGGAGTGGCAGAGGATGAAGAGCGTTGTAGCGAGGCTTGAAGCTGGGGGAGGGTGAGCAACAATCACAAGTAGTTCCTTATATGGTGTTAGCGCGTATTGTTTTATTATGATACCCAAATTGCGCTATGGTCATGACAATATCGATCCTATTAGCTGTCAGGTACAGTATGGGTCAACATCATTGTCGTGCAGTCAAACCAGGACAGAATAGTCAATTCCACAGTACCTGCAACTTGGACGCCGTGCAGGTGCGCCGAGTATACAACAAGGCCATGCCGTTGACACCTTTGAGCGCCTCTCATGCTATGCACGTGCCTATGCTTTATTTGCCGAGATCGGTTCCGACAATTATGCAGTTTCAGAGTCTGACTCCACAAATGCTGCACATTGACTTTTGGGGAGAGCAAAGATCTGGAACTGCGGACCATCGCCCTAACCGTTGGTTACAAGGTCGACAGCTTCACCATGTGATTGGATCTTTGTCCGTACGAGCACGGGTCAAAGGGGCGACACACGAGGCACGAGCGACATTAGGTAGTCTGAACTTTCCTCAAACCCTTACGTGCGACGCGCCCAAATTGTGCCTCTAAGCTCCGATCGTGGTTCGTTGTCGTGCTAGCTACGGTATTCGACAAGTATATGGACGGCTTTGTGCATTCTCACAGTGCTGGAAGTATCTCCGCCTGAGTTGTGAGGAGATGCAGTCCGGCTTGGTGATCAGACTCGGAAGTCGCACCTCCCAGGAGCTTGGGTCCGAGAATAGGAAAGTCGCGTTTGGAACGCGCACCTTCCGGCTGTCCGTTGACTGACCTCGAAAAGCTTCTCCTTGATCATCACCCCAGACGATCCTTTAGCTTCTCGGAAAGAGTCATCTTGACTCGCTACCGCCCCGCAAATCGACCGCTTCCGCTTTGCCAGCTAAAACATTCTAGTTGCTCATTTCCTTAGACGCGAGCTTCGTCCGAGATCAAGACCAGTGGTAACCCCTGTCCTGCTTAGCCTGTCTTGGTCAATGCTATTGTGTTTACCTGAACCGAGATTTGCAGAGCCACTCAAATTCAGTATCAAAATGTCGAGCTGGACCAAAACTAAAAACAGCCAGCTCGGCGTATGCAGAAGGCGTCATGAGCTCCTTCATCAGGTTCCCCAAGGACCAAAGCGAAATGGACGACATAACGGGACCGGTTTCAACCCCAGTCTTCCCCGCATGTGATTGACGACCATGCTAGATTTCGTACTCGATTGCTTAGCTCAATGAGTTCATCCAAGCTTGTTTCCATGCTGATTCCCACCATTGGTGCAATTTCATTTCAACCCCAGATATGGCTGGGCTACCTTAAGCCTCCCTCGATATTGCGGATGCTTGTTGTCCACCTTTATAATGAACATGGTCTAGCTTCTGCTGATCCATATCATGGTGCATGCTTCCACTGCAGAGCTCGCAATCTCCTGTCCTGTCTCCATCAAGCCAAGGGCTGCAACGACTCGAATCGATTCTCACTGGTCCGTGCAGTTCGGTTCAGCGGGCTATTGAGCTAATCCCCTCTCACGGCACTCAGTTGTCAGGTTGGACGTGATGATCCGTTCGTAAGATCAACGTGTTGATTCATATTTGAATCCGTGCCCGTCATCTCGCCTTGACCCTTGTTCACTTCTTCAGCCTGCCGGACTCTATCACAACTGCCATCGCTCACTTCGTTGTTAACTTCAGTCACACAGCTGCTCCAATATTTATCGAGACAAAACTATTCCACAGCTCCTTTGCAGCCAGCAAAAATGGCCAACATTGCCGACGTCGAGAAGGACCACGCAGGTCATGGTGCCGTTAACGGCAACAAATACGATCTGCATCACGACCATCATGATGAGGATACTGCCCTCAGGAGACTGCGAACAGCTGGCAGCTTGTCAATCTCTCCAGAGCTTTTCGAGAAAATCTATCTGTCTCCCAAGAACCAGGTGTCGAACAATATCAGATCCACCTTTGGCAACCCGACTCCTCTGTAAGCTACGCATCACGAGCCCCAGAAGTTCTCGTAACTAATACTTCACAGCGCTCTCGGAGGTTTCTTGCTCTCCCTTACACCCCTCTCGAATGTCTTGATGGGATGGCAGGGGTCTGGTGGTCTTGGTGCTGCTGAAACGTGAGTCGCTATGTGCTGGATGCTCGAGTGCTCAAATTGACTGGATATCAGTGGTGCTTACTACTTCTTTGGCGGTGTTCTCATGATATTCGGCGCGCTACTTGAGTTCGTCCTCGGGAACACCTTTCCATTTGTCGTCTTCGGCACATTCGGCGCCTTCTGGCTCACTTTCGGCGCAACGCTCACTCCAGCATTCAACGCCTCGATCGCTTATCTCCCGGATGATCCGGCTGCTTCCGCGGCAGACCCGACCTTCATGAGCTCATTCGCCTTCTTCCAGGTATACATGGCTCTCCTCTGCACCGTCTACCTTATCGTTTCTTTGCGAACAAACATCATCTTCTTCCTCATCTTTCTCCTCCTCATCCCGGCTTTCGGCTGCTTGGCTGCGTATTTCTTCGGTCACGGCGCAAATGCGACACTTCTCACCGCCGCCGGTGCGCTGACCTTCATCGTATCCTTGCTTGGCTGGTACTTGTTCTTCGTGCAGCTCTTGGCAGCCGTCGACTTTCCACTCAACCTGCCTGTTGGCGATTTGAGCAGATACATCAAGGGTGCTAGCGACAGGAAGAATCAGTAGGCGCCTCGGAGCCCGTCAAATAGCGTCGACTTGATTCAGCAAGCATTGTTGTTGCACATGGCAGGTTAAGTGGCACTGTGACGTCTCTTCAGTGAGCTGTTGCCGCAGGTGCAGGGATAAGAACAGAAGAAAATACCAAACAATAGGACATGAAGCAACAATACAACCTCTCTTCATCACCATTGATACCCTACTACGAACCCTCGAATGAAGTGCTATTAAACCTGTTTAACGATAGCGTTGGAAAGCAAAAGTTTGCATATACCCCGGCGAGTGAAGATGTGGTATCTGCTTGCCAAACCAGCGCAGAACCTCGGTGTTTGATAGCTCATGACATTCAACTCTGTATCCTACTCAAATTCATCTTTGCAATGCATTAATAGCACTCAAGGGCAATATAAGTATTTATCTAATGACTATAATTCATACCCATTCTCGCTGCTTGTTGCTCAAGTCCGTCGACGAATTAGTGCTAAGGAATAGGAGATCTGTAACGAGCTCTCCGCTCCCTTCGGCCTAAGGCGAGGCCGCCCTATTTTATCCCCGGCTTGCCGAACGTACATAAGAGGACCCGAATCTTACCCGGACAGATCAACTCTATGTAGTAATTCTGGGTGTTGCATTAACTCGGCGCTATGTTGATACCAAAACGCGCCTCCTTATGAATCTGAAAACTAATGTATAAAGTACATAAAGTACATATACCTAATAATATTGATGCGACGGCCCATATGATCTTAGCGAGTTGCTAAGCTGGTACCATTTGTACGTGGGAGGATGTCCGAAACCTATTAGACAAAATCCTTCTTGCTATCCACTATCATGCTCACTTCTCGAGGTGACAACCGATGATCTACATGAGCCAATCAGTTTTGCTAGTTTCCGAGCCAAAGTTTCGGTGTCCGCGCATTCAAACTAACTCCGAACTCTTCTACGTGTGCAGCCGTCAAAGTTGAGAAGGCACGCAGGACCACGAGCAATGAGAATGTCTGAAATCCGAGTCTTCAAATGCTGAGTGAACGACAGAGCCGCAGGCCCTGACTGAGCAAGAACTATAAGAAGCACAGTGCCATCATGTTGGATGATGATGTCCCTCAACCAAAGCACTTCACGACACAGGCTGCACTGCGCATCTGACCTTTATCTGAAGTCCGCCGACTTTCACTGCCCACCATGAGCGCCACTACCTACTCCACTTTCGACAAGTCATCCGAAGCCAAAGATGTCGCGGCCGCCTTCCCAAATTCCGTCAAAGACCGCACCATTCTCATCACTGGTGTCAACAAGCTTGGTATTGGCTATGCAACAGCCGAAGCGCTCGCCACTCAAGCACCTCGCTGCATCATCCTTTGTGGACGGTCTCAAGCCAAGGTCCAAGAGTGCGTGGACAGCCTTCAGGGGCAGTACACCGGTGTCGACGTTCGCCCATTGATAATTGACTTGGCGTCCCAACAATCCGTCGAAGCAGCTGCATCAGAGCTGCTCAGCTGGAAAGATGTACCCGCAATCCATCTGCTCATCAACAATGCCGGCCGAATGGTCCACTCTAATGAGCCTGGTCTCAAGGCCGACCTCAACGACGCCGGAATTGAGCTCATGTTCGCGACAAATCACCTCGGTCATTTCCTCTTGACAAACCTGGCCATGCCTAAGCTTGTAGCAGCTGCCAAGACCTCCCCTGCAGGGTCTGTGCGAGTGGTGAACCTCAGCAGCTCCGGTACTTATGTTTCTCCTCTTCGAGCAAGCGACATTAATTTCCAAAAGCCTGCCAAGGAGCTGCCGGAAAGCGAGCGACCGAATCTCGTGATGATGAACCATGCAGGACTCAATGTTACCGAAGACATGGCATATATCCCAACTGCGGCGTACGGCGCTAGTAAGACATGCAATGTTCTTTTCGCAGTTGGCTTGAACAATCGTTTCTTTGAGAAGTATGGTATTCTGAGTCTTGCGCTGAATCCAGGTGAGGTGAAATCCGAGCTCGGAAGGAATACAGAATCGGAGTGGCTTGCCCAGGCTGTCAAGAAGCGAGAGGAGATGG
>Ga0181470_100462_pt1 | contig 10704 bp, 8 predicted proteins | sample InSIn5SAF170_FD_119082 | JGI IMG/M metagenome (GOLD analysis project Ga0181470, IMG submission 119082) | Clean room microbial communities from NASA Spacecraft Assembly Facility at Jet Propulsion Laboratory, Pasadena, California, USA -... ...
AGGTGTTGTCAGAGCTGTGTTTTGAATGCCAAAGTTCGAGGTCATTTGCAACTGTGAAGAGCACCACAATGTCATTATTATCCCTCCCATGATGTGAACAGGTCTGTCAGCCAGGGATCGTTATTGAGGTCAAACATCATAGCCATTGTGTCCGCAGAAATTTCTGCCGTTTCGAGCGGTCCACACGCAGGTTCTACAAAGGGCGCTGGCGCTGGACTGACAGTAGATGTCGTATCCTCAATCTGAGGCAGTGAGGAACTCCAAATTGTGGCCGTAGCTCGCAGTGTCATTGATCCCTTGGTGAATATATCACCACATGGTGCCGCAGGGTCTCCGATCAGGCCAGCTGCCTCAGCAACCTTGGACATCTTGTCTGCAAGTCTGTTGATGACAGCGATAATGTCAATATCGCGACGCACTGCAGCTCGATCCCAGTCGGGCTCTTCGAGAACTGAAAGTCGATACAATGTTTGCATGGAATGTGACATGTGGCACATAAACGCGAACGGAAAGCCGACAAACTGTACTGGCTCGAACGATAATACGGTCTCAATGTTGCGCTTGATGGCTTGCAGGCAGTCGTGCAGTGCTTGTAGCCGCGGTATGTCGACTGGCTTGAGAGCAGAGTTCAAGTTTGTCTGAGATTGCACAGTAGGATTATTTACCTCTGGTATTGGTATTGACGATGGAAATGATGTAGGTTGAGGCATGATCACTGGAGGGATAATAATGACATTGTGGTGCTCTTCACAGTTGCAAATGACCTCGAACTTTGGCATTCAAAACACAGCTCTGACAACACCTGATCAATAAGCAACAGCTGGATCAAGCTACTGCATGCAAGTGAAGCTATACCAGGATATGCTGTCATCTATTGTTGATATCGCAGGTCAGAACAAGCGGATAATCCGTTCCGTTTGCAGCTTTGCAATGAAAAAGAGCTGCTCCCCGCTACATCTTGCACCAAAATTTGTACATTTCTGTTACCTTCTTGACACGGTGGTTATTTCCGCAACATGCTCTCATCATGTGGTGCCTTCCTCCCGGATTTGCATAACATTTTGACGCATGAGTAGAGGAGCGGCATGGACTCAATCAGGCGTCTCGATTTATGAAGACATACATGGAGCTTATCAAAACTCCTGGTCACGGTTGAGACAGAGAGCTCTTAACTCGAAATTTCAAGGCACAATTGCTTGAGAATCTGTACGATAATCTTGGTGAGTATTGGGCTCAGCTCTCCGCTTCCTAACTTCCGCAATTCAACACGAATACTAATGTTTTACAGCTTTAGGAACAAGCTTTGTTCGGGAACATGTCATTGGAGAAGGCCCACCCACAACCTCCAGACGCTTACCACGACCCGGCTCACCTACCGCTCGACATCTGTACGCTACTTTCAGTACTGAACCTACCAAGGCATTTTCAGTTCTCCATAGCCGCAATATTCATTTCCCGATCGATGTTTGCCAGACCCTTGCAAGTAGCGAAAGGTGTATTGATGTCGACTTCCCGTGCAGGCAAATACTAATAACATGCCTTGCACGTCTTGGTGTAGAAGCCTTATGGCCGCTGGCAATCTGGCAAAGATAGGAGACTCATGAACTCTTGTAGCAATTCCCTATCAGCACACTACACCTCTACGCGTACTAGACAAGTGCCGGATACAATACCAGCATGTCATCGGTATGCCGAGAAACGAGTCTAATACAAGACAAAAGCAAGACAAGAGAATCCAGAACACTGCGATGAGAAAAGAAAAGAATAGGCGCTGGAATATGGGTCAAAATAACTTAGCATATAACGAACTGACGGTATCTGACGAAGCTGATTGCCTGCCTCAGAGGCGGCGGGGAATGGGACTTGTGTCTAAAGTAGAGCAGTGTAATATATGTAATATATTATATATGGCACTAAACTAGCTCGTAACGCACACCTGTGAAACAACTGCGCTTCATTTATGGTAGTGATAGATTACTAAGTGCGGAAGAAGAAAAAAACGAAAAGAAAAATCTTTCCCAGCTTCAGAGGAGGGAAGGAAGAAAAATGACAACCCTTCCACGCGAGGTTGGACCTGAATACCACAGTCACCAAGATGTTTTTCAGTCGGAGCTGGTCACGCCACTTTGGCCAGTTATGGTGTAGAATTAACTAGGTGAGATGGTTGTCTGTTTGTTAATATTGGTCCTTTTATGCACTGCAATGGTAAGAGGCTGGTTGCACAAAGTTCAACTGCAGCTGATCCTGAGCTTCCCTATCATTTGCATAAGATTGGTCATCACGGCTGGCCTTAGATATATGATTCCCACCGTACAGCAGCTCTTCGTTTTAAATCTGAATTAAAGACGAGCTAGTCTGTTGCTTTGTGATCACACAATCTTACACAGATATGCAACAAGCCCAAGCAACCTGCGATGGTATATTCACTGTAAGCACGATAATTCAACATCTATCTCAAAGGTAATTACGCAATTACTATTCCACAGTACAATTTTAAAAGCCGAACCACAAATGCAGGATTTTCCCAAAGGGAATTGATGAAGATCAATTGCAAATATCATTATGTGTTCATATTATGCTCAACAGAGCTTGTTGCTGAGTCGCCGTCTATGCCGAAGACCTGTATTATGCAATTCATTCATGATCGTCCGTCATTGGGGCCTTACTGGCCGCCTAAACCAATGAAATAATGAACCCAAAACCAATAACGCCGTGCAGATGCAAGATGCTAGGGTATTCTTCACAATGCTGATGTTCCTCCGAATCTCCACGACCAGTCCAAGCTGGCCTTCATTACATATATCCATCTATCCAAGAGGATGATCCCAGTTCCGAATCGGCACTAATAGCATGCGCAGCCCATCAGAATCGATTGCGCGACGATGAGCCAGCACTATTTGCCTCCGCGCTGCGTCTGCTCTCCTCGGGTACCGGACTGGCTGGACTTGAGCTTCCACTGGCGATGGTGGGGCTGTACAAAGTACTGCTGCCAACTGACCACTCATCACTGTCGCCTGCACCTCTTCTCTCCAACAGACCCAGACCATATCCGAGCTCTTCATCCGCATTTTTCTTCATTTCGCCGATCTCAATAAAGTCATATTGCCATCGGTTCGACTTCTCCGCCTGCTGATGTGGCAGATATCTCGTCCTGGCGACAAAAAAGATAATAGCAGCACACAAACTACCACCAACCAAGTCGACAGCATAGTGATGGCTCAAGTACATGGTCGCCCACCAAAGCCATACAACGTAGAAGATGAAGAAGGATCGGAATCGAGGGAAACAATAGCTCATGAAGAGAGCCTCGAGCGTCGCATCAGCGGCGTGCAGACTTGGGAAGGCGCCAAAGGGCACAGGAGCAGTGGTGAAACTTGTTGTGTACATATCAACGCCGAACAGCTTATCGACTCGTGCCAAGCCTGCGGGCGAACCAGGCATTCCATAATGGGCTGGTGCGAGGCCATACATGTTCTCATACCATGGCGGGGTACAAGGGAACACAAGAGCCATGGTGACACCGAATATGCTTAGCCAGCCAAACGATTTGGCAAACACCGGCAGCGTTTTTGGGGCTGCAAAAAGGAACATTAACGCCGAACATATAGCAGGGTTGCCAAAGTGGCCGATGCCGTAGGGAATCCAGGCGAACACATCGAGAATTGGGTGCGTATGCGCTGAGAGGATATTCGACAAGTTTGCTCCATACAATACATTTTCCAAAGCCGGCAAGACTTTAACCCAGATATGAGGGCGAACTTCAGTGGGAATGTAACTGGACCGCAAAGAGTTAGCTATTGAACTGTAAAAGAATATTGCGATTCTCGTTCGAATTCGGCTGTAAAGGTTGGATTGCGCGGGCTGTGGATGGTAACTCACCGGCTAGAGAAGAAATAGAGGAGATACGTCCATATCGGCCATGATGGTAGAAAGAATTGGCTGGTCGCAGGCGTTAAGAGCAGTAACGTGTAGCCCACAACGGCTGCAGACTTGATAAAGGGTGCATGTGCCTCGATGATCCATAGCGAAGATAAACAGAACATGGCAAGCATGACATATTGCAGGTCGAATAAGGTCCACTTATGTTGGTAGCGGAGATAACGGACACCGTCTGCTGGCGAAAAGGACCTCTGTAGCGAAGACACGTGCTCAATTTTCGGATCGAATACCTTGGGTTTCGAGCTACTCCTTCTCCGCCCCATGGTTTGTCGCTTCGGAGAGCCGAGTGCCGCCAGGTTGAGTCGTTTGGGCAGAGTGATGTTCAGCGACGGCCTCGACGGGAACATGTTGTTGAGATTCGGCATCTTGTGGTTTAAGCACCGGCGAGGCGCAGCGACCAATAACTCGACTCTGGAGAATAGGTGTTTGACGTCGACGGTATTGTCGCTGAGGAAGTCTCTGTGATCGAGCTTCCAAGTCGCCGAAATGTACACAACCAGATTCCTTTGTCAAAGCGTCACAGTCGTATTATAAACAAAGAACAGGAATCTCTGTGTAGGTCTGTAGGTAAGGCTATGGGGATCAAGGCTTCATATGCAGGTGGCCCTCATAAGTGCGGATCTAACGGAAACAGGGATTCAAGACGAAAGAATACACCCTAGACGCCCGAAGGTCCATTGGTAATCATTCATAGGCACATAATCCTCGGCAGGGTGGAGTAGGGCATCGTGTCTATGACAAGATAGCATGGAAGTACTGTACTGTACAGGGTGTCAAGGTCGAAGAGCTTGCAGATAATAATTGAACGAATGGAAGGGCACCGGTCTCTTAGTGATCTCCAATGCCCGGAAAACGCCTGCTGCATAGTTTGACGGTCGGTCTGTGTCAAATTCTTCTACGTGATCCCGTGGCGTTGGCAGGAAGAGGTACCAGTACTTTAGGTCACGGTGGGGAAATACGCGCTTACCACTACCACTCGTCTTCGCGCTAGGACAAGTAGACATACGATCTCGCATTCTCACCAGACACCGACAGGCCGATTCTTATCTTCGTACGGCCCATGCCTTCGATCAGTCCCGAGCAACAGAATACATAGTACAGCTTGTGGAAGAAAAAAAAAAACGGGTTATGCATAAGATTAATATTCATCATCTCCTGCGCCTGGAAGCATTCCTTTACATGAAAACGTTCAAGCTTTGGGAAATTTGCCCAGCTTTCCAAGCCCTTGGTGGGGGACCTGGCCGGCTTTCGGCACCACACGCCTTAGAGAGATTCGCGAGGCCGCCCCGAAAGTAACGTGTTTACTTATCGATAGCGAAAGAGGCATCCGCCATTTCTTCTCGAATGAAACAAGCTCACAACTAGCCCCAGATCGTTACTCAGCTGTGATTATATTATTTGGTGTCATTGATGTTTGAATCTCACCGACAACAGTGAAGTACAGCTAGGACGTCATGATTGTGTTTGTGAATCATGCGGCATAAGTTACCACTAACTTAGCAATAAAGGCAGGCGGTTGCGTGCCAAGGCTGCGCTGCGGTGAATTGTGTACCAATCGAGCCTCAACAGCGTGCTCAAGCGCCTTAGCAGGTCGGGCTCTCAAATCAAAGGAAGCTCCCGAGAAGTGCCCTGACTGAAAATCCGAAGGGTCCGAGGTGCGCTCGCATGCCAGTGTGCCTTCCTTGGCATTATCGGCTTCTTTCTTTTTCTTATTGACGAGCATCTTACATATGTCGTAATAACGGCCTGGTCAGCAGCCAGGAGTAACACAGCAGGTATAAATGGTTCATATAAAATTATTGAGCGGCGATCACTATGTTAGTATTTTGTTGTCGCTGGAATTTGGTCGTCGTCGTCATCAACTATCATCTAGCCGTAGTAGCTTTGGCAGGACCTAGCTTTTTCCGACATCCCCACCCATCTATCCGCGTAACGAGAAGTACAGGTACTTGTCACTGTGGTTTTTCTCCTGAAATATTATACCCGACCTTAGATCCGAGACCCCACGCGCGTGGTGTATCGGTGCCGCTGCGGCGAACACAAACAGTTGTGCATTCAGGAATTACTCTTCTTTCCCATTTGCAGAATGGAATTTGGACACCCGTGCAAAAAAAGCGTTATTATAGGCATTAGCGAAAGATCACCGTCAATAGTATATGGAGCCGAACGTTGACATTGGGTACAACGCGACCGAGTTGCAGATCTAAGAGCCCCTGCTCTTCCCCATGTAGTTGCTTCAGATGAAACAGAACACTCCCTGTGCACTCTCTGTGCACTCACTAGCAATATTCATATTCGCGAAAGAGAGGGACATCTCGGACCATTCAAGGAGTCCGCTCGCCGGTATGAAGCAATGTTCGTTCGAGCCCAGCTTGTTGCCAACCTGAACTCAATGGGCCAAATCTCAGGACATCTTCAGGCATGATACTCCTCCCATGCAGGAAAGCCGCCATGCTTCCCTAAACCTACCTTATCTGGTTTCGTGGGTTCTTTTTCGCAAACTTTTGTGCGAAAGTATCTGATCACGTCTCGAACAACGTCAGGCTCTTAGACTAATGCATACTAACTCTTACCAACTACCGCTCGCCTAACCAGCACCTAACCAGCATCTAACCTGGACTTTGAATCATGCACAAAACCGTGCCCTCATGATGCGATCATAAGAACTCAGACCATGATGCGAACCCCTTCCCTTCAGCCAACTACGTCATCCCGCACGACTCATCAATCTCAGACACGCATGGAATGGAAAGTTAATACTATTCTTCATATCAACAGACAGGCTAAAAGGAGAACAAGTCGTTTGTTTACATGCGAGTGCGCAAGAAGAAGGTTTGCCTAAAGCAATCCGCGGTCATACAAACATAAGGTGATCGCCCAATAAACGGTTGCTGGCTATCGACATACTATTAGTCGCGTGTCCGAGTTTTTTCTTCAATGGGCCTTTGCATGTCAGCCAACTGCACGATCGACTCACGCGAGCACATCTCCCGGCCCCCCAATCGTTAGATAACTTTAAGTCTTGGCAGTATCCACACTGAAAAAGAAAAAGGCTCCGCTGTGGAATTTTGCATATTTTCCGAGGCTCGCAAGCTTTTTTTATTGGGTCGGATTGCTCGGCGACACCCGTATATTCGGACTGCGAAAGGCTGAAAATATTTTCGAGCTTGGGTCAATTCGGAAATTTGAAGTGGTTTGAGTTTTTGACCGAATATATTGAGGGATGGATTCTTTTTCTAAAGCACGGGCAATTTCGGTGAAATGTGCTGACAGATCGCATGAGGCCACCTAACTTATGTTGGATACCTTGAATGATGCATTCATTAGATGTTCATCCGTTCTGTCTGGCGGCTCGTCCCTGACGCCGAATTGCTATTGCTCGGACACAGGTAGAGAGGGTGGTGGTAACTTCAAGCTTTCTTACTGCTTAGTCATGGCAGCTTACCATGCTTTGGTCGTTCTTAGCTACAGTACTATGGTATACCACATCAGCTTACGCTGTAACAAATATTGTAGTCTCATTGATCGATTGGACCTGCACGAAGATGACTGTTCTTGGCAAGTTCCACTCTCAATCGTCTTTCGTAATCCGCCCCGTCCGGCCATTGGAAACCAGAGCCTTGCAAGTCCGCAAAAATGAAATACTCCGGTTCCGCTGACATTGATCTTCCCTAGGCTCTGTAATAAAGTCCGCATTATGGTGCTAACTGAGCGAAGACCCGACCAGACAGGCAGGCCCTTGCGGCGTCGCATACGCTCACAGCTTCATCTCCGTCTGAACTTTACATGAGTGTCGTCGACCTGTCAGCGAGGACCTGCCTGCGGCCATGAGAGCATGACAGCTTTGCTGCAAGCTCAACCTTGTAAGCAGCTTTAAAGTGACGTCAAATCCGGCCCTGAGAGCCATATAGATATGAACGAAAATATGATAAATCATGTGTTGCTAAAATCAACATCCTCTTGTGTTATGCTCCCGACCCACTTGTTACCAAGTAAGTGGTACAATTTTAAGGGGCTCCTGCTTACAGTCAACGGTAAAGCAGTTAGTCACGTACAGTACCGAGTCAACATGGAAGGCTTCTCTTGAACTAGTGCCGTAGGATACAGTACAGTAGCTTGACCGAATCACTCGAGAAGCAGTGGGTTGGAGCGAGTGCCAAGTTCATATCCGTTTCGGTATAAGCTTTCGTGCAGCGCCGAGAACATAACAAGCCATCGAAAGGAGTGGTGCTGTATGTACATATGCGGGTAAATTCCTTGATACCAACCAATCAGTTGAGCTCCACCACGCGCATTATCTCTTTGCTTCATGGATCCCACGTCCAATCGCATGTCACATGCCAATTCTGGTAGAAATTCTGGTAATCAATCTTACTGGCCGCTGGATCTAAGGCATAAGCAGGACCGGCAATCGGGGGAATCTGAGCAATTAAGGCTGCAGCGAGCTTATAAAGGGTTTTATTATTAGTCTGATGAAGCTCGAACAAAAGTATCAAAATACTGCGATACTTTTCTAGCTTATGCATAGTCAGCACATATGAATGGTGTTTTGGCGCTTTGCGAGCAATGCCAGATACCATACCAAAACTTATGTGGATGTCTTATCACTGTGGATCTGTCTACTCAGAAAGCTGTCAGTGTGGTATGTGTACCCGGAGTTGCTTCATCAGGGTCAAAAGACATCTCTTATGCTAAACAAACCGTTGATAAGCCAACGTTGAGAGACATCAATGACCAGATGACGCGACATTTTTCTAACCTGTCCCTTCAACTTTGTCTCTTACTATATTCTCTTTCCGTTTAGTTTCATATTTCATTGCATAGCCAGGAAACCGTTACCGTGGTCAACTTCAATATACTTTGGAACATTTCTGATATAGATGGAAATTTACATTTGAGCTGTTCTTGAAACTAGACAACTTTTCCACTGAACGTCAAATACTACTGAGAACCGCAAGCAGGACAACGAGTATCGTTCATAACTGTCAGTTCCAACTACCAGTAAGACCGAAAACATACACATGGCCGTGAAAGCTGTCTGATAATCTCCGTTGGCAGCTTTCAAGCAATTCTACTAGCAGAAACTAGGCCATAGGGCTGTTCCTGCAATTGCTGTTGGATCTTCTCACACCCCTTAACAAATCTGACTGCAAGGCGCTTGTCCTGACGCCTTAAAGCAAAGGTTAATTAATCCTGCCATCCGCACCTAAGAGTTTGGCAGGGTTTCAGTACGTATATATCAGCTTTTGTTGCATCCAAATTGACAGAGCTAGGAAATGGAAATGCCTTAAATGGCTTGATGAAAAGTTGTTATCCAGGAGAAATTGCACGCCTTCCTTTGAAAGGCTTATCGCTACAAAGCACTGAAAATTGACATGAATATTAAAGGAGCTCGCAGCAGTTGTCTGCCAAGCCGATGCGGATCTCAAGATTCCGGAGCGTGACGCAGATTGTACTTATTGCAACTCTCAACCCCTAACATCAGGTTTCTAGCCTACTTAGTCCAACGAATATACTGTCTTCTTTATACTGTGTAATTTGCCTGGTATTTCCTTAGTACGGCACTAGTAATATTGGATGAACTAGTGCAAGGTCAATGGAAAGTTCATGGGATCGCTCAAAATAAGTGGAATACGATCACAAGTACTGCTAGGTGCTTACCTCTATAGGGCTGCATATGTCATAATAATATCAGTTTATAGCTCAATACGTGCAGGGCGGTTATTAACAGCCTAACTATATAGTATATTGGTTCCATATCCTCTGATGGTCATTAAACGATAAGTGGGAAGTAAAAAAAAAGGTGACGATCGGTACGACGCATAAGGGTGTTGAGACAACCTCTCACTCGGTTACTGCCATATTATGAGACAGCCCTGAAAATACTGCAGTCCTTGCAGCGGTTTCACACTTTGATATAGAGGTAACGCCGTGTTCAATGACAGAATATTCCCATCAAGATAACGAGAACGGAGAATTCTACAAATATAAGATTTCAAACAATGCCTTGTCATAGACACCAGAAAATATTGTAGGCGCTTACTTACTGTTATACCGATTTTTTTCTACCACTGTCAGGAATATGAGGTAAAACTCATCCTATTCCTGTCTAGAGCTCCAAACTACATTTGCAAAGTATACGCTCATCCACGGGACAATGATCAAAAAAAAAAAAACGTCGAGAGAATCCTGGGTTATGCCATAATACACTCGAACCATCTTGAAATACAAAATCATGTGAAGTGTTCGTCTTGGTGGGTGTAAGTGCCGCGTTTCGGGAGGCCAATGTGTATTAAAGAAAGTGTCGGATTGTTCATGTGGTTAAGCGAACCGTCTGGACTATGGTGGCTGGTATGAACGAATAAATCTACTTCACTGCCATCGCCAACCGATGCTGAAGCTTAGCCAAGTAGCCAAAAGTAGACAAGAGCTTGTGGTGATGAACAGGAAATTGGGAGTTATCTCGAGGCGTTTGACCGAAGATATGACTTGAAGATCGCAACCTACCATCTCAAAGGATATGTGAATATTGTGTGGGCTACCCTAGTATTCGCAACTTAGAGCGACAATGGGAACGCATAAGCTTACGACCACAAAAAAATAGGAAAGAAATCCAGAATATCATGGGATACGTAGAGGAAGTCTCGTTCAAGCCTTGGAAAATCAGCAACAAAAACTTGATCATCTGGTTTCTACAACCTTGTCAGGGGAGCATGACACGAACTCTTGATTTTCATAAATTAGCTGAACTACATACGCGTGCTA
>Ga0181470_100463_pt1 | contig 10694 bp, 6 predicted proteins | sample InSIn5SAF170_FD_119082 | JGI IMG/M metagenome (GOLD analysis project Ga0181470, IMG submission 119082) | Clean room microbial communities from NASA Spacecraft Assembly Facility at Jet Propulsion Laboratory, Pasadena, California, USA -... ...
GAGATGCGCGCGTTTGCGAGAATGTTTGCAGGTTTCGCGACCTAAGCTGCAGGGACCACCCTATTCACGTACGGAAAAGGCAGTGTCTACGCGCCACGATCAGCATCAGACGAACCTCCATCGTCTCAACATTATGGCAGGCGGGCCTGCTGTCTGCTCGAGCCCACGGCGACCGCCTCAAGGGCGTTGGCCCGGTCGTCCCAAACTTGATCCACCACAAAATCAAGCCTGACTGGGAATTCCCAGGTTTGTATCACGCAGAGCTAGCCGACAAACAGGTCGACGAACAGTGGGGTAAGACGTTCTCTCATGATCCGACGTGCTGCCTCGAGATGGGGCGGAACGTGTGGTTGGAGGAACATTGTGGCCGAAAGGTGCGCGGTCTCAGGGACAACTGTTTGAGTGACAGCGCGGAGGCTGGAGATTTAATGAGCAAACCGGCGAGAAATGAGCCGTGGACGAGGATCTGCCGAATTGACTGGAAGACCTATTTGCAGCGATAGCTTGCAAAGTGAAGTAAACTTCGAAAGAGGAGAGAAGAAATGAGACCCGGCAACAGCCAATACAAATTGCAATCGCACGTGCCCGGTCTGCTAGCTCCTCATCCTGTCCCTGCAGAACGGGACCAAAATCCATTGAGTACCAGATCTTGCCACCCACTACCTTCCATCATCCTGCTAGCACATGCGTGTCTGCCTGGTTGGTTGCATTGTTGTTCTGTTGGGGGTCTGACTCAATCGTCTTCTATGCAGTTTTCTAACTATGGGAGCGACTGTTCTGATGGTACAATGATGATAACATGAAGCGCAAGAAACATACCAGCAATTTATAGACTTTTGAGTAAATTGCTATCGGCGCTGGTGCGGTGACCCCCTTTCGAACATTGTTCGAACACGTGACCGCGCCCCCGCCAAATCCTAAGCAACCAAGTTCAATACTTACTTTGCATTCCCATTTACCAGGCCCCCGCTTCTCCTGCCTCCATATAATGGCCCGGCATCTTGAAATTGCTGCTTCTGCTATATTCCTGAATCTCAAAATGCCAGCAGCATTCAGAGAGCCGCTTTTGAGAGATTGAAGATCTCCTCAGTCAGAAGCTTAAAACTATCCACCACGTCCAAGACCTCGCGCTCCGGACTTGCTTTTTACAGGCCTTGTATACCAAAGTGCATCCCTCGCTCGTTCAACCGCGCACTGTCAAGGATACCCGTCTTTCGATCAAGGCTTACTGCCATAATTTGCGATATGGTCTGCCTTGTGCAACGACCTGCCTCCTGATATATCCACAGGTTTCTCCAGTGGTTTTTTTCAACAGCTCTTTGGCAATTGCAGCTGCGCGGCGAATCGACAACTCCGTCACATCTCCAGTCTGTCGTCCTTTTTGATCCTTTCTATAGCTCCGTGGTGCACACCACAAACTGGCAAAGGCGCCAGGAGCTGACCAGCCTTGGCGTTGCAGTCCGAAGCAGGGCTTGTAGGCTTGGCTGTTTGCGCCTGCCAATAGCAAGTGTAGGTTCCTGATGGTGTCTGTCAACACAGTACAACAACTTGTAGCAGACACGTCTTCGAAGGTTTGCGAGAACGTCGGTGCCATGAGGGGCCGGCCCCCGCTCAATCAGGCTTTCTCTGTCCATTGGATAGTCAAAGCTGTGTGATGCCTCTCCCAGCCCTGCAGTGGTCGGCTGGATTTCAATCATTTCGACGTTACTAAGGTCAACTTCACCCGTCGGCTCCAGCTCGTCCTCCTCTGGCGTGAATGCCAGATCCTCAGGCTGAGGCTCCACCTGCTGCTTCATCACTAGACTTTCGTGAGCCAGACTATCTCGTCGATTCCATTCCTTTATTATCCTTTGCTGAACCAAAGTTAACTCTTCGTCCGTCAAGTGTGCAACGCAGTGCGCTATGACATCTTTCGCAGAACAATCCTCCCTTGCAGATCCACTTCTGGTCGCTAATCTTTCTTCGCATTCGTATACGAGCCGTCTACCAAGAAGCAGAATTTCACTGCCGGACAATTCTTTAAGCCAGATGGATATGAAGTAATAAAAGGAGGATCGTCTGTGCAAGCCTTCCTCATTCCATTGTGAGTCCTGGTCGATGTTGATATTGGTGGGTCCTATGCAAGTATTGCGGCAGAAGCGCCTGTGAATGCGTTGAAGCTTCTCGGAATGACGGAGTAGAGCTCGCAGCCCAGCTTTTCCTCTGATTATGGGAGCCATTACCTCAAATAGCGAGGCGCCCGCCAGTAGTCGATAAGTGGTTAATTGGGACTGGGTTTTGCTCTTGCTGACGGTGTGTCGAGACGATGGAGGTTCGTCTGATGCTGATCGTGGCGCGTAGACACTGCCTTTTCCGTACGTGAATAGGGTGGTCCCTGCAGCTTAGGTCGCGAAACCTGCAAACATTCTCGCAAACGCGCGCATCTCTCAGTAGAGTGCTGCTTGCGTTGTATATTCATACCTCAGGTCAACGAGCTCAGGCGCGCAGATATGACGGGTTCGCACTTTCTTCAGCGTGTCGTTCAGCCGACTTTCTCCCCCTCCACCCCACTCTCCTGCAACACCACGATCCCAAAAGGGTCACGATCCCACCTACTCACAACAACGCTCGCACCTTCATCATCCAGAACATCCTTTACCATCCCCTCCTCCTCCTCACCACGCTCCTTCCTTGCTTCCTCCCACCGCTTGCCCAGTTCAGTCTCAAGTCTCTCCCTCATCACGCCATCAAGATATCCTCTTTCGGAATTACTATGGAACAGCGTAACCACACAGCCGCCCCGTTCAATCACAGCCAGAGCCTCATGATGCGACATTTCGCCTGTAAAGACTAGGTCGGGCGGTTCGCTGCATTTGCTGATCACAGAAGTGCCTGATCCAGGACAAATACCAACGGACTTGATACGAATGGATTCGAGAGACCTATTCTGCGGTATTGCGACCGGAAAGCCCTTCGGTGTCCCTGTTGCGTGGGCTATGCGTGTTATCAGTGCGGAAAGGGGCTGTGGAGAGCGGAACTTGATCAGTCGTCCTGCACCCGTGTTTTCGCCACTGTAGGGCGCCGACGCTTCCGAAGGAGACGAAGATGTGCATGCGGCATTCGCGGACTCAATCGCGTTGCCTGGGCTGGGCGTGATGACGCTTCTAGTGTGAGGTATCACGTCGTAATGAAATGTGGTATTCGGACTCGATTGGATCGGACTGGGTGTCTCCCGTGGTGATGGGTCCCTCTCCTGGTCGCGACCGCGGTATGACGGATATGAAGGTTTCGAGTATGTCCTGTGTATAGCCGCTGGTCGTTTCGGCTTCGGTTTTGGTGTCTTCGGATTGTCTGTGAATGGGTCGGTCGAGCCATTGCCGTGACTGTGGCTATCGCTTGGGGTCTTTGGTTCATCTTCCCCTGAAGTCGTTACGTCTGTCTCTGAAGCCGGTTCTGACCGTTGTGCCAAAGACTGCTCCTGTTCTGCCTCTTTCGTCGCATCTGATGTGAATGTTTTCGGCTCAGGATCACCCTCAACTTTCCCCGTCACGATATCGCAAAGCCAGTCTGCCATTCCGCCCGGCACAATGTCCACGGCCGTGTGAGGGCTGTAGACGCTGATACCATGGCTTGCAAGTCGTAGTAATGACTGCTGCTGGGAGTCGTCGAGTGTGATGCTCTTGAGACCGCGGAATATGATAGGATGGTATGCGACGACAGCCGAGTGGTTCTCTTCTATTGCTTCCTCGGCGACTGCGCGGGTAAGGTCGATTGTGAGCAGGACGGAATTGGACTTTCGAGGCTGGTGAGGCGGGATAGGCGCTTCGAGGAGGAGCCCAGTATTGTCGAAGGATTTGTCCGCGAGTGTTTCTGGGTAGAGATAACGCATAGATGCGATCACGGTCTTCGTGAAGGGTGATACTTGTGCCATATCGCTTAGATATCGCGTAGATGGGCCACCGGTAGATATCCTTGTTGCGCTTCGAGTTGGGCTCCGCACAGGTACAGTCTGAGGACGGATGGAGCGTGTGCAATAGCGCAGATTGTTTGATATTGGTCGCATATGGTCCGCGACTCATGTATATATGTTTGAAGGCGAAAGAAGCAGAAATCAGGATACTGAAGCTCCTAAGGGTGGCTTTCCAACTACTGGTGCCCTCCCTCGAAGCGCAGCGCGCGTTGTTGATCTGATGACGTAGCCGGATACTTTTTTAGTTCCTTCGTGGTGGAAAGTGAGTTCAGAATTAATCATCACTATCACCAGGTCACTCAACACCCATTTTCATTTCAGCAAACGCGTCCATCTTCAGAGACTACAGCTCGTCCGAGAAGAGGTTCTATCTTGCCCATGCTTTCCCGCACAATCCCGCGACAAGCCTGGCGCATCGCAACCAGAAGCACATCAAAACTTAGACCGACCTCATCAAGCCCATCAATACGAGCACAGACGCAGACACAAACACAGCCATCCTCCATTGCCGTCCCCTTTACCCGCCCTCTCTCAACCGGCCTCCCCCTCTTTCGCGTCCCAATGGCATCAGAATCAGACGTCCGCGCGGAGGATGTCCAACAAACGACAGGAATCACCCCCGACACCCTCTCGGAAAAACTTAAAAACACCCCCGAACTAAACGCTATACATGTCGACATTCAAGATATCAGCGGCGGCTGCGGTGCGTCCTTTTCAGCGTTGGTCGTGAGCGACGCGTTCCAGGGAAAGAGCTCATTGAACAGATATAGAATGGTCAATTCAATATTGAAAGAGGAGATTGCGGCAGTGCATGCGTGGACGCCGAGGTGCATGACGGGCGCGCAGTGGGAGAAGGAAAAAGCGAGTCAGGCATAGATATGAAACGAGATCTGGATTGAGCTGGAAGGGGTGTTGAGTGACAGGTCAATTTGACTGATGTTGCTGTGCATCGGCTAGAATGACGGTGGAAGCACAGCGAGGCAATGATTTTTCCAGGTGAAGAACCGTGGCAGACCTTGGTCAGTTGTTCCAGAAGTCCCAGATGTCCCAAATTATAGAGCTCGAATGAAGGACGAAATCGCGATTTCTGATGATGGCACGTGGTAGGTGCCTACCAACAGTGGAAGTGCACTAATGTGTATTAAGAGAGAAGTGTGAATATATATGGCTATTTATTTGTGGTCAGCATATCAATTTCCAGGCAATATATCTACTATGTGCTGGCATTGCGCCTGTCTGCAGTGTCTGCTGCTCGATGGCCCTGTTGTGCCACATGCTATGCGACCACGTCCGTATCTCCGTGCAGAGCTGGGTGTTGCCTACTCCAAACATTCTTCTGGTCCGACATTTGAACTTGGGGCCTCCTCGACCGTCGGGAGAGATCTTTCTAGAGCTGAAACGGCTGCCCCGGCTGCATAACCAGCAACTCAAATAGCTCCTGCGCCTGAGGTGTCATATGCATCAGCACCAACGGGTTCTGGTCATCGCCTTCTTCCTCCCCTTCCGCCTCATCCATAGCGTCACTGTCCGTATCTTCATCATTTGATACGGCTGCTTGATTCGCTGCTTGAGCATCCACGGACCCCCCGACCCCACCACCATGATTGATTTCATCAATCATTTCATGTCCATCGCGTCGACACAAATCGCTCGTGCCGCGGAAAACTGCAGCTCTCGCCGCTTGGTTTGCACGATCCTCGTGGCAGAGTGCCTCGAAGGTTGGCTCGGTTGTATCCCATATCACGCTTCTTGTGGGCTTCTCTTCGTTGTGCAGATACGGCGGGATAAAGCCCGGCGGTGTTACTTCCATCTCCACCGTGACGCGGATATTATGCTTCTTATAGATGTGGTAATCCTTATCGTTAGCCTCCTTCACGTTATTCTTCGAGTAGCTGATGAGCCGAGTGATGGCGTCTTCGCGTCTATGCTGAATCAATCCGAACGAAGAGCGTCCGTGCGGAGCTTGGTATTCATAGCAGTAGATTACGTGATCGAGGTTCGGGAGACCATGTGCTACCTTATCTTTGAACAGGCAGGTCTGAAATGGTACTGGTGGTTTACCACGCAAAATCAGCATAGGAATGGTGAAGACGCGGATCGTCACAAGAGAGGGTGGTAGGCGCCTATAGATTTCGTGGTCGCAATCAGGGCGCGTGATTAGGAGACCAAGCGTGTTCATTGAGACGTCGAGTCGTTTGAGATTCACGAGGTTGGTGAGCTCGAGGGAGCGCCCTGGGACATTGATACTTTGACCTCTGCTGCGCTGGAACCCTAGGGAGATGGAGAGTGTTTCAAGGCTGCTGCCGACCGATTGTGAGAGAGCGCGTGATAGCATGGCTGGGTTGAGGTTGCCGTGGAGTCTGGTTCGTCTGCTGCTGTGATCGTCGCTATAGCGGACGCCCTCGCTCATCTTCAGCGATTTGAGCGCCTTAGGAAACTTAAGCAGGATTCCCAGGGCCTCTGCGTCGAAATCGCACTCCTCGAAGTGGACATGCTCAAGAGCTGTGGTGCGCTCGTATTGGCGATGGTCTTTGAGGATATTGTTCGGCATGTCGGTGCAGGCGCACGATAGTGTCAGAGATTTCAACGTTGGGTGTAGGAAAATGCTCGAATATTTGGTGAGCGGATATAGAGAGACTGCATCGTCGACGAAATGCATCGTGCACTCCTCGAGCATTGGAAGCACTCTGTCTTCTTCAAAGGTGGCGACACTCGATTGCTGGAAAATGAACTCGTATTGCTTTTGGAGCTGGACCCATTTGACTCGGTCTTCAGATGACTTGGAGTTACAATCAGGCGTCTCAAGAATAAGTCTTCGAAGGTTGCGCATTGCTCCCAGGTACGTCGGGAAGTACTCCAGGCCTCGATCGTCGTCATACTTCGTCGATGCCAGGACGGATCGAAGCCACGTTGCTCGGCGCTCATCTCGGGTCAATAACACCGCCAATCTTTCTGCCTTCTCGCCACGAAGTATCTCGTACGACTGGAAGATAACAGGGTCCACCAGCGCCTTGAAGTTCGAGCAGGTCAAACGTGCTTCTAGTAGCCCACCTGAACTGCCGGGGTTGTCCCCAAGGTCGAGATAGCTGACGACATGGATGAGTATCTCATCTGGCAATGCCAGAAGCTTAGAATGTTGAGCGACCATCTTTCGTGGATGATCATCTGCTCGCGAAGACGCCAGGATCTGGGAGGAAGCTTTTCTCTTACGGCTGAAGATACGCATCAGGTTGTTTGCAACCATGAATGGAAGTGAAATCAAGCACAAAAAGGCAGTGACGAGGATCGATATGAAAAACGGCATAAGGCTTTCAGCAGCACGCCAGTCAGCTTAGAAAAGGACGATATGTACTACAGGGCGACCAGAAGCTGGATTGGTCTGCCCGCTGACCGTAACAATTGACCTGCGTGCGATGATGTGTGATGAGAAGGTCGGACTCGACCGTACCCCTGCCAATGACGAAATCCGCTTGTCGCTTTCTCGTAATTCCGCTAGTTACGTAAGCCAGACTAGCTGAATCTAAAATGAGAGCGTCCCCTTGTATTGTGCCTACCTCTACTCTCAGTGTTGACTTCCTTGGACACTGGCCACTTGTGGCATAAATGGTTGAGACTCAGACGGCGAACATCAGCTTTTGGTACAATTTCGTGCTATGAAAAGGTGCAAAGAGGTTCCTGTTACGTGTCGAGCCTGATGCTGAACCTCAGACCATTCACTTGATTGAGACCGGATTCGTGCGTCTCCTGAGGTGCCGGCACCCTTCCCGGTGGCTGAATCCAGACAGCATTGATGTATTACAACATATGGAATCGAACAAGGTTGAATCCATCTTGGCGACCTGAAAGGGCAATCATCCGCCATCAAACGATCCCTTGCGCCACTGCTTGATGCTCGCTGAACAAATCCTCCCTACCAGTCTTCCATACTGTGAATCCTAACGGCGGATTTGCTGCTATCGATCGCGCGGTCATCTTTGGCGTAGATCTCACAAGAGATGCCACTATTGTCTACATGCTAACGTTAACGATCAACATGTCGTTATCCACCGACGCGTACGGCAGTTCTGCTTTCCTTGTCACCAAGAGATTCAGTGCCCCTGGTCTTGATGCAGGCTTTGCTGTGATGATGTTAGATGCGGCAGTCTGAGCCTCCCAGTCTTTACCGAAGCAATACTTGATTTTCCAACCTGCTCCTGCGAGAGCTTGGGAATGCTGACGGATGCCAAAGCAAGGAGCATACTGGACAGTCGTAAATAGAACTCAAGGAGGTAGAAGTTGGAAAAAGACAACGATCCCGGCTTTCGAAGTAATGCATACAAGGATTTAGTTCGTTCGGAAGGATTCTTTGTGCTCTACACCATAACACATTCGACAAGCTGCGACCATACCGCCCTGTGTCTGAAACGGTGAGTAGTTGAGCTCAGGTTTCGTCGCCGTAAATCGTAGCTGCATGATCCAGCCGCGAATTCAGGGTGCACGCCGGCACTGTCCTTCCATGCTGGTAGTAGCTGATGTCCGCCCTGAGTGGAAATTCTTCAGTTCTTTCCAAAACGTTCATCCTAGCCATTGATCACCTCTAGGATAGTATGTAAATGCTTGACAATCAAAGGCTCACTGCCAGTTACAGTAGCAGAAACCTGGGGAGTTGGGGGTTTCGCTGGTATAACATAGTAGCTCATCCCGTCACGATCAGCGTAGTCAGCCGCGCCGTAAATCGCACATCGAACATCCTCTTTCCAAACCTTCTGATATCAGCAACACGTCCAAAGGGGTATGGCTGATATGTATTTTTATGCTATCCCCTTGCCAGCATGCCGATCGGCATCTTCGAGAGGAACACAACAACCTTCCACGTACAGTACTTCCCAACAAGTTGAGCCCTGTAAAATCTTGCCGGAAGAGTACTCGATGGCTGGTTTTGCTTTTGCGAATGTGGTTGGTATGCTGAATACGGCCATGGCGAGGAGAACTTCTTTGAGATGCATGCTGAGAGACTGCGGAGTGGACTTGAAGATGCTGGAATAGGAGAAGGGATTGATCGTCGACCTCGGACTCTGATCAAAAGATCCGGGGTAAAGGTACACGCCACAAGCAGAAACACCTCCTGTTGTACTGAAACTCAAATCAACGTCTGGACGCTTCTGGTTAGTTGTGACGTATCAAGCTTTTGCTTCAAACGAGGAAATGGTGAAACTGCTTGCCGCCTCATCGGAACACTGTATTGACGATCCACAGCACGTGAGTCAACAAGAATCAATAAGAATGAATTTGTTGTACCAGGTGCACGCCAGCGCCCCGCTTACATGATAGTCTAGCCGTGTTGTGTCTCCCATCAATCCTTCTTTGTGTGAAGTATCATTGTGTTTGTTTGTACGGTGTTACCAACATTTCGGAAAAGCTCTTCAACTTCTCGACCCCTCTCACTTCGTCTGTCAACTGAGGCATCTTGACCACATTAAACTCATCATACAGCTCTTCTATCTGATCGAGGTACTTCTTCTGCATACCCCACCTTGCGTTGCATCTGGCACAGGGACAGTCCTTTTCCGGGAATACCAGCTGATTGACCACTATGCAGTGTGTATCGATACTGTAACTCGATAGCTCTTGGATCATTCTCTCCGTTTCGTATAGAGACAGAAATTCTGCAATGCATACGCAGACGAAAGTGGTCATATCTGGGTTCTTGAACTGCTGGTTGACTTCGGCGATTGTAGCTCGTAAGCTCTCCATCTTCTGTATCAGGTCATCGAGGTTCTGCCCACCTGGCAGGCCGCCTCTTGCACCCAGTATGGAGTTGAGCATGGGTCCGAATTGTGTAGACAGCTGCGAAATCTTCTCTAGGGCCTTCTCTAGGACGGTAGGAAACTGTAGGAATCGGAGTGTATGACCTGTAGGTGCTGTATCGAATATGATGACTTCATAGGACAGAGACTTGACCTGCTTCAGGACTTCGGCGAATGACATGGCCTCGTCCACACCAGGTATGCTGAAGGCCAGATCTTGCATCATGCCACCCATACCTCCCATACCTGACATAGCATCTTGAGCATCATCCCCACCAGCGTTGATGAGGTCGTTGATGCTGCCATTCGGGTCGATCTCCATAGCAGACAGATTTGTGAAACCATCAATCAGCCTGGCATCTTTCCCGAACTTCTGCGAGAAGGCGTCGCTGAGATTGTGCGCAGGGTCAGTCGAGATCAAGAGGACCGACTTCCTATACTTGGCCATCTGTATTGCTAGCGAACATGATGTCGTTGTCTTGCCTACACCACCTTTTCCACCCACAAAGATCCATCGGAGCGTCTTCTGATCGATGAGGTTCTGGAGGGTGGGATCGAGGCTGTCGTCTGCTGAGACGACTGCGGAAGACATGTTGGCTGGTCCTGGGGCTCTCTTTTGTGGTGCTGAACGATGGACTGTGGTGCTGAACGATAGACCGTGGTGCACGCCGGTGGTCTAGCAGCGTTCCCTTTTGGAAGGAATAATCGTGTCTTTGAATGGCCAAGCAGAGCAGGAACAGGTATACAGAAATCTGGCCGCAGCTTCTTGAATATCCAGGCATAACGTCATCCCGCGGCCGCGGCAGGTACTGAATCGCCAGAACCCCTCTACGCCTGGCCACACAGACCACTGAGGCTTACGTTTACGCATATCGTTCTTTCATGCAGCAAGCGAGATGCCGTTTACCACTGCTGTGACGGCAGATACCTTGGTCAGAGTCACAGTGGCAGATGAAGCG
>Ga0181470_100464_pt1 | contig 10693 bp, 8 predicted proteins | sample InSIn5SAF170_FD_119082 | JGI IMG/M metagenome (GOLD analysis project Ga0181470, IMG submission 119082) | Clean room microbial communities from NASA Spacecraft Assembly Facility at Jet Propulsion Laboratory, Pasadena, California, USA -... ...
TGCGCATGCCAGCTTTGAGGACGTGATTGAGTACTTGGACCTTATGTTATGGAAGTGCAATTACCTTTTTCGTCTTCAATACTCCGTATCCCTTCAGTGCCCATGACTCTATTCCAGGCGCTTCTAACACGCAATTTGCCCAGTGCTAGTTTAACGGGTAAATAAGCTTCTTTGTTGGTCTCGAGCGCCAAGTCATAAAAGCGCTTCGCAAGATGAAAGTCCTGGCCCATGCCCATGCCATTCTCATACATCCAGCCTAGATTCCAGTATGCCTGGGCCGAGTGCATTGTTTCAGCAGCAGCTTGGTAGCATTGTGCTGCTTTTTCTTCGTTGGAAGGGTGTCGGCGTCGATGGGCATTCGGGATTGGAGTGGAAGGCACGCCCAAATCGGTGAGGTAGTAATCACCCATCTTGAGCAGCGAATCGATATTCTGCTGTTTGGCAGAGCGGGTCCAGTGCACCAGGGCAAGAGAGGCCGAATCAGGTGTAATTGCATCAATTTTTCGTTGCGTCGCGCCTGACGCACCAATCGTAAGAACGTTCTTGTAGCGTGGGAGGCTCTCATCAAGAATGTACGCGACATTTGCCTGCGCTGCTTCGAAGCCTTGTTCCGCGGCGAGGAGATAGTCTAGCAGTGCTGTTTCCAAATCACCAGCTTCAAAAGCATCATTGGCTTCTTTGAAGGAGGCAACGATCACCTCTGCTTTTTCGGCGACAATCTTGTAGTATGCGGCTGCTACATGGCAGGATTGATCGCGTCCTATGCCTTGGTATGAGAGTTCTGCAAGGTAGTAGTACGCTTCAATGTGGCCGTTGCGCGCTGCGTGGTCAAAGTATCGCAACGCTGTGTCCGTGTCTCCTTGATCCAAGAACAAAACACCAAGGCGGACTTGAGCAGACGCGAGATCCTGATCTGCAGCAGGCCGGAAGTACTCGTATGCGCGATAAGGATCTGGCTCTGGCTTCTCGGGGACGAGCCCATTCAAGTACATGATGCCCATCGAGTACTGGGAAAGCGCGTCACCATTTTTGATTCCACGTTCCAACCATCTGTGTGCGAGGTTGAAGTCTTGCATAGTACCTTCTCCACGCAAGAAAATGCGGCCCAGGAATCCAGCAGCCTTGGACGCCAGCTTCTCCGTTGCAGCAGAGACGTCCCGTCGTTCAGGACCCTTGGCAGGCCACACTGTACGCGCCACCTCGAGAAAATACTGCCGTGCCAGACGCAGGTTACGCTTCGTCCCTCTCGAGCCATCATAATGCAGTTTCGCCAGCGAGAAGGTCGCCTTCAACTCGCCCTTCCGTGACATAAGGTCCAAGTACTCAATCACGTCCTCAAAGCTGGCATGCGCATCCGAGTGTGCCGGCCCGCCCTTCGCATTCATCCCCGCGCTGCTCACACTCGCGCCCTCGCCATATACACCCCCAACTTCATCCGCAAGGCGGTACGAGTCTCTGACCACCATGTGATTACCGGGCGGACCAGAGCGCAGCCACTCCATGGCGCGATCCGCGACTTTCTTGTAGTAATGCACGGCCTCGTCGCAGTTGTGCGGCGATGCTATCCCCGCGTGGTATCGATAGGCTACTGCCATGTCGGCGTGGATGCTGCCTCCCTCTGCAGCAAAGGTGTAGTAGAGCAGCGCCTTTGCTTGGTCTTGCTCCACTGCGCCGCCGATGCCCGTCGCGTACATGAAGCCTAACATGTGCTGCGCCGTCGCATTGCCCGTGAGTGCCGCTAGTTGCTCGTATCTGCTGAACGCGGTCGAGAAGTTGCGCGGGAGGGAGTAATTGCCGAAGAAGTTCATCTCTGCCAGCATGTAGATGGCGTCGGCATCGTCCTGGTCAGCAGCGGTTTCGAGCGTGGAAATGGCATGTTGAAGCGGCTCGCTGGGTGGTGGCACGGCGGGTGAAGAGGGGGGTCCTGTAAGAAAGAGCTGCGTGAACAGCTCTTTGGCGTAGTATGTGAGGCCGGATTGGTGCGTGGAGGAGACGCTGCGGGTGGAGGGTGAGAGGGAGCGGAGGTACGAGGCCGCTTCTTGGACGGCGTTGGGTTGCACATCGTCCTGATTATTGAGCGGGACCTGCTCTTCGCATAGTACCGCTGATGCTGTGTAGAATGTGATTAGTCCTTGGCCAACCTAACAATACTCCAGGAAATACGTACCGAGCAGCAGCACTTGAATGAACAGCAGCCATAACTTCTGCTTCAAAGCCATTTGGCTCTGCTGTGTGTATGGAAGGGAATAAGAGATCGTAAGATCATGAAATCATCATCACTGTAATCTGGGTATCATCATGCTTGAGTTGGTCTCACCGTCCTCGTCATCGTCGCACCTGCCAGGTGGAGATGTTGCGCTTTCCTTTTTCGGACTCCCGTTCTCCGCAGCCATCTTACTTGGACTTATCGCCGAATGCCTTTAGATGGCCAAATCAAAGTAATCAATTATTCGCAATTTATGTTGGCTTCCAGATTTTCTTTCCGAAGCCATAAATTAGTCGTACACAGCAAGATTCAGACCCATCCATCATGATCTATAGTATCAGATTCCTCCAGACGAATTTGTCCATCAAAATCCACGGCAAAGGCTATGCGATGCCATGCAAGCAACTCATATCTACACGTCTACATCCAAACGCCACAAAACAAGACAATTGTCTGATCCGACACACCTACTTCAAGCAAGCATTGACAATCCTCTTTCTCATTCATATCTCAAGTGAAGCCTATCCTATTTTATCCTATCCTATATACACGTAACCTAGCCCATGAACCATGGACCATGACATTCCAAAGTTCCAAGGAACAGCTCCACTTCAAGATCCTTCGCTATCCAGCGGAAGAGGTAAATCGTAGATAGGTAGACAGGTAGATAGACAGCAAATACATCGTTTGCATGCATGCATCTATGAAGAGAAGATATATATATATATATGTGAATGTATCAGTGATGATCCTGATACAGATAACGGATGACAATATAGTCATGAGTGGGCGAATCCTCTCGACCTCACTCTCATCCTCAGTGCGCCAATTCCATTCCAAGCTGTCTGAACGGACAGATGAAGCTTCCAAGTGCTCCGTAAAAAGAATATCTAAAAATCATAAAAGTGCTCCTTAGACAGCAGCTTACTTCGCAGCAGCCTTGACAGATTTCTGATCCTCCTCATCTTCAGGGTCATCAAAGGGGCTCTTGCCCCTCTCCAGCGCACTCGCCTTGGGTGTCGTTGGTGTCGACACCTTAAGCGAATTACTCTCCGTTGCAGCCGTTGCCGCTGCATCTGTGAACGGACTCGTAACTGGCACCGTGCTCGTGACCGGCACCTTCGTATCCAGTAGACTCTGTCTTCCCCTCTCGTGCTCATCCTCCTCATCATCCAGGTCCGAGTACGTAGTCACATGACTCGATCGATGCGTCAGCCCTGATTGGCGAGCACGACGATGTGTGTCCACGCTCAGTTCTGATGGTGCCAAACTCGCCTTCGTAGTGCGCTTGTCACTCAAACTCGTGGATGCGAGACTTGCTGCCTGAGAACGGATACTCGCTGCGTCAGCCGCGGTCCCAACACCAGACGCGTTGTTCGTCTTCTTGTCCTTGCGGATGATGTTCAGGGCGACTGGTTTCATGGTCTTGAGATTTGATGTTGCGGAGCCATCTGAGGAAGATGACGGCATCTTGATGAGTACAGGCTTGACTTTATTGCCACCGTGTTTGGCGAAGTCGACACTGGGGACGGGAGGTGTCGAGCCTGGAGTTGAGCCCTTGGTGCCTACAGACACGATGGCAGCTTTACCGCCAATGATCTGGGTCGCAGGCATAGGGTTGATGACGCCGCTATCTCGGAAGATTGTGGATGCCATTGACGTGCGTGCGAGACTTGGTGCAATGCTGCCTGGCCGCCGGGCATCTACAGTCATCGACGACATATCCGAGTACGTCGAGTCGCGCAAGTCACCTGGCATGAAAAGCAGCTGGTCCGAGAATCGCGAGTTAACGCTAGATGGTGTGCCAACAGCTGATGGGATAGGTGGTACAGGAGGGACGAGGATATCGCTGCCGCCGTTGGAGCGGTTCGTGACGCCGGGGATATACGCAATCTGGATGATGTTCGACGCGCGAGTGAGGACCGTCGAAGCCATCGAGGCAACAGTGTGTGTGCTTGCTCTCGAGCGAGCCTCGCGTGTGAATATAGATGCATTTGTCTTCTCCATTCCATCGTCTTCATCATCATCCCACTCCTCTTCAATCTCGACCTCGTGCCGCCGTCCCTTCAGCCAGAACTTCCAGATGCAAAACACGGCTATAGCGATGAATGCTACGCCACCAATCACGCCACCGACAATGGCGCCAATGTTCGTCCCTGATGATTTGTTCGTCGTGTTAACAAGGGAGCCGGAGCCAATGGCGGGAACGCAGGCTGCAGTCGGGCAAGTGTCGCAGTCTCCAAGTGTTTGCCGGCAAACCTCGTCGGATTTGCATGACGGACATTGTGGGGCTTCATCGGGGCAAACTTTGCAGTTTGGGTTTTGGCGTGAGAAGAGAAGGTTGCGTGCGTGTAGTGAAGAAGAAATGTCGTGGGCTGTCGTCGTCGTCAGTATACTTCTGTGTTTGTTTGCGTGTGGGAACGCCGTACCTTGATGTGGGAAAGCCATGATGGGCGGGTGTATCAAGAATAGAACAATGAAGCAGGATAAATGAACAGAGCACGTCGAGTATCGACTAAGCACAATGTCGTGGGAAAGGAAGAATCAGAGCTCAAAATGAGTGTCGGCGGATCGGGAGCGGTCGATGTTGCTGGAAGCGAGAGTGACGATAGAAGGCGGAGGACAACAGGCGCTGCTTTCCCCAGCGCAGGAACAAGCCAGAATACAACAGCAGTAGCGGCAACAGCAGTGCAGCCGACCGTTGTGACACGCCCTCTTTCGTCCCGACCAAGACGTCCTGCGTCCCTTCTGTGCGACCGGGTACCACGTCGATCGTTTGTCGTTTGTCTTCGTCAGCGTCGTAGCAAATCAAATCCGTGAAGAAAAGGAGTGAATGTCCACGAGCAGAATCCCTACTGTGCGGCAGCAGTAGCGGCGACGAGCGGTAGCGATGGTGGGTGGAAGATCTTGTCTCGGGTTGTTGTGCAGTTGCGAAGTGAGGTAGGTGGAGTTGGGGGACAGGAGTGGTGTTGCGCGGCTCGTTCGTTCAGTGGTCAGCCCAGTCCAGCCCAGCACCGCGAGCAGAGTGGAAGAAACACGACGCGCCGCTGATTGGACGCCGGCAAATTAAAATAATGCTTGTCGATCTCCTGAACAGAGCAGGAATTTGTCTTGTCTACTCTCACTTGATTAATGGGTTCTTGTGAAAATGGCAGATAGTAGTAAGTAGGAGAGTTGCTCGTATTCTTCTTCGTCCATGGTCACAAGGAAAGCCAGAAATCCTCCCCGTGCATCGATTCCACCGTTCGCACCGCACCTTCCTGCCCTCCACCGTCCAACACCCTCACAAGGGAAGTGACGGCCAACGGCTCTCCTCCCCTGGCGGCAGAGCAAGGGAAGGAGCCAGGGAACCGCAGCACGACTATCCCACACGTGGTTAGCAGGCTGCCATCTGTGGCCCAAGCCTTGTCAAAAATAGGATCCCCATGCTAACGGCAAGGGGAAATCACCATGGCCGATCCCGATGGTTTGGCGTGCATCTGGCAACGCAATGTGAAGAAATTGTTATCGATTGCCTGGCGATGATCACGGTTTGGTGAAGAGAGACGTCATTGCGTCAATGGTAGTGATGGACACTATCGTGCGATGCATCGTGTTCTTGTCTTTCTTCACGGGAAGCTGACTTGATCGCGCCCGGCTCCATCTTAATGCGTCCTTTGTTTCATCAACAAACGGCACCGCGAAAAGTCAAAAGTAATCGTCAGAATCGGCCCATGAACTAGTCTTCTGGTGATCATTGCACGAAATACAAATTGTGGCTATGCGATCTCTAACCTCTACGCCAGAAACACATGCTGCAAAACTTCAGAAAGCCACCAGATACCGCGCTGGTATACCTGTCGGTATCCAGAGAGTCATGTATTTGAAACGAAACGGAACGAACTCCATCTATCCACTTCTGCCATCGTCATGTCCATGAAACACTCACCCAACCCCTCACTGTCAGCATTCCGAACGCCAAACAACAATCCAGTTAGGAGCCTGGCGCATGAAGACAGAACATTCTTGCCCGCAGTGGAGCCGAGTTTTGTGTTTGTTCTGTTCCGGAAGAGTTTGGTTCCGTTCGGCTTCTGGGTTTGAGATTGAGTTTTGCTCCCGGTGCTGCTATGGGTTTTGCGAATCCCATGCCGGCTGATGGCCATGAAGGTGCTTTTGATTGATGACTCCCAAGGGAACCGGTGACTAGTTGGTTGATGTATGTCCTTCACTTCGCACAGCCTGGAAGCTTCGACCTCCCTCGTGAATAGACGTGTCACTCTTGGACTTATACTCCAGGACGGATACCTCCCAGAAGTGCTTCTCCGTGTACTCGGACCAGCCTTCACGTCCATCAGAATGGCTCACGGACACCTCTCAAGCTAGGCACCAGTCGATAACTCCAATCCAGCCCTCACCTCTCCTTCCTCGCCTTCAGCCCCGGGCCAGCCATAACCTTGCCCCATCCAAAACCTCTCACACCATTACTAACCCACACCCTCTCACCAACCCTCACACTCCGCTTCTCCACAAGCCCCTCGACACACAGTCCCCTCTCCAAAGCCCACCGTCTACTCGTACCCCTTTGCCCACCCGCCTCCTCAACCCTTGGTGTGATCCACCGGCCTTCACGGTAGAAGTACGGCGTTAACACCGATCCCTCGGTGATATTGCCCTCAGGATTGAACAACAGGACTTCACTCGTCATATCAGTGGAATCAGGCAGCGCACGGTCCCGAGCGGTGTTATAGACGGGCCGATGCGACGTCTTGAAGCTAGTGTGCAAGTCCTGCTCCGTGGGATGGGTATCGAGGTATATCTCGTATGTGGATGGTAGCTCTGTTCTAGCTCTCCGCAACGAGTCACCCGAGTGTGCAGATACGGAACTGGCGCTGCTGATGGTTCCACCGCTGCCGTGGCTGCTGTGGCTTGCTCGGCTGTGCGTGGAGAAGTAGTCTGGGGATGGAGGAGAGGGCACGAAACGAGGAGAGTGGCTGGAGGGAGTGGAAGGGGCGAAGCGGGATTTGGATGCCGTTTGAGAAGAGCGTGAAGGGAGACGGAAGGTTGTTGGGAAGAGAGCTTCATTTGGGAGGGCTGGCACGGGTGCAAGATCGAGTGTCACTCGGCCGGAGTAGGCGAGAGAGACCTTGACCTGCTCCCAAACACGCATGGTCAGCTGATTTATTCTCGAAGTATAATTCGCAAGACTGGTAAAAAGTTCGCGCGCAAAGATCTGGCGAGGAGAAAAAGGAAGCCGAAATGTAACGAACCTTCATAGGACAACAATATGTCTCATGCAGCCTCTCTCTCTCCTCCAACATGTCTCCCAAACATTCCTCGAACTTCTCCGTCGATTCTAGAATTTCGAATCGTTTCTCCGGCCAGAATACCGCAGCAGCCTTCCACATCCGCTGTCGGTGCAGCTCCGGCATGTACAGTGTGGATCCTCGTCCATGGGCGTACTCCACGTTATCGCGTGAAGCAGAGAGAATCGGGTCACAACGGATGGACGTGAAGATTGTGAAATCCGAGGGTTGACGGGTAAGAGACTGGCCAGCAAGGCTGCCTTCTGAAATGCTGTGTATAGACATGTCTGTGTTTTGATCGTTGCTTTTGTGATGAGCAAATGTCTAGTTTGGCGTATTTGCTTTCGCGATGGAGATGCAAGTACGGAGGGTAGATCGAATTGGATCGGAGCTACTTCCACCGGAACAACGTTCGGAGAATTTAATCGTGAATGATTCTGCAGCCGCGATCTGAAGATTCCGAGCGTCGTTGACAACAAACGGCCCACCAGAGGATGATTTGCAAGGTTGAGAAAGACAAGTCGAAGATGGTAGGTGTTGAAGAGAAGAGCGAGCACCCTTTTGGCCGTTGTCAACAAAGGAGAGAGAAAGTGGGCGTGAGGATCTCCTTCGTGCGTTGTGTGGATTGCAGATCTGCCAAATCACGATGCAGTTGCCCCTTTGAATGGGCTTGATCGATAGGCTGGAAGCGCAGATAGAGTAGCGATCTGCTGCCAAAATCTAAAATGCTCACGCTTCACATCTAGTTTAGTGCTTGGCTGCTGCAGTAGGTGCATGCAGATGGTGGTGGAGATGACCTCTGCGAACAACGAATAGCAAAATGCGCAACAGTTCTTTGGGGATCGTGAAAGGACGAAAGTGTCTGCAGCATCGAGGGGTAGATATTGAAGGTGCAGCTATCTAGGTTAGATACCTTTTGAACCTCGTCCAGTCCCCACTCGCTCAACAACCAACAACGTGGGCATGAAGAAATTTTCCGAGAAGTTCCCCTTGTGGCTGCGCGATTGCTATTGGTGACAAGAGTCTAGATTCATGAAAGGTCGTGCGAGGCACAGCTGGCAGCAGGTCAGCGGACTGTGCAATTGGAGTTTAGAGATGCATTAGTACGAGATTAGGTGCGGGAGGTTTTGGCAGCTGTCGTACGATTTGTTCCCGCTTCGCTCGCGTGTTTGGTGCCTGTTAGCCATGCGGCGAGCGTACCGAGTGGGTATGGGAGCGGCTGAATGAGGTTTGGCGGGAGTTCGAGGCTGATGAGCCAATGAGGGTTGATGTTACGCTTTGGGAATCTGGAGGATGGATGGAATTTGTTCCGTGCAGCAATCGCACGGTGATGCCGTGTACTAATGCCAGCCGCTGTACGACTGAATAATCGTGGGACAAGATGCAGCTGTCACTGGTAACGGTAAAGGTGAATCCCCTCAGGTGATGGACTCGTAAACGAGCACATGAATAGTCCCGGAACTACCGAAGCGAGGACTGGAAGATGTGGGCTCTGATGATCACACAAAATGATAACTGATTTACAATGCTTGCAATAGGCAGTAGCTACATGCTGGACGAATTAATCTTCACGTGAGCTTGTCGTTGTTGTTGCTGTTGCTGCTGGCGATTTCATAGCAGGCAGAGACCTCATACAGTAGTTCTGTACACAGCTGAGTGAGGCGGACTCGGAGAAGTGTGATTCGGGTTTAGCCGCCCGACCAATGACGAACTTTGGTCAAGCTTGTCCATCGAGCTGCATCCAGAAAGTTGCACACGCCAACACACGCCAACATTCTCCATCACCACCATCCATTGCCTCTTCCCTCCACCCCCGGATTCCGTGTCCATTGCATCCCGTGCGAGTGTCTCGTCACCTGACCGGGCACACTCGACATCTCCACTCGCGACCGCGACGCCCTTCGCGCGAAAGACTGCCACCAAGGAAATTCCGTATCCAATAAAAGATCAATACTGCGAACGCCAACATGGACGGCAAAGGCGGTGCAAACATCCTCCCGCCATCACGACCGATCCCCATCGACACATCTGCACTCCCAGACACAGCATCCTCGTCACTATGGGACCGGATAACGTCGTGGGCGTCGGAGAATAAGGCGTTGGTGTACACCATTGCCGGTGTGACACTGGTCGTTACGGCGGCAGGTGTTGTGTACTACACCAGCGAGACGAAGCCATCATCAGAAGCAGGATCGAGTCCTGCGGCTAAGGCAAAGGCGAACAAGAAGGCGAAACGGAAGGCCAAGAAGGAGGCCGAGGAGCAGGCGAAGAAAGAGGAGGAGGTCAAGGCCAAGAGTGGTGCGTAATCCGAGATGACATTGGAGGAGATATGAATATGGGATAAGTACTGATGCGTGATGATAGAGCCAAAAGTCGCGTCGGTGTCGACTGTGGAAGCCGAGGACGAACTGCCGGATGTCACAGAAGAATATGTGGCAACGCTATCGGAAGAGGTATGTATTGTCGCTTAATAATAGCGTCTTGATTGAGTTGTGTCTCATCCAATGAACAGCAAAAGAAAGAGCTCGCCGCTAAGCTGAAGGCCCTCGGCAACAAGGCATACGGCTCCAAGGACTACATGAAGGCTATCGATCTGTACGGCAAGGCGCTCCTGTGCAAGCAGGACCCCGTGTACTACTCCAACCGCGCCGCGTGCTGGAATGCGCTCGGTGACTGGGATAAGGTCATCGAAGACACCACCGCCGCCATCACCCTCGAGCCCACCTACGTAAAAGCCCTGAACCGCCGCGCAAATGCATACGAGCAAGTCGAGAAGAACAGCGAGGCTCTGCTTGACTACACTGCAAGCTGCATCATCGACCAATTCGCCAACCAGGGCAATACCCAGAGTGTGGAGCGATTGTTGAAGAAGGTAGCCGAGGCCAAGGGCAAGGAGATTCTCGCAAAGAAGGAGAAGAAACTGCCCAGTCCCACATTCGTCACAAACTACCTGCAGAGCTTCAGACCGAAGCCTCGTCCCGCTGGCCTTGAAGACGCAGCCGACCTGCCTGAAGACTCGGGCAAGGCGCTCCTTCGCAAGGGCCTGAAAGCCCTTGACCTTCGCACCGGCGACGGGTACGCTGAAGCAGCTGATGCGTTCGATGCTGCACTGGAGAAGGGCGATCTGGGTGAGAACGAGGCGTTTGCTTACAACATGCGTGCCACCTTCAAGTACCTACGCGTTGACAACGCCGACGCCCTCGCC
>Ga0181470_100466_pt1 | contig 10677 bp, 6 predicted proteins | sample InSIn5SAF170_FD_119082 | JGI IMG/M metagenome (GOLD analysis project Ga0181470, IMG submission 119082) | Clean room microbial communities from NASA Spacecraft Assembly Facility at Jet Propulsion Laboratory, Pasadena, California, USA -... ...
GTGTCTGAACTTTTGGTGGTTCTCTTTTCTCACCTGCCAGCGGGATCGGATCCTGTGCAGCATAATACATATCAAAAAGGATGGCTTCACCTATGATATTCTTCATCGAGATGTTGTTGATGAAAATGTTTTCAACAATGCCGCCGCGGCCCCTGGTTGTTTTGAAACGCAGACCGATATCGGTACCAATGAATGTGCAGTCATCGACCCAGATATTCCTGGCGCCCCCGCTCATTTCGCTGCCGATCACAAAACCACCATGTGCAGCATATACCGTACAGTTGCGAACAATGACATTCTCAGTAGGCATGCCCCTTTCGCGTCCTGCCGCATCTCTGCCCGACTTAATACAGATACCATCGTCCCCCACATCAAATACACTGTTTTCGATCAGTACATCTTTGCAGCTTTCAAGGTCAATGCCGTCACCATTTTGTGCATACCATGGATTTTTTACGGCGATATTTCTTACAGTCAGGTGTTCAGTCATCAGCGGGTGAAGACACCAGGCGGGCGAGTTCTGGAATGTGACACCTTCAAGCAATACTTTTTTTGCAATTGGTAAACACCAGCAGGTTAGGACGCAGGAAGTCTTTTACACTTTCGTAAAATTCCTGTGTTTTGCCTGCCGTGATCTCACCGGGATTCTTGAGACCTGCTCCTTTCAGCGATTGCTCTGATGGATACCATATTTTTTTGTCCTCGCTGAGCACACCGCCCGACTTCACCAGCTTTTTCCAGTTAGTTTCCGTCAGCTTGTCTTTTTTTACCATCCGCCAGGCATCCCCATTTCCATCAATGATACCATGTCCCGTGATAGCGATGTTGGAAGCATTGGTGGCCCAGAGAGGCGACTGGTTACGCATTTGCGGAAGTCCTTCCCAATTGCCTTTCACAAGTGGATACTCCGCTTTATCTGCTGTGAACTGCAGCAGGGCGTTTTTTTTCAGGTGAAGGTTGACATTGCTTTTGATCTCGATCGGTCCGGTGAGCCAAAGTCCAGACGGGATCACCACTACACCGCCGCCTTTTTGATGACACGCTTTAATAGCGTTGTTGATGCTCGCTGTATTCAGGGTGATACCATCGGCTTTAGCCCCGAAATTCGTGATCAGAAAACTATCTTTTTTAAATAACGGAAGCTGTACTACCGGTTTTGTCATCTGCGCCCGTGAACACAGACAGAAAAGGGCCAGAATTCCGGAAAAAAGGAGAGCGCCTCTGGTCATATAGCTTCTTTGAAAAAGTTTTAAAAAGGCTATACAGGCGAAACCGTACAGCCGGAATTAAACGATTGCTTTATACTAAACATTGCTGAAACCGTGAACGGTTTGCAGTAACAAGTCTAATCACATATTCAGGTATTACAAGGAGAAACGATCCCTTTTTTTTACGCAATCGTTACCGAAAACGTTGCCGAAAACAGGGCGCCGTACTATGGGAGGAGATTTTACAAAAAAAGCGGCTCACGGCCGCCCGATTAAATTTTGTCCGGCATTGCAATTCAGCAGTTACAAACCTTCGTAACCACCACCATTGTCATCGAAAGAATAGCGCCTCACAAGCTTGTGGCCTTCCTCGATCGTGGGTAGACTGTACATATCAGACAAAGCTGTGGTCGTATTGAGCTCACGATGTTCGGTAGACAGACTGTTGTTGCCTCTTGCATCAGCTTCCAAAGAATAATTTTTGACGTTTTTCATAAACACTTGAGATTTTGAAGGACAATAAAGACCAGAACCTTCCTTTCAACTTAGCGCGGGCTATCGGTCAGCAATGAATTGGAAGCGAAGCTACGCTGCCGAGGATGATTTATGAAACCTTCTCATACGTCATTCTACCATATCAAAAGAGGGCACAATACGCGAAAACCCTTACCTGCAGCGGGTTTCCGCCTTGCAAAATCCGACAGCCAGATCGTATTTCTGTTTTGTTAAAAGCAGCAATATACAGGTAATAAAAAGGAAAGATCTTAGATGAGCTTGCTTAAAAAGGTATCAATCTTTTCTGGTGGTGGCTTTCGATCGCTCTCTCAATTACCCGGATCACCGCCCTTCCTTCTTCAGCAGTAACGGGCGGGGTAAGGCGATCCCTGATAGCGGCAGCAATTCCTTCGTAATAAGCACCATAATGTCCATTTGGCGATGGGATCAGTTTACGGACAACCTGACCGTTATTCTCTGTATGCAACAATCCTTGTTGTGCCTCCGGTTCTTTGCCCCAGGCAGAACCAACCGGCCGCTGACCCTCTTGTAATGCGGCTTCCTGCACATCGGTCTTTGCCTTGACAAAAGAACCTTTGGAACCGTGTAACTGGTAGGCAGGCAGGGCCTCCCTTACGAGATAACTTGAGTGCAGCCTTACACGCAGAGCGGGATAATACAGCAGTATCTCGAAATAATCATCAACGAGTGAAGCAGGACGGACTTTCCTGAGATCTCCGAAAACAGCCTCCGGCTCGCCAAACAATTGGAGTGCCTGGTCTATCAGGTGCGATCCGAGATCATAGAGGGCGCCCGTTCCAGGGCCAGGTGTTTCTTTGTGCACTTTCGGACTCAGTTCTTCCTTGAAACGGTCGTAATGGAATTCGGCTTCCGCTATGTTACCAAGCCATCCTTCTTCCACTATCTTTTTTACCGCTTTGAAGTCGCTGTCAAACCTCCGGTTCTGGTAAACTGACAGGACCAGGTTATTTGTAGCGGCAAGCCCGATCAATTCTTCTGCTTCCTCCGATGTCACGGTGAATGGCTTTTCCACTACAACGTGCTTGCCGGCAAGAAGTGCCTTCCTGGCGTATGCAAAATGGGTGGCATTAGGCGTATTGACCACAACAAGTTCTACAGCCGGGTCGGCCAAAGTTTCTTCCAGTGTCCTGTACGTTTTTATTTCAGGATAGATACTGCTCGCCGTATTCTTTGAACGTTCCCATACAGCATACAGATTGAAACCTTCAACCGTGTCAAGAAAGGGTGCATGGAATACCTGGCCAGACATACCAAATGAAAGAAGAGCAGTGTTGATGGGCTGCATATAGTTGTTTGACGGGTAAAATTAGGCAATAGAAACCCTGTATCTATTCTATCAATTTCTCAAGAAATACAAGGTTTCCTTTCCGGTCCACTCCTTCCACCCTGATTCTGAAGCGCCGTGTGCGATCGTTGTTGTAAAAGCGGAAGCTAAAAATAGGCATGTCCTCACTGACATAGGCACGGGGTTCCCAGTAAAGCGTGCGCCTGGCATCAGCATAGAGATTACCTTGTATGCTGTCGGCATAATTCACATGTTCAAACAACTCCAGTTGTGTATATCCGTTCGTTTTAAAGGAACTGGTGATCTTTTCGGGCGGTCTTGCCTGATCCACTCCTCTTTTCATATACACCGTCACCGCACCGGCAGGAAAGTCAAACTCGTGGTATTTGATCATGGCCACATCTTCGATCCTCAGGCCTTCTACTTGTGACAGCCGGACGGGAAATTCATCAACGAACATTTGTACCTGGTACTGCCTGCCGGATATCACACTAAAAAAATGACTGTTCACCAGCACCCATTCATTTGTCATTGTATCCCTGTCCAGTTTTAGTTTAGGTACGCGTTGCAAGATGAACTGGGTTAAACTCAAAGCGGAATAGCTTGTTGGATAGGTAATATTATCCATCAGGATACGCGCGTTGTGCCGGAAACGCGGAGAGCTGTATTTCTGGTTCACCAGTTCTGTCGGTGTGGGCTGATATTTTGTTTTGATCCTCACTACATCCATCATTTTGGCACCCTTGGGAACATCCACCTGCGGCACTGGTCCCGTTGCTGATACATTCGCAGCCTCAGTCAGCTTTTTCACCTCGTCAGGAACAGGCAAAGCAAGATTTTCGGACCAATCGTTTTTGTCCATGATAATCTTTGCAGGTCTTTCCTTACCATTCTTATTTTTATAAGTATAAAAGACGGTCGCTTCTCCAAAGAAGATCAGAGAGTCGCACACAAAGCTGCCCGAATCACTTACAGCTGATTCCATTGCCATAGGGCCATCTGATGTCATGAAAAAAAGTTCCAGTTTTCCTCCTTCCAATATTTTTTTGGAATCAGGGTGAATAACCTTCCCTGAAATTTGCAGGTTGGTTCCTATTTTTTCGGGCACCATGAGCGGTTTAGTTTCCGCCTGCCATTCAACCGATGATTGTGCGGCGATCAGTTCATCATCAATATTTTGCCTGCCTGCAAGGGCTGCAGTTAATACAGAAGAAGGAAAACTAGCCAGCTCGTGTTCCAGATATAATTTAGAATAAATGCCCGGTGATACTGATGGACCGTCGGCATCGGTGACAGAGATAGAAATGGTCTTTGCAATCGAATCTTTGAATCTTAATTCAAAACGGTTCAATCCCCTGTTTTGCGTGCTTCGCTCAATAGATATCAGTTCTGGTTGTACCAGCCTGGTGCCCAAGTTGCAGACGCGGGCGGAGAGCCGGTTTTTTTGTTCATCTATGATAAAAAGGTGTAAAAGGCCCTGCGGCAGGGACCGGAGACGGATCAATGTGTGTAAAGCATCAACATCATCAGCAAACTGAAGCGGCTGGTGTACCACATTTTGTCCATCCACAAAGCCTACAAGTGTAAGATCTTTGAAGGCTTTTTTGTTTTTACTTCCCCTGTTTACATACACCATCCTACCTTCCTCATGAGGTTCGATCCTCATGGTAATTCCGCTATCCGATATGGCAGGTAAGCGGTAGGTTTCTTTTTTTCCATTTTCCTTCCAGGCATCTATAAAATAACTGCGGCCGGCATAGGGCTTGAAATCTATTTTGCTAAAGCCGTCCCCCATTTCAAACAAACGAATTGTGTCACCACGATCTGAACGCAGAACGCCATGTATAGCTTCACTGCTCTTGGGTGTGTACACCGCCAGTGCTGTCTTGAACCCGCTGATGGCGCGTCCGCCTTCAAAACGAAAGTCGACCGGGGCCATCATTTTCTCCGGAGCTCCATTTGAAGCATTGCCTACCTGAAGCCAGTGATAATAAGTTGTGCCAGTGCGGAATGCCGAAGCAGGGAGCGAAAAAATCCTGACTAAATAAGCTGAAGGATAGGGCTCTGCAGGCAGGTGAAAGTTGCCGGTAACAGTGGTTGCAACGACAGGCAGAAAAACCTGTTGTAATACATCTCCGTTAGGGTGCAGCAGCTGCGCCATCATATGATTGCCGCCGGTGAAAGGGCGGCCTGCTTCCAGAAGATAGGCTTTGAACCAAACCGTTTCTCCCGGCGCATAGCCATCGCGGTCGTAATGAACATAGATATTTTGCTGACGTGAAACCGAAAGAGCTGGCTGGCCTGTTGCAGCCAGGCCAAGGAAGAGCAGAAGCACGGTACAACCATAATAAAGTCCCTTTGAAAAGATAACCTGCATGAGGGTGTAAGTTGTGATGTTGTATCAGTCCATTTTTTAATGGACACTAGACGCGCGCAACCGGCAATAGCATGCATTCTTTCTTATGCAAGAAAAGCCCTACTCTACCAGCTTCTCAAAATAAATAAAATTTCCCCTGTTGTCGATTCCTTCCACCCTTACCCTGAACCGCCGTACCACATCACTGTTATAAAACTGAAATGAATAAGTCCTCACCTGTTCATTCATAAAAACCCGCGGTTCCCAGAATAAAGTTGTTCTTGCATCCTGTCCGGCTTTTGGCTGCGATTCGTCCGAGTAATCCATATGCTCATAGTTTGCCGCACGAGCATAGCCGCTGACCTGGAATGAAGGTGTCAACTTATCCGGCGGCCTTGCCTGGTCCACGCCTTTTTTGATGTAGATGGTTATTGCACCCGCAGCAAATTCCAGATCATGAAATTTAATCAGGGCAACATCCTCGATCCGCAGTGCCTCCACCTGTTCGAATTCAGCAGGGAATTCATTGATAAAAAGCTGGACCGGCCATTCCTTACCTGTCATCAGGTCGAACAAATGAGTGTTCACAAGTACTTGCTGACGTAATTTGGGATCACCGCGCACCTTAAGCTTGGGCACCCTGTTTACGATCAACTGAAAGATATTGAGTGAAGAGTAGGTAGTAGGATCATTCACGTTATCGAGCAAAACACGACCCGTGAATTTGAATCTGGGAGAGCTGTATTTTTCATTGAGCAATTCCGTGGGGGTAGGCTGGTATTTTGCCCGTACTCTTACCACCTCCATCATTTTCGAAAGCGTCGTATCCCGGCCCACCGTTTTTCCCCCATCTGTCACCGGAGCCAATAACAAATTCGCCGATCTCACTTCTTCAGGCAGCGGCAGTATTACAGGATCCGAATAAGGAGGCTTATCCAGTAAAAGTTTAACGCCGCGTGTTTTTCCCTGGCGATTTTTATAGGTATAAAAAACTTTCGCGTCTCCGAAAAAGATGAGAGAGTCACAAACAAAATTGCCCGAATCGTTCACGGCAACCTGTACCGGTAACGGCCCGTCATCTGTCATCAGCAACAATTCCAGGTGTCCACCCTGTGCCGGCTTTTTTGAATCCGGGTGGATTAGGGAACCGGTGATCCGGAGGTTCGAAGAATGGTGCTCTTTAGCAGTTGCATTTTGCTTTTGACGTGGATAAGCGGATCTGGCCGCTATCAATACATCATCAACAGTTGTGACGCTGTTCGTTAATGCAGTTTGCAGTTGTGCCGGAAATTCCTGAAGCTCTTTTTTCAGAAACAGCTCGAGGAAGATATTCGATGGTAACTGCGGCCCATCCGCATCTGTCACAGAAACAGAAACGGTTTTCGTCAGCGAATCTGCAAACTTCAGTTCAAATCGATTGAGCTTTCGTGCAGCTGTTGCTTTTTCATGGATCAGCAGTTCAGGCTGTAGCAATCTGCTTTCAATATAGCACACGCGTGCCGACAGTACAGAGTCATGCGCATTCACGACAAAAAGATGCAGAAATCCAAAAGGAAGCAGGCTTGTAGGAACAAGGGTATGGACGGCATCCACTTTTTCAGGAAAATGAATGGCTTGATGTACCACCTTGCGTCCATCCATCCACCCGACGAGTTGCACATTCTCCCATTTATTTTTCTGTAAATCACCCCTTTTGAGGTATACCATTTTCCCATTCTTATCCTGCTCCACACTCATTGCGATTCCGCTGTTCCATACAGCAGGAAGGGGATACACAGTCGTACGCCCGTTGTTGACCCTGGCTTCTATGAAATACCGTAAGCCTACATAGGGCTTGAATTCCATTTTCCCAAATCCGTTGATAGTTTCAAACCTGGCCAAAGTATCGCCTCTCTCGGACCGCAGGTATCCATCAGCCTTTGCGTTTGGATCATTTGTATGCAGGGCCACGACTGATTTGAATCCACTGAGGAGCTTTCCTCCTTCCACCCCGATCCTGACACCCGGTAACTCGCTGCTGTTATTTTGCTTTTGTTGCATACCGACAGACAGCCACTGGTAAAAATGGGAGGAAGCATCAGCGTTTATCCGGGAAGGTGCAAATGCCCTGATAAGATATCCCGAAGGCGGAAGGTCAGGCGCCAACTGGAAATTGCCGATCACCGTGGTGCCGATCACCGGCAGCAATTGTTGCTGCAGCAGGTCACCATTCGGGTGTAAAAGCTGGAACAAATAATGACCGCCGCCGAGAAAGGGCAAGCCATCTTTATACAGGTAGGCTTTGAACCAGATCGTCTCTCCCGGCTGGTAAGCGGCTTTGTCTAAGTGAACGTAAATCTTTTCGCCCGTTGATAAAGCCGGATTGCTTGTTTCCTGAGCCCGCACAGTGGCCGCGATCAAAAGGGCAAAAAGGACACCAGTAAACATGCCTGACCCACTGTGAATCCTCTGTTTTTTACACCGCTTCATAATGAATAGCAGGTAATTTAGCTGTTTTTGGGTTAAGCAGGAGCTCTGGCAGATAACCTGTTATTTTACTTCAGCAGTGACCCGGAACCAATCCACGTCAACAAAACCGGAATCATTGGTTTGTTCATTCCTGATACAAAACAGGCCGACCTTCGCTCCTTTCCAGCGACCGGGTTGGGCTTCAAAACTGCCCCGCACTTCCGTAAATATTTTTCCATCCAAACTATAACTGAAACGGCATTTCGCACCGGCGTCCACCACCACCCTCAGGTAAACCGGAGTATCAGCTGAAGGAGCAAGTACTGTTTCTTCCTGAACATTGGCCTTCGATGCGTCTTTACACATCGCATAGACAATCTGTTTCCCCGATTTGGTATTCTTTATGAATATGGAAGCATAGCTTGATCCCATTACGGTAAGTCCGGCAGCTTCTTCCCTGATCATCTCATTAGGATGAAAACTCATTTTAGTTGTTACACAAAAACGTTCGGCAGGAAATTTTTGCAACAGCACATTCGGCGCCTGCCACAGGTTCACAGCTCCTTGAGGAAGTCTATCGGAAAAGATACGAAGACTGCCTTTTGACGGATTCGGAAATACCCAGCCTGGTTTGGGGTTGCCCATCCACTGCCATTGTTTGCCCAGTTCCACTGTATTAAACTCTTCGGATTCAGCAGGTGTCTGCACCGGATAAGTTTTTCCTATGTGTGGTTTCCTGTGAACGAGCACCGGCTGGCCTTTGCCATCTCCATCTGCATCCACCCCAATGACCGGCCAGTCCTTCTGCCATGTCAACGGTTGCAAATGAACAACACGGCCATACGCTTTTTTATCCTGGAAATGCAAAAACCAGTCATCACCAGTCTGGGTGGTTACCCACGCGCCCTGATGTGGGCCGTTGACAGGTGTAGCACCCTGGTCCATCACGACTTTGCGTTCATAAGGCCCGTATACCGAACGCGAACGAAGCACGGTTTGCCAACCAGATGCAACCCCGCCTGCCGGTGCGAAAATATAGTAGTAGCCATTGCGCTTATAGAACTTGGGTCCTTCAATCGTAGGGTCAAGTTCATGTCCGTCGTAAACGACGATACCGTTGTCCTGTGTCTTTGTTCCTTCGGCATTCATTTTTCTCACCACAAGAATGCTTTTGATGCCTGCCCTGCTTCCTGCAAACGCGTGAACAAGGTAGGCTTCGCCATCGTCGTCCCAAAGTGGACAGGGATCGATCAAACCTTTTCCTTCACACACGAGAACAGGCGCTGACCAGGGACCCGCAGGATGCCGTGCCTTCACCAGGTAAATACCAAAATCAGGATCAGGATAATAGAGATAAAATTCTCCTTTGTGATACCGGAGAGAAGGAGCCCACACACCTTCACCATGCCGGGGCACTGAAAAATGCGCTTCGGGAACCAGCACGGGAAGCGCATGTCCAATCAAAGTCCAGTTTACCAGGTCCCTCGAGTGTAACAGAGGCAGGCCCGGAACATCTTCAAAGGATGAAGCTGTCATGTAATAATCATTGCCAACCCTGATGACATCAGGATCGGAATAGTCGGCATGAAGTACAGGATTCGTGTAAGTGCCATTCCCGTTATCGGCTACCCATACCCGTGATATACCTGCCTGGGACCAGCCGGTACTGTGGAGAAAGATACTTAGAACAAAAAACCATCCTTTCATCTGGCTGCTGTTTTGGGATTCCATCCCCCGAAAATGTTTTCGATGGAATATTTTTTGGCTTCCGCTTCGGTCAATTGCCTGGACCATGGAACTCTTTTGCCATAGCCCGACGATGGCCCATAGTTTTTGTATTCCTCGTAACGCGTGGTCAGGAAATGATCGGTACTGTTCCAGTTGGACCATCCCTCGCTTTTGATATGGGAACCAATATAGCTGTTCATATACACCACATGAGCGAAGCGCCTCCAGGGACGGCCAAGTGATACGTTGTGCAGCGAGCTGTCGCCTGTTAGTATACAATTATTAAAAACAAAACCAGACTCGTTCTGCGGTGTAGCGGCTGCTGTGACATGAGAATTCTTGAGGCTATGGATATGACAGTTTTCGAACCAGGCGGTAGCGGAGCCGAAAATAAAATCCGTGGTTCCTGCGATATAGCAGTTTTCAAAATAGTGCCGTGTATGTTCCCTGCTCAAAAACAGTACATCCTGAAAACCGGTAAAGCGGCAATTACGGAATACGCCTTTGTCTCCGGCGGATTCCACGGCCACCGCCTGACCGGCACTGAAGCCGGCATCATTTACAAAGCTGATATCGCTCGCTCTAAAGTCGTTGGCTCTGATCCTGACACTCCACGATGTTATTGTATTGATGGTGTCACCAGAGTGACTGATCTTACCGGCGTGATCGTTGTACCGCACCACAGTCCTGAAGGCATCTTCTCCAATGAGGGAGAGCGGGCCTTTCGTGGAGTCGATGAGGAGTTTCTCCGTGTAAATTCCTTCTTTGAGGAAGATTGTATGTTGCTGTTTATTACCATCGGGAATCGCATTAACAGCTTCCTGGATCGTTTTGAAATCACCGCTTCCATCCTGCGCCACGATGATGGTTTTGTCCCCCTGATGGAGGGTGTCCAACCTGCGGAGAAAAGCATTCATGTGTTGCACTGTCGAATCGAACCAGGGCTGAAATAGGCAGAAAGCGTGGGGAGCACCTTCGAATGTTTTTACTTCATGATAGATCCCGGATGCGCTCAGCACACGCATAAAGTCATCACGTCCCGCGTGCATTCTTGCGACACTGCTGTTCAGAAACAGAACTGGAGGGGTCCGCCTGCTTACGTGTGTAAGAGGAGA
>Ga0181470_100386_pt1 | contig 10663 bp, 11 predicted proteins | sample InSIn5SAF170_FD_119082 | JGI IMG/M metagenome (GOLD analysis project Ga0181470, IMG submission 119082) | Clean room microbial communities from NASA Spacecraft Assembly Facility at Jet Propulsion Laboratory, Pasadena, California, USA -... ...
GGAATTGCCTGTCATATCTCCGCTTGTGGACACCTTATCAATCCCACCACTCCTCCAGCAAACCCATCAATGCTTCGAGTTCCTCCTCACTCAACTCATTGCCTCCAACAGTCACTTTCTCCCCTGCTTCCTCCAGCCATCCACTTCTACCCACAACATCATCCTCGCCACACACCACATCCTCACCATCCTGCTCTCCACGACCATTCCTCGTAGCCACCCAAGCAGGCCACACCCTTTCCAATTGCACCAACACTGGCTCCTCGACCGAGTAAAACAGCACAGTCATAAAACCAAGCAAGTCTTTCTCAAACGTTCGCAGCGGATCATGCAGCCGCACTTTTGCCAAATGTTCTTGTAATGACGTGTTCTCGTCCGAGGGAACGAGTAGCGACATTGCTTGAAGCCGGAGAGCGCGCCATGCTTTCCCGGCTTCTCCTGGCGCCTTTTCGGTACGTAGGATGAAGATGTCCGAGTGTGAGGGTGGTAGAGTAGTTGGTGAGCTGTCTGGCGTTGTACCGAGTGCGGTGATGTCGCCTTCGTCTGAGTCTGGAATGGCGAGACTTTTGGTTTTGTCTACGCCGAGCTGTGTGGTGGTTTTGGGATGGGAGCTCCTATGCGTGGCGTTTGGAGTTGTCTCAATGTAACCCCAGGCGAAGGCTTCCAGGACATACGATGCGTCACTAGGACGTGGAAGGTCGAGATCGAGATATTGTTCCAGAATTGCCTGGAGCATGAACGATGCGGCGAGGCGAAGCCATTGTGGTTCGGTGGCCCAGGAAAGAGTGTCAGTGGAAGCTACATCGTCGCTGGAATCTTCATAAGTGTCGGGGATTGTTTCTGGCTCGTTTATCATGCTACCCATTGCCATTCTTGTCGCTGAGAGATGGATGAAGGAGGGGAGGATGTCGAGAAGTGTGATTGGTTCGGGCTGTGTGCTGTCGTGCTCGTCTGAAGAGTGTGTATTGGTACCATTGGTTTGGATTTGCGGTAGTGTCTTGTTCCGGTTGCGCAGACTATCCTCCATGTCCACATCTCCGTCCTGATCGAGGTTATGTTCTTGTTCGGCTGTCGTGTGAAGTCTTTCTGTAGTCACAGCGAACGCGGCTACGACGTGTCCAGGGAACAACTCTGGTCCAGCATCTTCCCGCCAGCCCTTCGCTCGTCTGCAATTCCCTTCCCTAAGGCTGCTGAGTGACTCCTGGGATGCGGAGACAGTGGTCTGGTCGTGCCGTTCAAGAAACAGGCCAACGAACTGCAAGAAGTGGATCAAGAAGGCGGTAGCACGCGAAAGAGTGTGTTCGGGATGCGTCGTGCGGAAGGTAATCAGGAACGCTGGCAGTTTGTCAATAAAGCTTCTTCCTCAATGCTGAAATGGGATGAAACCAACAATCCACCATTCGTAACTTGTTTGCAATATCATCATCATCATCGGTCGATACGTCATCGTCTTGTGCATTGTTGAGCAGGCTACGTAAGGCATCGTAGACGATATATTCGAGGATGAGGAGATCGCAGTCCAGCTGGATATCAGGCTCAACCTTGCGATCGTCTGCCATGTCTGTGCCTTTCTCGTGTGGCAGGATGGCGCAAGGAAGAGATGGTATAGATATCCGGCATCATGTGCGCACACCGACGCGATGGATCGATTATGGTATCACATTTGTACATTATTCTTGAATCCAAATCTGAAACCAATCTGAGACTTGGCCGGGTAGCAGCCGCAGCATGTGTGTACAGTGTGGGTGAATCCCGGAACCTTGAATAGATGTGCCGGAGATTTTAAGATGAAGAAGTATTATGTTCGTGACGGAAAAGAGTGCACACTCAGATAAGCCATAAGCTCCTCAGTCGGGCCATTTACAAGCAGAAGGACTGTTGAACAGAAAATGATGCATACAATTCATGATTCATTATTGCCCACCCTCTCAACGATACAGCCTCTCTTTGCTCAATGGCTTCCCTGTCGGCAATCCCACGCTCGCCAAAGCAATCTTGCCCACCTCCTCATGCCCTCTCACGTCCTGCAGTACGACCTTGTGATCTTTTAGATCCCTCATCGTCTCGAATGCGTTCTTGCTGCTAGTGCCTTCTTTCCCGAGCTCGACATCATCTTCAATCTTGATGTAGCGGTTGTCCCTGGTGAGTGAGGAGGCGAATCCGAGGATGTCAGGGCCAAGGGTTTTGCTGTCCAGGATGATACCGGCTATGCCGAAGACGAGGAGGAGGATGCAGGAGAATATGAGGACGCCAAACCACTGCCAGTGCTCGCGGTAGATGGTGACGCCAACGTCGAGTATCCCGTTGGTGGTGTTCGTGTTCGGGGGACCATAGTATACACTGCAAGAGCCCCCCACGCCCCCCGTTCCAACGCTTTTGTGGTCGAGTATGGGAAAGATGGTAGCAATTTCGTAGTACGTATTCAGCAGCTTGCCCAGAATCAAAGCCATCGACCCATGACTTTCTTCTGCGACTTCGCTACTTGCCCTAGCATCAAGAACGGATTCGTGAGGTATTGGGCGAACAGGGAGTAGTATCCTTTATTTGAGAGGGAGGCCTGGGTGCCTAAGGAGGCGAGAAGAGCTATGACAAGCGCGTTGCTGATGTAGTTGTTGCTTCCATTAGCCATGCGTTCGGTACTGTTAGCTATGCAGTCCGCATCATTGAGACAAGTAAATGCCACATCGTTGCGCTGGGTGTAGTAAGTACAGTTCCAGAAGGCGATTTCGTCTGTGAAGTAGGTGCCCTTGAGGAAGTCGCCATTGGGGTCCGTGTGGTTGATGGCTATGTAGAACTTTCCAGGTTGGCTTCTATCGGCCAGGTAATCACTATATGGTGGGTAGACCGTCATCTCGTTTGTGAGGTTGTATGGTTGTGCTAGATAGCTTGCTGGCGGCATGGCAGCCATCCAGGTTGTATTCCCAGAGTCAGGCCAAAGCTGATAAGTGGAGTATGGACCTCCAATGTACTCATCGTGTGGATACGTAGTGGCCGAGTTAATGGCATCAATGGTTGTATTGATATAGTCACTGCATTGCAGAACCCAGGAAGCATAAGGAATAACAGCTGTCGTATTGTGGTAGATTTCGTCGGGACTGTTGCTGTAGTGGATTCCATCAGGACTGTAGTAGGATACTTTACCAATGTTTAATGGCATCCCGACGAATGATGAGTATTGTTGGTGTAGCGCGTTCAGATGGGTCCGCGCCGTTTCAGTGTCGTTGTACGGGATGAGTGGATTGCCCCATGTGTCGAGGAATGGGTTAGCATTTTCCACGTACAAAGCACTGGCAAAGAGAAGGTTGACCACAGCCATTGATGATGTGGCGACTGCTCCATCCACATTATCATTGAAAGCCTGATTGTAAGGAGTGAGGTTTGTATAGTCCGAGAAGTTGACACCGATTATGGTAGAGTTGTTGATTGTCGTCGTGTCAAGCATTCGACCGAAAGATTGGCCAGCGATTGGGGACAGAGCCCACAAACAAATCATACCAATAACAGTCCAGTTGACAGTTTGAAGGAAGAATGGCTGGTTGGTAGCCGTAGCAAGAGAGTGCGAACCGATGAATTGCTCGAGTTGCTATAATGCCGTCAGCGAGGAACCGTGAGAAGGTGCTTTACCACTTTACGTACAGCCAACTTCATACCGCGCTCAACCTTCCAAGCAGCATACATGCGGAAAGATTGTGCCACGATGGCTCCAAACAAGATAGGCCATATACTGATGCAGATCTTGTTCGCCTCCATCAAGCCGACGCCGAAGTTATAGTGGGGACTGGACTTGCCCGCAATCTTCTTGTCCATGCTTGCATTTAGGAAGGCGAGGACTGAAATGTCAGCATAACACAAAAAGGTTGATCATGGACCACTTACGCATGAAGAGCAGAGGGAACAAGAATGCAATGCTCCAAGCAACCCCTTGAGCAAGACGGGAGGTTCGCCTCTGAAGCCGGCGACCTTTTGAAGGACGCTTCTCTAGTGGTCGTGGCTTGAACTCCTTCTCAGTCACTTGTATATCATCCTTTCCACCCTTTGTGTCACTAGTAAAGGCTCTCTCCTTCATGGTTGAGATGTCATCGGCAGAAGAGGCAAGCATCTTCTCGTCATAGTACTCTTCCTCATCACTCGACCCAACCTCGCCGGGCCTATATACAGACTCCTTGGCCTTCTTGACTTTGACCTTGATGCCGCTGGCGGCCAGCTTGGCAAGCTGTTTGCTGTCTGCTGAGCTGGGACCGTGGTCGTTGTCGTTGTCGGAATTGTCATTTTCACTTTCGCCCACGCCCATCTCATCAGCGAGACCAGTGCCGACCTTGAGGTGTTCAGGACCTGGGCTGCTTTGGAAAATCTGCTGAAATTGCGAGGTTGCTTTGCTGATGGCTTAGCAAGGAGTGGCGAGACTTGCTTCGTGGACTTTGCTGATGCTAGGGTAGATGCTGCAGGCTCTACTGCAGCAGGCTTGATGGCAGCTGGAGTAGCCGAGGACTGAGCGACAGGAGGTACTGTTGAGAATACTGCCTTCTTGGTTGATTCTGATCTCGCCCACTTCCAGGTTCCGTCGGGTTGGAGGACTTTGACTTTGATCGTGCCATCTGGCATGCGAACTTTCTTGGTCTTTGGTGCAATTGGTATAGGCAATCGAGTAACCTGAGGATTCTCCATCGTAAAGGGGTGATCAAGAGATGTGATGTGAGAGATGAGTAGACCGGAAACAAAGGTGGAAGAAAGCTTGCACAGAACGAAGGGAAAATGCTGGATTCAAGTCACCATTTCAACTTTTCCATTGGTGCCAAGTACGGTACAAGCTTGACGGTGGACGGTACAAAGAAGGACTCGATTCTGCATGTCTCAGCTGATCGGCTGCCGCCTCGAGTAACGTCCGTTCAGGCATTGTAGAGTCAGAGATAAGCGAAAGGAAGAAGTAAAGCCAATCAAAAAGCCACCAGCACAGGTATACTGTATCCTCACCACGGGCGACGCAGTCAAGGCAAATGGTGTATGAGCTAGATGGAGAAAAAGTGACACAGCCTAAAGTATGTTTCAGAAGTAAGGAACTTGAAACAGAACTCAAACACGATTGGCTCCACCCCCGCACTAGACACTAGCCCTACGGCTGACTTCAGCTCTTGGCAACGGCATCTTCACGACCTCCAAAGACGATGTGCTCGAGTGATGCGGTCGAGGTCGGAGGTGCACCTCTAACACGGCCCTATCAAGTATACCTTCGTACCTATGCTACTACGCTGATAGTATCGCAGTACCGCAGTGTGACTCTGGGCTCACATTCAGCTGAGCTCGCGAAAGCTTGCTTGTCCGTGTGTGACGACGTGACCATCTTTTAGCCGAGCCGTCTACACCTGTTAGGATTAGGAAAAGCTTCAGCTTGCTGACCGTGACCATGACGCAGAATCCTTGCCCCATGATCCGAAAGACCTAGAAGAAAGCATCAAGGAAAAGAGTCTAATAGTGACCATCATCCTCTATTGTTGACAATGTTCTCGATTATCCTCCTCCATTGACATTCTTCTCCATCTCACTGCTCTATCTTCCTCCTGAATTGACTCCCTTTATCATCTTCCTCCTGTAATGCAGTTAAGATGGCCACACTTATCGCTACTGCCCTGCCAACAGCCTCTGATATTACTGTAGTCAAAAACGGCAGTGATACTGGCAGCTCTCCTGCTCCTGAAAAACTCGCTAACACGGTGACAGTCAACGAAGTACAAGATTCTTGTTCGCTGGTCGATGACCTACAGTACAAGATCGTCACAGTGAGGAAAGCCGATGGCAGCATTGGCAAAGTCCGCAAGCTCATCACGCCCGCTGCTACCGAGACAAGCTCTACACCAGCGGCTCCGTTTCAACCTCAACCTGTGGCTCTCCTTCTTCAGGGTCGCTACTCCTCAAGCACCAGTTCAGCCTGCTACTACACCAGCTACGGCTCCCACACCAACCGTGATCTCAGCAAACGACTCAGCTTACATAGCCGCCATGACCGAGAAGGACAAACTCGCTACTAGCACCCCCGCTCCGGCCGCAAATGAGATCACAACCTCCCCATCTCCAGCCCCTACTACATATGCCCTAGCAGCTCCACCAGCAGAACCGCTAGCATCAACCACTTTAGGCAAGCAGGCGCTCAACGCGCTAGGTAGTTTCAACATTAGCCACCTTACGGCAAATTTAGCGACTGCATCTGTCGCAATGAAACAAGCACAGGCCATTGCCAATGGCGACTTTGACACCGCCACCAAACTTGGCAAGGCTCTTACTGCTCCCGCACCTGCTGCACCCGCTGCCACCACGCCTGGTTCTCCGCTGTCTCCAGAGGTGTTTGTAATGACACTTGGAAATGCGAGTCCTGCGGCGACTACGCTAGCCACACAAGCTACGCAGACGTTCGTCAACGGCTTACCCGCGGGATTTGGTGGTGGGAATGTTGGCCATCTTGCTGCATTGGTGTCGGCTGGAGCAGCAAATGGAGATGGGAATGGGGGTGTGGAGGACTTTGATCCTGATGTAAGATAAGACTTTCCGCTTGGTGATTTAAGGAATGCTGACAAATGTTACTTAGACCATGCAAGAAGGCAGCGTAGTCGCAGATGGCGATAACAAGAACGATAACAACGACCACAACGGTGACAACGACAACAACGATCCCAACAACAACCCTCAAACCGACGCCGCCGACAGCGACTCCGACATCGAAGACTACGATCCCGCTACAGACGGGGACATAGAAGATATGCCGGAGCTGCAAGACGTTGATGTGGAGGTTACGGATAATGACAATGAGGTGGAAGACTACGACCCAAACGAGCACGGCGACATAGAGGAGATGCAGGATGGAGATGTCGAGGTTGAGAATGATGATGTTGCGGATGAGGATGACGAGGAGGAGGATGATGATGATGTGGATTTGGATGATAATTAGTGCATATACTGAGTCCTGGCGCCAACTAACTCCCAAATCCCGACCCCGCATGCATGGATAGTTCTCTTTTGAAGGCTAGCGTACGTACTCATACATGGTTGCTCACAGCAAATTCGTACATACATCACCGAGCCGTAGTAAGCACAGAGCCGCCCCATTTTCACAAACGACATCTCCCAGTAAGCAGGGTTATGTCGCGACTAAAATCATATCATATATACTATCACGACCCTCCAGTAATGATTCGCTAATGCCACTGTACTCATAGTCCACATCCCGAGCGAACCTCCTGTGCTTTGGTGTGCTACGTCCTGATCTAGCCTATTCCAGGTGCCGTTGTCAACCAAACCTTGTTCGTCCTCACAGGCAGAGATATTTGAGGATAGCTATTGTCTCAGTCTACTTCCTGTTCGGCCAGGAGTCTGCCGTATGTAGCATGCTGATCTAGTGTCAATACCTTTTCGATAAGATCCGAGATAATATACATACCATGATGTTGATCTGCTCTGCTTTTCAATCTTTCGCTATGCACGTCTCTTTCAAATGCGCTCGGTTAAGTCCATTCAGGCAGATTTCATCATCGGCTGTATGGTGGACAGTTATATGTGCAGCATATCTTGATGCTCATCTCTGTGCCTCCAAAAGCTCCTTCACAGCGCCTTCCTTATCAGCCAACTTAGCTAACCACGTGTGTACGATCGGTCCATATTCACACCGTCTTTCGGTTGCTCGTCGACGGTCATCTACTGCCTGTGACTGCTCATCCAGAATCGCTCGTCTGAGCCCTGCTTGTGAAGTCATAAGTTCCTGTCTCAATGCCATAAGCTTAGATGGACAGTCCGCTTTAAGTTGTGTTATCACTGGTGCCGGTATAGCAGAGGAATTGATCAATGAGTCGGTGAGTCCGCATTGCTCATCTGCACCATATATCACGCTACGCTGGCGGGAACGTTCCTCGTTACTGCCATCATTTGCAAACTCTTTCCAACTTGGGTTGACCTCATTAAGTCGTCCCTCGACAGATTGTAGGCATTTAACATTGACTGCGAGCTCCGCTTGATGGTTCAATAGTGGATCTCGGACTAGACTGAGCAAGTTGAATTCAATGCCACCAGACGCGAGCGATTGGATACGTTCGGAGATGCGCGGTACGGCAATGGAAAGCCAGTTGTCGCCTTGAAACTTGCCAACTTTTGATGGTTGTCTGTCGAGTCCATCCAGCTTCCAAATCTCATCCCGAATTGGCATGTACGCGACAAAGTGAAAAGCGTTCTCATCATTCTCATAATCGTCCTCTGTAACCACTTTACCCTTCTTTGCAGGAGCAGCTTTCTTCTTGGTCTTGCGATCACTGTAGGCGTTTTGCATACCGAGATCGATATTCCACATGTCCATTTTCCGTGCAAAGGATGTTGATGATCTGCTTGACGATTCAAAGTTGCCAATGCTGTTGCCGCGTTGATCTGGGGTAAGACCTTGCGAGAAGTCTTTGAAACTTTGAAGGTGCTCACCAAGGTCGACGTTCGGGATGTTGTTGACGAGATTGAGCAACGAAACAGTAGCGCAAGAGAAATCGTGCGTCTGATTAGCAAACCAGACGTGATCAGGGCAGCTTGCTTCTTGTTTGTTCTCATCCAGAGCATATCTGAAGAGAAAGATCAAACCGTACACTGGCTGACTGACGGATTTAGCATAGTCATTTGCGTCGAGAGAAAGTAGTACACTAACGGTAGCATTGACAATGAATCTTCGTCCAGACTGAAAATCTCCTGAACCTTGACATCTTTTACGCCAAAGTCTTTAAGCATTACATTGAAAAAGGCCTGTGGATAGTGTCAGGCTTGCTCAAGATACTCAATACCAATTCTTCTTACAGGCTCGGATTCGAGCTCACAAAATCCTTGCCACTGTGCTTTTTCTTCACTTGTTGCGGTCGTGCTGAGAGATGATTTCGAATGGTCTCCATTTGTGCCGTTCGCTTTATTGTCGACACTCTCGTCAACCTTTCTCTTCTTCGAAGGTGGTGCCATGGTTTCAAGATGTGATTAGTTTTGCCTCATGGACGAACGTGCTCGCACATTATTGATCGCTCATAGCCATAGGCAGCCCAGGGGAGCGAGAATCACATCAAGGTAGTGTATTAGATCTAGCATTGTTGTGAAGACCGCCCTAGTGTTCAAATCAGCTTTTGAAACTGAACTAGAACAGCTAAAAAGCTTAAATCGCGTTCCATGTCACGTGCATGTTTTAGTCTCGTCTCAAATTGTGAAACCAAAACAACTTCAAGATCTACAGTCATACAGCAAAGACACGATACAACACATTCTAGAAGCGCAACACCACATCCTGAAGTGCTCCGTAAAGTCACCGCTGGCTACATCTCAACACATCATGCGATGAACGGCACACCTACTCTGCGCTCGTCCTTCCCGTCGACACCATTGTCTGGAAATAGAGCAGTAGGAGGTGGAGCAGCGCCTGGCACAAACTTTGGCAGTCCACGCTTGCCAGATGTCAGGAATCTGGCGCCGCCGTCGCTGACGAGGCAAGACCCTGATGGGCCGCTTATCTCGTTCGACACAATCGATGCGCCGGCGCAACGTGCTTATGTCGTCGGCCTTTACACAGCTCTCTGGTTCTGGCGCCTATACGACTACTATCTCTTGACAGTTGGCGAAAGTGAATCATTATGGCTGTTCATGAAGTGGGCTGCAATAGACATCGTTTTCCTCTTTTCCCTACCTGGATTCAGGATACCATGGCTGGAATGGAGTGTGACAACAACCGTGGTTTTATTCTTGTTGCACATGATCGTGGATATCATCTTGATGTTCAGACTTCAGGTAAGCTGCGAATGTACCCGGGCAATCAAGTGTCACAAGCTAACCAAGAGCACATAGGTTCCATGGGCTGCTCCTCTGTTTGCACTGGCTAAGCTAGCTTATGGCTCTGGGAGCTAGCAATAACTGAGGCACAACGTACAACCTGCCAAGATCTTCAACAACCCTTCCTTGATCCTTGGTCGCCAGATCATCAACATCCTACCTGAAGGCTCCGCCGTCCTTAATCCTAATCATATTCCCCTCTGCTTGGACTTGACAAAATCTGCGCCTTCAGTCCAGATACCTTTGCAGGTCAACCACACAAGTCCGGTCTCAATTGAACTGGTACGCTTCGATCTTGCTCTATCGACTAACGAGTCGATCACAATACCTGTCTCTCAAACTAAAAAGATGAGGAAAGAGGCGGAACGAGCACACGATTGGCACCCGGCAGATCCTGTTCTCCTCCAGTATACAGTAAAGAAGACTGGGCTGTACCGCCTCCTCAGAGTCATCGACGACACAAACTTTGAGGTTTCCAAGCGCTCTTCCGAGGTACTAGTCGTGGCTTGTCCCACAGCGCAGGTTTCTTCGAATGGGCCAAACCGCTGTCGAGGAGACTTGTCCGATATCTCGCTTACAGTCAGTGGTACACCTCCGCTAAAAGTCAAATATCACAGAAGCAGGAACGATGGTGATCGAGATGTGTCTTACCAAAATATCCAGCCAGATGATTTTGTATCACCACTCATGCGTGGAGACTCTCAACCTTTAGTACTTGCGCACTCACAGGACTTGTCCTGGGCAGCTGCACACAAAGTCAAGGTCTCCCTCAATGAGACACTCGATTTCAGTGGCCGATGGACCTACTCAATCGAAAAAGTAACTGACGCCCTTAACAATG
>Ga0181470_100468_pt1 | contig 10650 bp, 14 predicted proteins | sample InSIn5SAF170_FD_119082 | JGI IMG/M metagenome (GOLD analysis project Ga0181470, IMG submission 119082) | Clean room microbial communities from NASA Spacecraft Assembly Facility at Jet Propulsion Laboratory, Pasadena, California, USA -... ...
CAACAGCTTCGACGAATTGGGTGTTGACCTGCATCTCAGAAGGTTAGTTTGGATCAGTAATTACCAGCGTCACACAAACTGTTCCAACTGTCACGAATACAATTGACATTACCATAACTGCTACTGGGCCGACGATTGTCACGACAATCACTGAAGACACTACCTTAATTAGAACAGAGACTTCTACGGCGAGACCAGATTCTTTCTCCGGTTACCTTTCCGATGTGAACCCAAGACCAGCCAGCGCGAAAGGAGGACTTTCCGGCGGATCGATCGCTGGATTAGTGGTCGGTGTTGCCGCCTTACTGGCTATTATCGCCGTTGGCTTCTGGATGCTCAGGCGTAGCTCGGAGAAGCGGAAACACTTCAGCACAGCCGAGTCCACACCTGTTGACCTCAGGCGGAGGGAGGCGACGCCATCGCTGGACAGTATTGAGCTCGGGGTATTAAGCAGGCCAGCTCACGCACCTTCTACTATCTCCTCCGAATCCGGACCGGTTGTCACTCAGTCTGCTATGCTCAAGTCTGCTGCTTCTGAGCCCCCAACTTCTAAGTTCCCGGCTTCCGAGTCTTCCAGTACTCAGTCTGAGCCCGAGAAGCGCGTGTCCGACGATGTTAAGTCTAAGAAGTCTGATTCTAACCAGCCAAGATTCAGTCAGATTGGGAAGGCTCTCTGATCTCAGTCAGCTGTGCTTGGACGACAATTTCTGCGAAAATGGCACTTCTTCGATCGCTTGCTGATTTATAACATCCAAAGAAAGAGTGAAAGAGAGTCAATTTGGTTTAGCGTGCTTCATCATAGGATTTGGAGGACTTTTAGTGTCTTTACATTTCCAAATTTTTCTGCACTTGATACTGCTCCATCATTCCTTTTTGATTAGAGTCTACCCAGATTTTACTACATGTTCCGCTGCGAATGGATCTCATAACAAGACACAAAGTTCACTATCGTGACTGCGGTCCTTTGATTCACATCTCTACCAATAAGGTTATTGCCATTGTTCACGGACATGGCAAAGCATTGTCAAGTCACCGATCCTATCCCGCAACGTATAAGAAAGGGGCCTGGAAGAAGCAACAGATCATCTTCGTTAACCACCTTTACCATCGGCCGTGACACTCAGGCATCTTCAGCTTAAGCCACTCAACCATACCCAATCAAAATAACTGATCCAAACTAACCTTCTGAGATGCAGGTCAACACCCAATTCGTCGAAGCTGTTGACTATGGCCGTGGTGGGTACGACACGAGCGGATCAACCAAGGACCCACCCCCAAAGAAGTGAGCGCACATGCCACGGCACATCTTACTACCACTGAAATGCAATCCCGTAGATGGGGTGAATATCCTCGGTCGCCGATGTGGTAGCGACTATGACAGACTCTCTGATGAGGAATTTACTGGCAACGACAAACCTGCAACACCACGGTAGGGCCTTTGCCCTTATGGCAAGGTCAATGATGTGAGAACAATCGTACAATTCTTCTTTACAATTTCCACTTTCGTATCGATCACCGTGACTGCCTATGAGATTGGTTAAACAAGAATCTCGCGAAGGATCCGGATATTGGTATGAAGGAAGAGGCGTTTAGTTCCCGCGAAAGCTAGGAGGTAGCATCCTACGGAGGCACTCGCTTGTCGAGGCGAAGAAAGGTAATGAATACACACAATGAGCATATTAGGGAGTATGATTAACCACAATCCATTGGAGCCAGATGTTCGCTGGTCTTCGAGAAAAGTCCTGGTGACGAGACTTATGCAACTTCAGGATTGAGATGTGCTTTGACGACTCTATAAAGGTAAAGGATAGCGTCGAAGAGCATGCGTATCACTGTCTAGTACTAATGATCCTCGGCTGCTTTGACATCAAGCCGCAGGTCTATGATTATGGTTAACGGAAATGATGAGGAGAAGTAGGGGATGATTTTTATCCACAGCGCAAGTGAGGAGACCGCGATTCTCTTCGATATTCATATTGGTGACAAGCAGGAGAGTTTGCATGTTGGAGACTGGAGACAAAGGCCACCGTGCGTGGAAGCTGAGATCAAAACAGGTGCCCACATTAAACGGTAACGTTACCATCAACGCCAAACTCGGGCACGTGATACAGAGCTCGGGCCGACTACTCCTGTACCTGCGTCTTCCAGTTTTAGGCAGCGAAATAAATGATCCTGGGTCGAATCTCTCCACTATCAATTGACATCCGCTGAACATCTCCTTCGAAGCAAATGCGCGTAGGAAACTAGGACTTTTCGGGTCAAATGTCTCCAATTGATGGTTCTTTACAATTCACTCAAGAACTATCCCTCCACTTGTGTCGGACGTACTTGTTATCATGACCATTGGATTCATTCTAGCAACAAAACGGACTCGTGCAGTACACCTCAAAACTCGAACTGGATGCGACACCTGCAAGGCTCGCCGAGTCAAATGCGATGAGACGAAACCAAATTGCCGACGTTGTGCTGTCGGGGCTCGGAAATGCGTGTATAACACCGCGACAACGCCTCCACCTCGCTTTGTGGTGAAGGTCTATCTGCCTCCAGCACAAGGTCAACCCGTCCTCTTCGTAAACGATCGCGGTCTTGACTATTTTCAACGGAATCTTGCTGCAGAGCTCGACGGAAGATTCGATGATTCTGCGTTTTGGAGCAAGCTCGTGCTACAGTTATCGCATGCTGAGCCATCAGTCCGACATGCCGTATCAGCTATCAGCATTGTCTACCGAGATATCGAATCATCTTTGCAGAGTCGATCAGAATATGTTGTCGCCAATCCTGAGGTGCAGAATGAATGGGACAAAGCTGTGAAGAGCTTGTCTGCTCGAATCGATGCTCAGCCCCAATCAATCTTAGTACCTCTTGTCTGCTCTCTTCTATTTACATGTGTGGAGTTTTTAAGGGGTAACAACAACCATGCTATGCTCCACGCTCAGAGTGGACTAAAAATTCTGGGTGCTCATCATCATCGTTATGAGAAAGCTGGTCCGCTCGATGGCGAAAGAAGTCCAGACAATAAGCTTCACTTTGTGCCTGAAGAGCTCACAGCTATCGAAGAACACGTCATCCCAACATTTTCGCGGCTGAGCCTTCTATGTACTCTCACTGGCGAACCAAGAGGTCCAGCACTATACCATTCGACAGCCAACGGCGGCTCTCCACATGAGGACTTGTCCGATTCTAGAAGAAGGCTCTACGATTTGTCAAACGCGTTCGCTGGCTTCATCAACGAAACACACCCCAAAGCCCACATGTTCAACATCGGCATTGATGACTTTGCCAAGCAAGCAAAACTTCAAGTCAAGCTGGACGAGTGGTATGAACAACTGACCGAGCTCTTGGAACGATTGCAGGCCGCTCGGAAGCCAGTGAAAGACGAAGCACTATATCTGCTACTTACTCACTACAAAGTCCTGTACATCTGGATCAGGGTTTGTACCACGGCCGGAGAATTGGCTACAGACGCGTATCTCGCTGAGTTCGAAGAGCTTGTGCGTTATGCGGAACGAATGACAGATAATGGCAGCGGCACGTCTGCGTTCCGGCCACTGTCCTTTGATCTGCAACTTGTTGGACCTGCCCATTACGCCGCTCTTAAGTGTCGCGACCCTGCACTGCGACGGCGTGCACTTGAGCTCTTGCGGAAAGGGCCTCGACGTGAAGGCCCATGGAATGCACATCATGCATACGTGACGGCAAAACGATTGATTGAGTTCGAGGAACGTGAGCTGAATGACCAAGGCTACCCAACGGAGGTTGCAAGAGTTCATGGCCTCCCACTGCCGGGCGATGAGGCGCGCGTTCAGAGCCATGGGAAAATATCATCCGAGTCTTGGGAATATGATCATAGTATGGTTCCCAGTCCAAATTGCCCCGGGACGCTTGAAGTTATATTCCAGACCAAGCCTTGGGGGCTCATGGGGGACTGGCACACTACCACAGAATATCTCGAGCTGTGATGCTCCTGATATTTCATATTTGTTCCTGTTGCCTTAATAAAGCTTGCAAACCTAGCTTTATAAGATCAAGGGCCTTGGCGTGCAGATTGGCATAAAAAGGGGGACGGACAGTATCGATTCCGTTTCAAAAGCACTGTTCTGCAAAGGAGTAAGTGTTTAATCAGATGAAAAGGTCACAGAAAGACATGATAGTTCCATGTTTTATCTTGTGATAGCGGCTGCTGAGCTCACTTTGACAAAAGTCAGCCGGATTGGCGAGAATCATAGCGCGATGAGCATAACGAGGGAAGAACGAGACAAGCTTAGTCTATGAGAAAAAGATAGAAGAAATGCTTCATGTACATATCATGCGTATCGGTATCTTATACACTGTGATCATATCATACATAATCCATGGCTTTCGCAGGCTCAGTCCCTGGCGGGGTCAGCCTTGAAGATCTTACATTAACAACATCCACATCAGTTACGGACCTGATTTCGCAAGTCATCCTGATAGCCTTCCCATATTTTCTGACTGGAGCTTCCTTAAGTTCGCTGTCATCACTTAAACGGGTCCATCGAGGTTCTTCTACTCCATGTCCACCATGTATTGAGACTCGATGACTTGAGCGCTGGAAGTTGGCCTGCCCGTTGGCGGGACGTGATGGCATGTCGCCAATTGACATTGCGTCTGACTTGACTGTTGAGCAGGCGGCATGGAACCATTTGACAAAGAGCGGCCGAAGGGTCAGGATACATATGGTTGTGAGACCAAGGCCAGGCTCAAGGAACGACCAGATACCAACGTCCACGGTGTCATCTGAACGTTATTAGTGTTGTTTCAAGTAGCAACGAAAATAATGCACTCACACAAGAAGTCATGTGTACTGCCAAGGGACACCGTATATGGTATTCGGGCGAGTGGACCTGCGCTGGCAAGAACACCAAGTCCCATAACAACAGCTAGGCCAATCTTCTTCTTCGTTGGGAGGCTGAGCTTCCATAGGATAAACGCTGGCAGAATTCCAAACACCCAGTCAATGATGACAGAGAGTGCTGAAGATGCAAGCGTGGAGTCGACGGCAATATCTGACCTGCATTTGACTTGTTCGCCCGCCATGCGCGTCCAGAAGCCTCGGATGGGAGTACATTGGAAGATTGTAAAGATGAAATAGAACAAGTTGAAGATAACGTTGACGGCCAACAGTCCGTAAATAATATGGCGATGGATTTTGCGCACAGCAACTCGCAGGAGGAAAGCTCCGACAGCAATCCGGGTCAACGACGAGCAAAGGATGTAGATAAGCTCGCCATAATACCAACTGATCTGATGTCAGTGAAAATCAGTCGTTGCCTTTGAAGTCACCTACATCTTCATCGAGACGATCTTTTGGTTGATGGTAAGATCTGCTTCATGTCGTCCAACTCCTGTACTTGCGCCCCCAATGATCAAGCCCGCATAGGCAGCAGTGAATACCATGCACACGACCGCCAGCCAGTCGTCCACGGCGAAGTTCTTGATCATGCAGATACGGACGTAGCATCTTGCGAGAACTGACAACAATGGTATCACCAGGAAGACGATACCAATCGCTCTCACCTCCTCACTGCGGTCGTCCTTCATGTCTGCGACTCGTGCACAAGGTGCAACAGAATGAAGACGATCGATCTGCAGGTCTTACTGCGTACGATGGGGATAAGACTCTTTAAGGATCCACCGGGGCTGACCAACTATTGGAGAAGTGGGTCAAGGCATGTGAAGGGAGTCCAGAAAAATGGAGAGCTTCGTTTATGCTCAAGGGAATGTCGTCTAATATCTTTGTCATAGCACTGAACCTGTCAAGGCAAAGGAGAACACCAGCTGAACCATACCATCGGCCTGCATACCCTGAAACCCATCACTCTCCGTCGCGTGGGCGACAGCCATCACGCACAAAGGCAATAGCTCAGACGTCAAAGGCATCAAATGCAGATGTGGCGGCCATCAAGCGAGCGCACCTCAGGAAACCCGTCCCAAACGGGCAGGTGGTCCTGGAGTTAACATAGCACTAGAACGCGAAGGAAGCGTACTAGAAACGAAGCTTTGGCGTGCATAAGGCCGAAGCTGCAGGTCCTGCACGGCATGCCGGTTTATCGGTATGTGGGGACACGGGAAGAGTGTATGAAGAGAAACGTAAGAAGGCGAGCGCCAGACGGGCGTGTATGCTACATCTGACAGCAACCGCGGTAGTTTGCCAAAGTTTCAATGCGGGCCTGATGGAGCCTTATCCGATCATCGAGCTGTTTTTAATCGCGATGGCGCAAAAACGTGGAGAGCGCATTGATGAGTTTCATCCGTGCATTATTGGCACCCCTAAATGAGATCTCCGTTGGGGTATGCATCGTACGGGAGTTGGAGTTGGGACGCAGAGAAGAAATGGAAGGTCGAATTGCAGGTGAAGTTCTGCGAATTCAGTAAGTGGAACCGGATTGGCTAGCACGTGCAGTGGCGACGAATACCACCTTGCGATTCAAAAATCGCTCCCAACATCCCGCGTGTATGCGATTTTGCTAATGGACAATCACGGCAGTCTCCGTTGAAAGTTTTACTATGTCCCTGGTCGATCTGCCGATGACCTTTATCTGGGACCCAATTGATACTTATTTCATTGCGCATGGAGTAGAGCAGCCAAAGCTATGAGTTTCATCTTTTGTGCAGCGGACGAAATGAGGATAACTCCTATGGCTTTCGGGATCACTCTCTTATGTTCCGGACCAAACGGATATCCAAAATTAGGAATTCCCCATAATCTAGTCGTTGTTGAAATGTCAGAATCCCGTAGACCAGCAGGACGTCACATTTCAAAAGCATATGTGCCTCCATGCTTCCCAGCCTCGTGACTAAGTTCCTTCACCACTTCTTCTGCATCCACTTCCCCCTCTCTTTCGACGTACGTCCGTAGCTTGTTTCAGCCTTAACCACACCTTCATCAGAAATAATGCCCATGCGTATCTTCGCCTGCAAGCCTAGAGCTCCCCTCCTCAGCCGTCCGACCAAACACAGTCCTGATCGCCCACTCACGCGACACCTGTTCCTTGGATCGGAAAGCTCCGTGTAGCACCATACCAAGTTGAGGAGATTCAAGACCTGTATTTGTTTGTTTCTTGGTGTTGATGGATTTGACGGCTAGGCGTGGGAACGGGAAGGCTGGGTACTCTGCTGTCATAGCCAGACCCCATGTTTGCTGCTCTTGGGTTCTTGAATACTTTGAAGATCTGCTTGTACTGCGGGCACTCGGATCGCTATTAGGCACATACTCACCATCTGTGCTCCTGACGACGTAAGCCTTCGTCTGCAATGAGAACTCACTTTTGATGTGTGGCATAGAACCTCCAAGGCGCCCAGCCCTTAGAATGTCGCTCATACAGCGTGGATTGTCAGCAACTTCTGCCTTCAAGCAGCTCACAGCCCTTGGCTGCAAGACCAGCTTGCCATGATTCTTGTCGAGCCGTCTTTGATCACGAGCTTGTATCCTGCATACGGTCTGAACCTCATCTGAAACAAGAACAACTTTAGCTATGCAGAAAGGTGGTCAATTACATACATTGCATCAATGCCACAAACTCTATATGCAAAACAATCCCATAGATGCACCAGTATGACCTCAGTACCCCGCTGGCGACATTTCAACAGGAATAGCCGACTTGTCCAAGTTCATCGTGCACTCCGCCTTCCAATTTCTTGGAGTAAACTTATCCACAACTGTCTTGAACGCTTCCTATATAGAATTGGTTAATAAACACTGTCCAAAGGCCCATGTTAAGAAGCGATGGGACGACAGAAAACTCACCAAAGTGCAAAAGCTTTCCTCTCCATCAAGGTGCTTGCCCACTGGTTTGCAACCAGGAATTGGCATTATTTTGTCGTTATAGCGTAGGCGCACGAAGTAGCCATCTAGATCTGACTTCTCAGTCGTAGACATGTCATCTATACGCTTCCTTAGAGCGGGTTCACCGGTTGGTGATTTCGACGCAGAACCAAAGAGCGAGGCCCACCACCCCTTGTTTGTGTTTAATGCTTTCGGTGATTGTGGCGCAGTGACAGAGACGTCACCCGTCGGCGCGGGGATATTCTTTCTCCTGAAGAGCTCAATCGCAATGTGGCTTGTATATGGTGGCCAAGACTCATTACCCATCGCTCCCATCGCATGTAGCACAGCTGCTAGTGTAGTATCATGGCATCCGCTCATAGCGAATTTGATTGCTCTCTCGCCGCCGCGCCCAACTCCCAACTCTCCATCTTCACCGCCTACTTCAAGGATGCCAACATTATCTTGACGCTTGACGGATCCAACCATCCTGCTGACAACATCACCCATCAACGCGCCAATGCCTAGAGTGCGGTACTCGTTATTCTCAGTGTAACCGGCAAACCACTCCTCCACGCTGATCTTGTCAATAATCGCCAGTCCCTTCTTATCGTAGAATTCCTTAGGTAAACGAGTCAATGGCCCATGAGCAAGCGTCGCGTTAATCGTATCCATTATCCCCGACAAGCGCGGTTTCCCATCGACCGCAACGCGAGGCGCATTCTCTGGCATCCACTTTCCAAGGACTTTGTTCAAATAAGCCATTTCATCTGTATCATTCCACCGTTCCGAAGCACGTTGCGCATACGCACGGGATAGCTGCGCAAAACGACGACAAATCGAGTCATTCGGATACAGCACCTCGTCTGCCGGACTTCTTGTCAGGATCGTTGGCGGTGGAAAATCAGCCGTCCTCGTACTTCGTGGGTAGAACCCATGGAAAGCCTGTTGCACGCTCTCCAGCGCACGTGGGATGGGGGTTGCACGCAAGTAAATCATGTCGCTATCGGCAATGAGCTTGGGCATGAAACCTAGCTGGTCGATGTAGAGATGCCGCAAGCGTGAGCCGAGTGCTAGAGTGGTCTCACGGCCTTTGTCGGTAAGTTCACCGGGCTGGCAGATAGAGTCATACTCGCCTTGGGGACCTGAGGCGACTATGGGGCCATCATCGTTGCCGAAGGTCTCAAGGCGACGTCGCCATCGGAGTTCGTCCCATTCGGAGGAATCTGGGCTGGCTAGGACCAGACTGCGCAGTTGCCGGGCTGCGTTGCAGTATGGCCAGTCTATAGAGTGGTTCAGCCCTGGACCAGTGACTTCATCAAGTTGGGTCTACCCACATGGTCTTAGGCCTGCGTTCTGAAAACGAGGTGATACCGGACTTCGCTCGCCTAATTCTGGTTCAGTGGTGGGTTTTGGAGTACGTGACGGTGCACAGACCATGTCTCAATAGTACTTGGACAAGCTGAAGTTGCAGCTCACTAGGATACAACTTTTGCAGTTCTTCCGCCGTATATGGCTTCGCAGGTGTTAATGTTGTCATATCGAAATCCTTCTTAGAGCTTTAGCATTCGAAGCGGTAGGAGCGCGCTTGGTAATCCTCGAGTCTGGGTTCGCTGCTGGCCAAAATGACATATACAGTGCTTCTACCTTCACACTGTATATTTCACTGCTTCATAAAGATACTGTGCCTATACGTGACAGGATGCACTCTGAGAAGACGTCACAAAGATTAAAGTTGACTCTTCAACACCTTGATCGTGACTTACCTCTTCGAGAAGGAGCGTGTGCAATGCCCCGTTCTCATTGGCTGCGGGCACATCCAGTGCGGCTTCCTCCCGTTCCTTCAAAAAGCTTCGCTTGCACCTTGCATCAAGGACATTTGAAAGACCCATCAATTGTCCATGTCCAGCTCGTACGTGTGCCAGACATGCCGCAGAGAGCTTCGCAGGCGTCTGCAGCAGCGGCAACGACCACAATGGTTCTCTCGCGCGACCTTCATCTCGTTCAATGACATTATTCCGCCGCAAAAACAGCAGGAGCATCCAGGTGCTGATGGTCAAGCACCTGCTGAGCATCGAACGATCAAGAGAAGCAGCAACCGTGGAAAGAGCACAGATGAGCCAATAGCAGAACAAGAGGATAATGGCGATGCTGGGTGGGAAAGAGCGGGAAGATACTCGAGATTTGGAAGCAGCTCCCGAGAAGTCCCACCGCTCACTCCATCAACGGACCTGCATTCTTACACAGCGAGGTTGCGAAGTCTGCGGGCATCGGAACTGTCACGGGGCATCGACTCGTTGACCCCCCTGGAAGCTGCAAAACTTGTCCCGCCTCCGTCCACCGACGAACCTGAACCAGAGTTCGATGATCCGCTGCCCACGGTACGGGGTCCGCAGCCAACAGAGCGAGGCGATGGCCCTGCAGTTCGACTGTGGAATATGCTAGCGGCTCAAGATGTTGATGTGAAAGAGGCGTGGCAGTTTTTTCACGAGCAATACATCCAGCCGGGCAAGGAGGGCAAGGCATTGAGGAGACCGGCAGCGGAGGATCAAGTTGTCATCCGCGAGAAGAAGTTGTTCAGGCAAGTATTGCGTACTGTTGCCTCCCACTGGCAGCCTGGGCAGGATGATACTCCCACGCCTGCAGATGTCGTAAATACGATGCATGAGTACGGCATAATGGGGCAGGGCTGGTATTTGCTAGAGATCCTTGAGATGTTGTACCGTGTGCGACGACTAGGCACAAGCATACCTCAGGAAAGAGATGACGAAAGCATTAAACACAAACAAGGGGTGGTGGGCCTCGCTCTTTGGTTCTGCGTCGAAATCACCAACCGGTGAACCCGCTCTAAGGAAGCGTATAGA
>Ga0181470_100214_pt2 | contig 10591 bp, 11 predicted proteins | sample InSIn5SAF170_FD_119082 | JGI IMG/M metagenome (GOLD analysis project Ga0181470, IMG submission 119082) | Clean room microbial communities from NASA Spacecraft Assembly Facility at Jet Propulsion Laboratory, Pasadena, California, USA -... ...
CGGCTGCCTCCGCGGGGCTGCTGCTACGAGCGGGAGACGCTAGTAGCGCTTGGAGAGTTGCCCTGTCTAAGGATGATGGCAAGCCTAGAAGGCGAGGGAGCTGCGCCGGTTGCTCATAGTACTCTGGCTTTCCTCATTTCAGTCATACTATCGCCCTTCTTCCTCTTAGCCTAAAGAGCAGTGCCTCTAGTCATCTCGACGCTACCTACACTTTCTCTAATTATTCCAACTCGCACCCACCGTTTACCTGCAGCTCTATCTTGCTTTTAAACTCCCTCCTATCCCGCCTAACAACTTATCAGCTTTCGCCTCGAGAGCTAACTATGAACTACTATCGAGCCTGCGCGATCTGTTTATATCGTCCAGATCCCGTGCCGATACAATGTCGTACGCACTTCAACCAGTTCGCAGCGGACGCAGGCCGATTCCTTGTACGTAACCCTTTCACACCCTCCGTGGTTTAACACGCGGCTAGATTGATATTTCTAACAGGTGTGCTCTTTATACAGCATCTTCCTCCGGATTTAAGGTTTATGTTCTGGATGACATTATATCGCCGCCGCATTTTCTCCGAATTCAATGGATGCCAGGCCTGCCAAGCAGCAGCAGTATCTGTTGAGGATAGCAGCGCTCCGACATGCTCGCGGTGCTGGTTTCTCCAGCAGCTGGTTAATACTGGGCCGTCCCTGCCTTTACAGCCCTCTGAGCAACAGCAACGTCGGCAGGACAGGGAGATGGTACGTAGCTCGTTGTTGTAGAACTGGCAGCACGGTTACCCACCACAGCAGCACGCTTACCCACCACAGCAGCAGGAAGCGCGGGTACCCCAAAGCACCCTACCACCGCAACAAGACGTTAGGCCCAACATTGATGCGCTACGCATCCTGTGTGAAGCAGCCGCGGAGCAGCGTAGTGAGCAACACGTTACTTCCGAGCAGACAGTCCAGCATGTAACCTCAGATGGGGAGGAAGAAGAAGAAGAAGCCGAAGCTATGCGGACAGACGCAGCCACAGAGTACTATGAGCAACCGGCGCAGCTCCCTCGCCTTCTAGGCTTGCCATCATCCTTAGACAGGGCAACTCTCCAAGCGCTACTAGCGTCTCCCGCTCGTAGCAGCAGCCCCGCGGAGGCAGCCGCCATACAGTCCAGCGCCAGTCCGGCACCCCGCGTCATCCTTGAGTCAAACCCCTCTACACCTTCGCCCTCAATCTCGCCCTCGGCCACGTATTCAGCCATATCGTCGGGCTCAACCTTACCCTCCACCTTGGATGATCAACGCTCAGGTCACGAAGCTGTTAATAACGGTTCAGACTTTACACATCCAAGTAACGAAGCTCCATTCTACGATACCTCAGACTATGAAGATTCAGGTAGCGAAACCCCGGACCGTGACGACTCCGCTCACCAACCTTCAGAAGATGACGCGCCCTCCGCCTACTATTTACGCTGCGACTCAACCGAAATCTCTGGCGTACGAAACCTTAGCTTTAGAGACCTTCTAGCCGTTGTGCCCCATGCTGGCAGCAGCATCGAAGCAGCAGACGCGTTGGGCGGGCCGGACGCGGCGTTGGAGCTAAGCAGTCTCGAACACGAGGACCTTACCGAGCTCGCGAATATGGTTATGCGGCCTGACTGGGAGTCAGGAGTGACGAGGATCGTGGGATTCTGGTGGCATAACTATGACGGAGGGTTCCATGAGAGTGCTGAAGGCATTATGACAGACAGCTGGACACGGAGGGGTCGTCTTCGACGTAAGTAGGGCGGTATGGCGCATGGCACTACTGCTCTTCTATGATTCTGGTCTTTGAGTCGGCGTTCTGGGCGTTTAAGGAATGGGACACCCAAGGCGGGGCTTCGCCTGATCCGCCTGCCAACTGAATTACCACCCGGGTGGGACTTCATCCAGCTACTCAAGTGCTGCCTCGAGCTGCCTCTCGAGTGGGACTTGGAGGTGGTAATCGGCAAATCTCACGTGATCGGAGCCGATCAGCGTTTAGGATTCGTGATTCAAGCTGGCCTGGGGGTGCTTGGTAGCTTACCTAGGTACATCCCCACGTGATCCCTTGCAACCGTGAGACTTTGGTGCCGTACCGCGCCTGGAACTTACCGTGATACCTTGCAGCCTCATTTTGTAAGTGTCAGTGAAATCTCGTGACCTGCCTGACCGCTGTGGCAGAATTTTGGTGTTGGTCTCCACGTGATTGCAGGACTCAGTTCATTGCAAAACCCCCTGGAATCATTCTATCGTCGAGTTGTATGGCACTCGACATACATCTACAGAGCGTTCTTACCTCTTTTACAGGGTATATTCATAGCCGTAATGATAGCTTTCTCCGAGAGCATCCTGTACAGGAGCTGCCCACGCCGCCGTGCTTGCGGTGAGATGAGAACAAGGGAGGTAGCTTTCAGCTGGTCGTGAGGAAGCAGGATTAGATGCGATGTAGAAGGTGAGGTATGCGGCAGAAGCTTCTTCTATACTACAGATGTTTTAGCATTGCCATAAGCCATCGTCGTTCGTTCCAGCAATTCCATAGTGATATGGTGATGAGATGGTACGGTTACTTGCATATACCGGGCAGTCGTTCCTCCGGACACAGAAAGAGTGTGGCGGTTCTCATAACCAATAGAACACACGGTGTTGTACTATCTCCAACCAAGATCCTCAGTCAAAATCTCTCTTAAAGTGTCAGCACAGCCTACTCATAGTATTCGTTACTGTGCTAGAGGAGCGTAACTCGTCTCTGAATAGCAGCACTAGGGGCGCCCTCGCCTTTACAAGCGAGGACGAAGAGCATAATACCATTTTTCTTGAGTACCTCAGCTCTCACTCAGTTATGGAAGCAACGGATGTTCCACACTCAACGGCCAGCCTAGAGGAGAACACGGCCTTCGACGAAGGGACCCCTCAAGACCCAGAGGACCAACGAACGCAATCTGCTAAGCGGCCACTAACGCCCACTAAGCGTATCAACCCATACTCAATGACCAAACCGGCGTATAAGAAGGCATTTGATGATGCTTGTGCTAAGGTTGAGGCACGCATTGAAAAAAGAAGGGCCGAGAGAGCTGCACGAGAGCAAGGGGAACAGCAAGAGCAGAAGCAAGCACAATCGAATAACCGAGCAGAGCGTGGCGTCTCCCCTCTAATCGTTGTTCTCGGTGAGAACCTTCCTCTAGGCGACGTTAAGATGGTAGAGGCGGATGATGACATTGACAATGCGGGTGCAGACTCGGAGAGCAGCGAACAGTCCACGCCCGCGCCCGCCATCACGCCTATCATACAATCATCCAAGCGCAATCCGAAAGCGAACCCAGGTGCCGTCAACGCCAACCTCCGCGCACTTGACAGGAGCGGCAAGCCGTGTCGTAAGTGGGAGTACAAGGACTGCCAAATCAAGAGCTTTACCGGCGTCACGTGGTCCCTACCTACCTGGCATCGCAAGGAGACCGCCATAGACGCCAAAAAGGACGTTAAGAGCGACTCTTGTACCTCAGGCGTACACGAGGACGGCAACGGGAGAACATCAAGACCGAGGTCGGCGCTTCACCTCTCAGTCCTCTCCAGCATCGGCGACGACGACGGCGACGACGATCTGATGAATCAGGAAGGCAATTAGAATGCCGGAGCGCGTAGAGGTCGCAGGGCTATGAGACAGAGGTGTTAAAGGTAACATTATCTCGCATCACGGTAGCAAGCCTTGTCACTGCTCCCAACACCCACTACCACCCTTGGAAAGCTCTCACTGACCGACATCCCACCAGACTGACCCCGATTCTCACCTTCATCGCCACCCCGTAAAGCCACGTCGCCACCGAGATCCGCAGCGCGCGGAAGTAGTCCCGCAGTATCCACCCTCTCCTCCAAACCCGCAATCATATATTCAGCTGTAACCATCTTCGCGCACAGTCCTCAATCTCAAGGACTATTAATTCCTTGCTGAGGCTCGCAGCTGGCGCTATGGCCAAGTCCTTCATCCTGGTGGCGCTCACGATGTGGTCTTCTTCGGGGGTCGAGGTCTCCGGGGGCGATACAATCAATAGATGGGCGATGTGGTTTAAGGACGGACCTCGTCTGTCTCTCGACCATGCAGGCGCCTCGCTGTAGGGGCGGCGACGTGCTACGCGATCTTCTCTGCTTCGGCTTTGCTCCTCTATGGCGTGGGGCAAGTTTCATGTCGCATATTGGTGCGCGGACACCACCACATATGAACTCAAATACAGTCAAAGGTCATCATTGAATAGAGAAGCACCTTTGAATAAGATAATAGTGGAAACATATAGCAGCAGTAATCAATTTTGAAAGCCTTGCAATGTTATTCAGTTAACGCCAAGTGCTTGAATCCTCTTCTCGGCCCAGTCTCCCAGATGACCAAAATATCCCTCTGGATCCTCACCACGCCACGCCTGTAACGCAAACCAGAGGTAGCGGGCGTCACTGCCCGCTTGGATTGCGTATTTGTAGTCAGGAGCTTGATTAAAGAGAACCTGTATGAAGAAAGTTAATCACATCGTTGGCTAGATACTTAGGAAGAAAACGGCTGGGCAACAGACGTACCTTAAAGTATTGCCTCGCCCAAATGTCATATTGCGCGCGGTCTTCAGGAGTGGCGTCGTCAGACGCTGGAGCCGTTGAAGGGGCGGCATCCTTGTCTGCCACTAAATCGACGGCCACCACCGCTATCAACGGATCGGACAAGATGGCCGGCACGATGCATCCAGTTTCCCAGTCGTAAAGAGACGTTACGAGAGGTTGATCGTTTGCATCCACCGCGATTGACATATTGTGGATACCGAAATCGCCATGGTCGAGAACAAGACGGTAAAGAGAGTTCTGGTCGCCATCTGCGGGCATGATGTGTGGGATAAGGCGCAAAAGGGACTGTTTGGCGGCTGCAGCAATGGGGCCCACGGTGTTGTTATCGTCCTCCCACCCAATCATGTCGCCTATATTCCCGATTGTCGCTTCGATCTTGGCCGTGAAAAGAGTAACACAGAAGTCGCGTGTAGGGGCGACTGGGATAGGAAAGGACTGGGGCTGAGGGTCGAAAAGACGTTGACGGAGCCAGCGAGCGGCGAAGTCGAGCGGGAGGTTGAAGTTGAACAGCGATGCGCGGATTTGAGCTGACTGACCGAGAAGAGAGGCCTAAAAAGAGCTTCAGTATCCATACATATATGAAACCGAGCAAAGGAGATAGCTGGGCCAAGCACAAACCTTCTGTTTAGGGCTGAGGTCGCACCACACGTTCTTCTCTCCTTCCGCTTTCTCGAATAAGAACAGGCGACGGCCTATGATATCCTGGGGTGGTTCACGTTTGAGACCAGCGCGCTGCTTTGGGATACGGTGATAAAGTAGATGGGAGGCCAAGACTTTCGGCTCCGAGCGTAGGAGGTTATATACTGCCGCCTCGAACTTAACCTCACAGATCTGTTTGTGGACTGGAAAGCCGACATAGTTGGGCGTGTTGACGTCGCTACGAGCTAGACGCACTATGATATCCGGTTGATTCGATAGCTTGACATGAAAACCCTATGCCCACCCAACCTCAGTTTTAGCAGAGGATCAATTCACGTTGTTTACACGGTAGAACTCACGTAGTTATTAGAGCCCATGTCAACCATCGGGATGTCCATAACCTGGCTATTAGTTTTCTTCTCGATTTCTCGGATTAGCAGGTCTACATTAAGTCCGTGAAGTGGATTGTTGCCGCTGCGGACTAGAGTGAGTAGCTTTTTGCCGTCGAAATCTCTGCCGTCTGGTATTTTCAGCGACTCGTCTTCGGAGGCCATAGTGTAGTAGTCGAGGCTGAGTGTTTCAGAGAGTTTCAATCGATTTAGGTGAGAGATTGCAAGTGGTGTACCTAGGTACCTGAACTGGGTAGGAAGACCTTGGAGGTTTGAATATTTCCTTGGCGCCAAGCACTACATGTCACAAACAAACCTCCTTCACGACCTGGACACGTATCGCGACAAATACAATCACTCGTGCCTAGGTGATTGTATGTATGCAGAGCTGGCAGTTCTGACACGAGTTACGCACATGGGAGATGTTTTTAGTGAATGCCAATGACTCATCAAAAGAACAACGCTTCATGTGTATCCCTTCCAAGGGTTCCATTCAGTAGCATAGTCACTCTTCCCGTAAGTTCTCTCGATTTCTCTTGCAATACACGCCTCTACTCGTCATACAGCACGCAGTGTTTAACAAACAGCACTTGATACCTCATAGTCCATAGGTCAAACGGTTTGTGAAGACCGTTCTTTGCTTGCTACTCTCATGAACAGCGAGTCAGCGACTCGTTGAGTCATTAGTAAGGGATTGAGAAGTGTGAAGACATTCTACTCCCGTAGGTTAACTATAAGAAGCGATCTTCATACCTCAGGTTCCTCACAGACATCACTTCTATATCTCTTGCAAGTTGCAACGCACATCACTTCTACATCTCTTGCAAGTTGCACACATATCTGTTGCAATATGACGACTCTCAGCGACCACGTCAAGTACAACCGTCTCCCTTCTCTGGAGGAGGCGGCTATCTCGCTCAAGGTGTGTAATTGTCTGTATTTACCAACAAGGTTACAACACTGACCGCACCAACACCAATATAGACCCTATCCGTCGCCGACATCATCAACGGCCCTATTCGAGACGTGTTCCTCAAACATGATGCCCACCACAAGTTCTGCCTTTACCTCCAGCACCGCCACCACACAGTTGGCGCCAACGAGGCCATCGTGAAGGTAAACGGCACGGCGCATCTTATGGATTATGGGGACGTCGACGAGATCATCCGCCTTGGTTATACGGTCTTTCCAACAACCTGGATGACCTCCAGTGGCACGGTGCTTGAAATGGAGTTTGCTGTCCACCCTGCCGCGTACGTCGTGTTCCCCCCGGTCGCGCCCTGATAGTATGCCCTTGTTAACTCTATTACTAGGACGACCGCACCCGCTCCTACGTCTGCCTTTCTCTCCGACTTCCACTCCGTCTTGAAGTTGAACGGGTGCGACAATCTCTTTGGCGTCGACACCATCAACAAAGGTGCCTGGGTTGAGATGAAGATCGGCGGTGCGAGCGTTGTACTGCCGGACAAGAATAGTGGCGGATTCGACGATGACTTGTACATCCCCGTCGCGTTCGCGTTTGACCAGCAGGAGCCCACCTTTAGGGTGCACGGCAGGTGTGGCGTAGATCACAAGCACACGTCGAAGCCAAAGCCAAACCCAACCCCGAAGTAGATTGGGTCTGCGCTACTAATGCAGGCATCAGCTACATTTTGTCCTTGTTTGCCACCACGAGTAGACAGATAGCTTATGCATCGGATGGTCATCAACTACATGTAGCATATAGCAGGATACATCCACTTAGCCCGGTGCTGAACCTCTTACTTACAAGTCATCTTGCCTTGGTGATATTGTGATTGCCTAACCTCGATCTGCCTGACTAACTACTGTAATAACTTCCTCGCCAAAGCCTTTATGCTTAAGCCACCCTACGCATAGTCCCATTAGTGATACAGACCACGATGACGCTCGACTTTTCATCCCGCATCCCGCATAGCGAAGAGTTGGGATTTGGCGCCGGCGACCCAGGCGAAAAGGAAGAGCTCCATAGATGTACATCAACCGAACGCTCCATTAACGGCCCACCGTCCGTGGAAGCTAATACATTCGCCTTCCAAAGCCTTGAACTGTTGGCGTGGACTCGCAGGCTTCAAGAGCGGTCTTCCATGGGCTACAATGCTCTCCACGCTGACCCTGCACCAGACCCAGCTTACTGTACCGGTATGAAACGCAAACATCCCCCCAAACCACCCTTACTTCATGTGGCTGGCAACCTTCTCGCATTCGAAGAAGGCGTCTCTAGGCTCGCGCGCTTGATTAGGGTTGAGGTTGTGGTTCCGACTCTTTCGCGACGGAGGCGAGATCTGGCTTAGTCAACACCCCTGTCGGAAAAGTCACGCAGTCAGCATGTGTTCAGCGACGGGCGATGTCGGGGGCCTGAGGTAGCTCCCAATCTCACATCCTACTGTTCTGGCTCCGATGAGTGTATTTTCGTGGTATCGTTATTCGTAGCTGCAAGTCATGTGTTCTGAGCGCCAAGAAGGCACGTGAGATCGGGGAGCCGGAGTAGATCCGCGATCGCGGTGATTAGAGACTGCGGGGATGCCGAGGTGCGGCCGGAAGGTCGAGAGTCACGTGATAGTCAGGGATGTACCTACGTGGCCCCCGACTGACATGTCGTCACCCTGTGACCAGCCACTGCCAGCTCAGCTTACCGGATGCCAGTAGCCTCGTCTTTCCTACTGTTCAGAGCGGTGTGAGTTGGCAAGCAAGCAGCAAACAAGCAGTAAACAAGTAGCAAACAAGCAGCAAACAAGCAGCAAACAAGCAGCAAACAACTAGCAAACAACGAGCAAACAACCCGCACCCGCCTCCTGGGTTTGACTGTTTGCTTCGCCAGCTTGGCACACGGCAACTCTTTAAAAGCGATTCTGGCACTTGCTTTCTTGGAGACCAGCAATCCAACAATTTGTTCACCGTTACTACTCACCCGCCAGAAGCGGACGTCCAAGCCGATGAAGCTACCGGCTCTACCAGCTCTGTCTACTCTACCTGCTCTACCTGCTCTGTCTACTCTACCTGCTCTACCTGCTCTACCTGCTCTACCTGCTCTACCTGCTCTACCTGCTCTATCATGCATTCAAAGCAACCTCACTCCACGGAAACTGGACTCATCACAAATCACTCCTGGACCGGATGAGTCTGTCACTGCCGCGATTTATTGGGAGAAGAGCACCGCGCTTTACGGAAACAGCCTGCCTTCACAATAGCTGCTAATGTTTTTACGGTCATCCACCCATTACCCTACTCATTATTCTCATGCGCTGACGGGAGTTCATAGACGTCTCTGACTGCTGCGGAAGCTCGAATTGATCCTACCACTATTCGCTCACACACGGATACCTCGCTCCCTCTTCCCGTCACCCCAACCTTCCTATCTCTCGTGCTGCGGAGCGGTATTGGCCAAATGCGTGCAACCAGCCACGCTTCCAACAACGATGCGATGAACCTACACGAGGCATTCAATTCAACCCCCAAACAACCTTCACAACCTCCGACACAGCCTTCACAACCTCCAACACAGCCCTCACAACCTCCAACACAGCCTTTACAACCTCCGACGAAGCCGCCCGCATGACTCCGCGCACGATCCCACGTATCGCTTTCTGCGCTTCATCCTGCAAATCTTTCAGCACATTCGGCGAACGCCCCGGGCCTCGGCACGCATCCGTCACCTCATACGCTGCTTATCAAGCAACCCCCCCGAGCGCAATCGATTGATGCCAAAGACGATTAAGACTATTGAATGCGTTAAGGACTGGCCGCTTCGAGGACTCCCGGACTGATGGCTGAAGCCTGACGACGTTGTACATCACGGCCGGTGCTTTTCAAACTTTCTTAGGGCTCCTGCTTGGGTTATCTTGAGATACCGGGCGAGCACAAGGCAGAGCGCATGTACTTTCCTTAGGCTGCTTCCAGTGTGTTCATCATGGGACTTCTTCCTGCATTCGCCTTGTCCTTTTGTATGCCTTCACGGCACTCATAATCGGAGGCTCTGACATCGTGGCCAGAATCAGCGGTTTCTACTTGTCCTTTACAACCTCCTTGTCCGCAACCTCCATCCTTCATATTCCTGCGGATCCTTGTTTCTTGCTTCAAAATCTTAGTGAGCTTTCAACTCGTCTTTGGATGATGCGACAAGTAGCTGGGAGGAGGGCTTCCAGTAGGTACGGTTCGCTACGCACAGGATGTTGAGCTTGCGCTGACCGTGGTGTAGCAGATTGCCAGCGAACCCTGGATCACCACCCGTTCTTAACGGTGCCGCCCCATCCCGGCTACGTTCTGCTTCCAGACCGCGCTACTCGTTTTCTCGCGCATACAGCGGAGGCCTAGCAGGCCCGACCTTACACCGCAGCCCACATCATGGCGAAGGCAGGCGAGCCTTCCCTAGCAAGCACGTACGGCAAGACAGTGGTCGGAGGCGATGGCGTCCACTCAGCGTGCGTGGAAAGCTTGCGAACAAGCGAATCACAACACAGCCTCCACTCCGTCCGTCTGTTCTGAGTGGGCGAGTGGAAGATTTGCAGCGTGCTCTCGGTGCTTGACGACAAAGATAAAGCCCGCCGCCGCTGCAATTGCATGCTACCGCCCGGAATCTATTGCTGGCTGTGTTGTTGGAGTTACCTAAGGCAACCTACCCTTTTTCGCTCGCAATCTTTCCTCCGACCCATACGTCCGTGTCTGAGCTATAGGTTCTTATCCGTCAAGTATCGACAACAGCCGCTCAAACACTCTCAGCAGCTATGGAGCCAGCATCGTCAACCAACCGACCCACAAGGCGCTCGCGTCAGCAGAAACGCTGCTAGGCTCTACGGCGGTAGCCGAAACAATCTCATACCATGACTGGCTCCTCCACGGCTCCTCCTAGTGGCTTGGTCGGAGTGATCGCTCAAGAAGAGGCTGCGCGTGGAAGCCCGAAGGCTTAGGGCTTCTACGGTCCCGCCGGAGCCAAGGCGGATGACCGCGCAG
>Ga0181470_100410_pt1 | contig 10587 bp, 9 predicted proteins | sample InSIn5SAF170_FD_119082 | JGI IMG/M metagenome (GOLD analysis project Ga0181470, IMG submission 119082) | Clean room microbial communities from NASA Spacecraft Assembly Facility at Jet Propulsion Laboratory, Pasadena, California, USA -... ...
TTATCTGTCTTCCTGGACTACTTAAGACGAGCTATGCCTGTGATTAGAGTCGAGAGATCTCTTCTGAAAGGAGCAAGACTCGATTTGATTTGTTACATTATTCAAATATCATAGTCTAGATATCATCAAGACATATAACAAAATACAATGTAATTCGTGAAGTATCTTCCAACTGTACCTGCTGCGGCAAGGAATATTGATAGATTTACTATGATTGCTGGATCGAGACCAAGAACTTCTTTTATGATATAGATCGCAACATCGTAGACTGATCTTACGCTCTGAAAAGGATTATGTGCGGCGTTTGGGGCTCGCGTTTGGCTGAGGGCATTTTTAGCCGCCTCGACTGCTTTGCTTGCCATGATTATCCCAAGCTCTTCTCTTTCTGCCTTCCCTTTCAGCAGTTAAGTAAGAAGAGAAGATTGATCTCGGAATTTGTAGCAAAGGATGTTGAATTTGCGCCTCACTACGACTCTCTATGATTGGACTCTAGCATCAGGCAACAAAGCTGCCCGTCCTTCACCGGTACTACCGTATGCGGCGCTTGCATAGATTTGTGGGCCATCTGCCATTCGCCACCCTGCTCTGTAATTCCGCTTTCATTGCACAATCAGCATAATACAGCAATTTGTATGTTCCGAAAAAGTGCATAATATGGAAATGAGCATATTCGGAGATGATATCTAGACTATGATATTTGAATAATGTAACAAATCAAATCGAGTCTTGCTCCTTTCAGAAGAGATCTCTCGACTCTAATCACAGGCATAGCTCGTCTTAAGTAGTCCAGGAAGACAGATAAGTGACAAGCAGTCGAACGCGCACACGTGATATCAGAAAGCACAGACCAGGAGTCGACTTTCGAGCCACGACCGCGCAGTTTGAGGCTGCGCAATACTATCATCGCCATCCCAGAGCACAATGCCTCCAAGAAAGCGAGCGCGCATCAGCCAGGCTTCAACGCCGCAAGCAAAACCCTCAGCGGAAGCCACATCACCCGATGCGCAGCCAGAGAAGCCAAGTTCGCCAGCAGACCTATGGACCGACGATGAAGAATCGCAGCTGTTTAAGACGCTGGTCAAATACAAGCCAACTGGTGCGACCCCGCGACACGCGTAGAATCAATGATGAGTGCTAATCCAGTCATAGGGATCCACAGACACTTCCGCATGATGGCTATCGCGAAAGACTTCCAGTCGCACGGCTTCACGGCACCGAACATCGAGCACACGCGGCCATCTGGGATTTGGGCAAAGCTTGAATCGCTCTATGATCTTGAAATACTGGATGAGAGGGAAAACCACCATCTTGGCATAGCCACCACGCCGTCAGACACCGAGCAGTCAGAAGAGGCAGAGGACGAGGAGGACGAGGAGGACGAAGAGAATCCCTGGAGGCGGCGGGACTTTGATCTACCAGATGCAGAATATGAAGAGCTCGCCTTTGCGAAGAGGATTGATGATGAGCGATCCTCATCCCCAGAGGCTATAGAAGGATTAAGCAGGACAAGGAATTTGCTCGGAGATGATGAGCTACGGGAGAAGAGGGAAGAATATGATAAGGAGGATGCAGCTAGTGCGAGAGGCAAGGGCAGAAAGGCGACGGCCGTTAGAGCGACAAGGGCGAGGGGTGGGCGGTCCACTCGATCTACGCCTGCTGGAGTGGAAGACAGTGAGGAGGGAGGCGACGAAGAGGAAGGTAGCACCGTCGACGATTCACCGCAAGGCAAGGGTTCGAAAAAGGCAACTGCACGAGGGGCTTCGACTAGGCGGGCGCGGAGGAGATAACAAGATACCCTTTATTAAAGCGCCAACTACGGCAAATCTATGTCTTGAGCATTCTAAATTCTTGCTCTTTGCTGGTCTCCTGATTCCAATTTGATATTGGAGCCAATCCAACCGCGATGCATTTCGAGCACTCTCCACTTACATGCCAGGTCATGCAAAGCTGATGACATCGTGGTGTGATGGCGCACTCAAACGCACAGTAGCATGGTTGTCCATAGCTGTCTTTCAGCTCTCGCTTTCATGCTCTTTCATAGTGTTGAGCGTCTCCTCGCTCCAGGCTTTGGCATGCGTGACTGCTGCCCTCGGATCATGCTTGTATCTTAACAGATACCCTTGGACCGCAGCCAAGCTGAACTGATTTTCGGGCAGCTCTTCAGCGAATTTAGCGCCGAGTTCCGTCAATTCCGCAGCACCGACAACCTGCGGCTTCTCTGGTCGAAGGCCCTTGAGCAGACTCTCCTCATCCGAGCTACCCTCACCATCATCGTACTTCTGGTCTGATTTCTCGCCTTTACCTTCCTGCTCCAGCGCGCCCTGCTCTTTGGCTCTACTGGCGTTCAGTAAAAAGGTAGACCGCTCCGCCATCATCTTTTCCAAGCCAGAATACATAGACAGGAACATTTCTCGCATTTCCTCCTTGCCAGGCAACAGAAATGGAACATGCATATCAACTCTTCCTGGCCTGATGAGCGCTGCGTCCAATTCCTTCGGTTTGTTCGAAGTTAGAACAAGTATGCGCCCTTCAGATGAGGCAACTCCATCGATGGCATTGAGAAGTCCGCTTAGACTGATCTGGATACTCGGTGGTTTCGGTCGACCCATCTGCTGATCCTTCTCTCCAGGTATCTCCTCCCCCTTCAATTTTTTCCGCTTCAGCTCGTCATTGCGTTTCAAACCCGCGGCATCGATGTCTTCGAGTAGTACAATGCATCGCGACGGTACGCTGGAGAACAGACGTACTAGCATCTCTTCTGTCAAATACGGATCCAGAAGCGTAAGTACATATATGTCAAGTCCGAACACCCCAGCTAGTGCGGCTGTAAGAGATGTTTTTCCAGTACCTGGAGGGCCGGAGAAGAGATATCCTCGTCTGTATGGGATGCCATGGTTTGCATACCATCGCCTCGTCTGTGGATGAAGATATTCGTTGATATCCTCTAGCAGCATCTGCTTCTTGGATTTGTCAAGAATAACTGTGTCGATATCTCGTGCTGGCCGTGAAGTGATGTTGCTCCATCCCGGACCACTCGAACGGTATACCGCCGTGTTGCTGATGCTCTTCTCCAAGTAATAGGTTTGAGCTTCTTCGAGGAAAGCTTTGATGGGGTCAAGACTTCGGCCCAGACACTCAAGAGTGAGTTCTCCAGTTTGCCTCATAGCGAAGCCACGAGGATGTGGCGAATTCCTCAGGCCATGTCGGAATAGGAAGATGTTTCGCCTGTGGAAGAAGATGTGGCTAACCTGGTATGGCTGGAACTCTATTGGATTGCATCCCATCATAGTTCGATAGCTGATCATTTGCTTCTGCTCTTCTTGTTTGCCCTTGCCCAGCCGTACGGAAACTTGCTCCTGTGCCATGAGCTTGAACGCTTCTTCCTCGTCTTCTATGGTCGTTTTCTTAAGCATTTTCGCTTTCACGCTGCGGAAACGCTTCGTTTGTAAATGCTTATCCGTCATATATCGCATGACGTACATGTAAAGCTGGTCTTCCTCGTGTATCCGCACAGAGGATATGTAGATGCTTTTGGCATATGCGTACAAGTAATTCGTGAAGTATCTTCCAACTGTACCTGCTGCGGCAAGGAATATTGATAGATTTACTATGATTGCTGGATCGAGACCAAGAACTTCTTTTATGATATAGATCGCAACATCGTAGACTGATCTTACGCTCTGAAAAGGATTATGTGCGGCGTTTGGGGCTCGCGTTTGGCTGAGGGCATTTTTAGCCGCCTCGACTGCTTTGCTTGCCATGATTATCCCAAGCTCTTCTCTTTCTGCCTTCCCTTTCAGCAGTTAAGTAAGAAGAGAAGATTGATCTCGGAATTTGTAGCAAAGGATGTTGAATTTGCGCCTCACTACGACTCTCTATGATTGGACTCTAGCATCAGGCAACAAAGCTGCCCGTCCTTCACCGGTACTACCGTATGCGGCGCTTGCATAGATTTGTGGGCCATCTGCCATTCGCCACCCTGCTCTGTAATTCCGCTTTCATTGCACAATCAGCATAATACAGCAATTTGTATGTTCCGAAAAAGTGCATAATATGGAAATGAGCATATTCGGAGATGAACACATCAAGAACGGGCCGATTGTCCGATATCGTGATCTTTAGTAGCCTTTCAGCTCTCTGCCTTACCCGACGAACTAAACGCTTTCATGCATCTGCTCCGCTTGGACTGCCCACAATGGAGTCGCTCGTGCCGACATTGCTATTTTGGAATGCCGCTTGTATTTTTCTGGGGGATGCTACAAGTTATCGTACTCTGTACACGAGCATGCCGTTCTAAGCTCACCTAACATAAGCATCGCACTATAAAGCTTGATGACCTCAGTTCAGACTTCAGATCGTTTGCAATTCTTTAGTTCTCCCGATTTCAGCAACAATGACTTCTCGCAATATTGTTTACACTGAAGCGCAGATTGATGCTTACCTAGCACGTATCAACTTCCCCACAAGTGTTGCAAAGCCTACCAGCGACAACATAACAACACAGTATGGATTGGACTATCTTAGACGGTTACAGAAATATCACATGCAGGCTTGTCCGTTCGAAAAGTATGATTAGACTACTTTATAAACAGTGTTGAGCTGTTGCTAATCATTCATCACAGCTTGAATCTACATTACACACAGACTATAGTCAAGTCATTGGTACCGAAGGATTTGTACCATAAGTTTGTGATACGACGATGGGGCGGCACATGCACGGAGAACAACAAATTCTTTGGAATCATCATGAGGAGTCTAGGCTTCCGGGTCAGACCTATTGGAGGAAGAGTTCACATGGGTGTCGCGACTGGATCGCCCGACGCTGGCTACGGTGGATGGTTTGTTATTTCAGCGCTGAGAGTTTTTCTATCGTGATTGACGATGGACAGGAACCATTGCCTGAACCTTGCCTCGTTCGATGGCAAGAAGTACCTCATAGACGTGGCCATGGGTCCCACTACTCCAGCTCAGCCCATGCCTCTCAATGACGGCATTGTACTCCCAGGAATTGGTCTTTCGAAATGTCGTCTCCGTTACGACACAATTCCTGATTACCTCGATTCGGACTGTAAACTCTGGATCTTTGAGCAGAACAATGAGGGAAAGTCCGACTTCGTGCCTACCTACTGCTTCTCAGAGCTAGAATTTCTGGCCGCGGATTACGATGTTATGAAGGCGGGTACGACCTTTGATCGAAGAAGTTGGTTTACGTGGCGTATCGTAGTTACCAGGACTGTGTTGGACGAAAATGAGGACGTTGTAGGTTCTGTCATTCTTGTTAATGATTCTATTAAAAAAAGAGTGGGAGGTAAGACGGAGCATATTGCTACTTTGAAACACGAAGGGGAGCGGATCTCTGCGTTGAAGGAATGGTTCGGTATTGAACTTGATAACGATGAAAAAGCTGGCATCTTGGGCATGGTCTCTGCGCTACCTGACGCACCAACTGTCGAACCGGATGTTGCAACTGCTATTGCCGTGGCGAGTACCTTGACCTGATGCAATGAGCTTTCCCACTTTATGCTCTGTAGTAACAGTCGACTAAGCTAGACTCACATAATGCTACAAGACCTGTTCCGTGTTCGCCTGGCAGCTCGATGATTGCCATTTTGACTTCGTTTGTATCCCTAGATGTAAAGCAGCTTGCTTCAGCGTCCTGGCCATGATTAGCCGAGATGATCAGGGTGCAATTCTCGAACATACGGCACATTTCGGCAAGATGATTTTGCCAATCGTCCAAATGGTTCGGTCCATCTTGGATGATACATAAGCTGTCAATCCACAATAAAGAGATTTCGAACACCAAACAAACGTAGATAGCGTCGACAAATGTTGCGGCCAGAGACGAGACGAGACGTTTATACCAGCGCGTAACATCTCTTTGGTCCGAGGAGATAGTTGCGTATGTCGAGGATGCCTCCTCCAGGAGTATCTGAGCGTGGCGCATAGTTCCATTATAATGAGACCTTTATTGTCGATCAAATTTATTCGATCTCGGCCCTCGACCCTCAGCAATCGAGGCGGTAGATACGAGCTATCAACATTGCAAGCACACTCTGCGTGCTCGTCTACACAGTTTCAGAGCCATGCTTTACCCATGTTCCGTAGTTTGTTGTTGCCTGTGTAGTTACACTCAAGATTGTCGTAGAAATTCAAGTGCTCTTGCATTATGGGCAGGGCTTGGGAAGTCTGCCACATTCTCGAATCGTCATTGCCACCGCGTAGGACAAAACTTTCATGTGTCAGGCCAAACCAGCTCGATCCACGACAGTCGTCAAAATATCTCCAAAGGGAGCCATTGTTCTTCTCGATGTTCTGCTTTACTGAAGTGCAAATACTGCATCCTGATGCGGCGGCAGCGAGAAGTAAATAAATGCTGGCCTGATCGATACTTGATACTTCAGAGTCCGGTGAATGCCCGTTGCAGCGAAGTTCCTTCCACTGCTTGATCAGAGAGCAACAGGCTGAGCATAAAGGAGAACGTATATACTCGATCGCACCGCGTCCTATTGTGACCATGGCACGGGTGGCCAGGTGATTTTGCATTTGCGATGATCTGCATTAAGTTATGGCCTAGGCCCGAGTCTGTAAAGGCTTTAGAACCACGAAAGGTTGTCGTCCCTTAAGGAAGTGAAGGTAGATCCCTAGGAACTGTTGGCTCACATTAACTAAAGGCACCCGAAAGTCACGTGCATTTCCCCTCCTCGCCCAACTAGTGCTCCCCGGACGCTGTGAGCATGCTGATGATTCAAGAATCTGGGTCTGACTAATGACGCGTCCAATACCAAAATAATCATCAAGTGTCGTATGCCATGGCTATCAAGAGTCGACCGGAGACTTTTGCACAATCAGCCAATGAAACAAGTCATCGGAGACTTGCTTGGACGCCTGACAATCTACATTCCAAGTTGGCAGCAGATCTTGTTCCTACCACGGATTGATGTTAGCATGAATTGCAGTTCTCATGGACACTGATCGATAACATTTGCTCACTCGATCAGTGCTAGCAGGCCATGGTGCCTGGACTTTACTTACCGAAGAGGACTCGCGAGAGTACCTCTAAAGTCCGCACTGGCTGCTCGACATGCAAAGCTCGACGTGTCAAATGCGATGAAGGCAAGCCAGCATGCCAAAGATGCATCAAAAGTTCTCGAAAGTGCGAATATAACGCACCGAAACTACCTGCCACCGCCGCTCGCAACGTTATGACCGTGTACCTTCCCCCAGCGTCCAATCAACCAACATTCTTCATCAGCTCCGACGGCTTAGATTTCTTCCATCAGAATCTGGCGTCACGACTAGATGGCCAGTTCGACTCTGAGTTTTGGAGTAAGCTGGTGTTACAGCTCAGTCACTCTGAACCCGCAATTCGACATGCTGTATCTGCTGTTAGTGTCATTCATCGAGATGTGGAGGCGTCCATGAATTCCCCATCGGGATACACCGCAGCGAATCCTGCAGCGGCCAAAGAGTGGAACGCTGCGATGCAAGCGCTCTCGAGCCGCATCCACAAACAACCAGAGTCCAACTTGGTCCCCCTTGTTTGTTGCTTGATTTTCACCTGCATCGAGTTCCTTAAAGGAAACGTTGATTCGGCACTTGTCCACATCCAGAGCGGATTTAAGATCTTGGCCTCAGTTCGAAGCACCATCATAGCCGAGGGAGATCAGAACATGACATCCTCAGACGAGGATATAAAGGCTATTGAGGAGCATGTCGTGCCAATGTTCTCACGACTAAACACTCTGTGCACTTTATTTGGACGCGCAACTCCACCAGTACTCGCTATCAGGGATCGATCGACCGAATCTCTTGCATCGATGGCTGAGGCAAGGCAGAGACTCTTCGAAGCTTTGGATCCAGCAGTTAGGTTCATACGTACTGCTGGTAGGCGGGCTGAAACCTTCGAGCTGACGGTCGATGATTTCGTAGAGCAATTCAAGCTTCAGAATGCTCTGGAATCATGGCGTGAGGCTTTTGAAGAATTGCTGGGCAGACTGAAAACAAAAAGAAACCCACCGAAGGAGGAGGCAGTCAATTTACTGCTGGTGCAGTACTTGTGTGTCCACACATGGCTCACAGTGTGCACGACTGCTGCAGAGACAGCAATTGACGATTACCCGATGGTGTTTGAAGAGCTTTTAGCCCGTGCAGAGCAGGTCACGAAAGCTATGGCAACGGATACGAAGGCCCAACCTATGTCATTTGACATGCAAATCATTGGACCGTTGTACTATGCTGCACTGAAATGCCGGGACCCAAAGATGAGACGGCGGGCATTAGAGCTGCTGAAATTAGCGCCTCGGAGAGAGGGATTGTGGAACGCACACCATGCATACGTCACGGCGAAGCGGGTGATCGAATTTGAGGAAGGTGAAGCTCGCAATGCGCAAGGGCTTCCGGCGGAATCAGGCAGGTTGCGTGGAGTCAATCTGCCATCTGATGCGGTGAGTAGTACCATCAAGTGCCTGGCATGATCATGTGCGACTCAGCGTTGCCGCGACTTCTACTTCAGAAGCAGGATCACTCTGTTGATAAGGTTGAGTGTGTGACGTGAGGCTAACATAATTTTCAATAGGCTAGAGTGTACAACCATTCCAGAATGCCTGGCGAGCACCGCAAATTCAATGACCAGATCGTACCCAGCCCTTCAATGCCTGGTGTTATTGAAGTTCTGTTCCAAACGAAGCCGCAAGGACCACTCGGCCCATGGCACACTTTTACCGAGCACATTATATTATAGATAAGAAAATCGTTCATTTTGTACAAATCATACGCTGTCTATGTATATTCCTGTTTTCAGAATCCTTACAATGGTTCATTTGCGCCGGTGCCAAGGTTGATTTAAGCAAGAAGAGCTAAGCAGAAGAGTATGTGCGTCCGTACTTTGGCGGCATGAGCTCTTCCCCAGACGCCACGCTTGGAACGGTCTTGCGTCCTCTCAGCGACCAGCCAGCGTTCGCCCATTGACCACCAAAACTGAAACCAGGATGCAGTATCGTAAGCAAGCTGACAGCCAAGAAGATCATAGGTCCTTCCAAGATCATGAATAGCACCTCATCCTGTGCAATCGGTCCATCGAAACCTTGTTGCAGCTCCGCAACGCGATACACGGAGCGAACGAAGATCAGAAGAACAGCAGCAGCAAGCGCATATGTAAACCACTTGAACTTCTTGGTGGCTCTGAGCTCAATGAAACGAACGTCTCTCTCGCTCTCTGGTGTCTTGTGCAGACGCCAGCCGAACTCGCCCCAAAGCAGCATGAAGGCGCCCAAAGCGACGACCTGGAAGACCACACCAGCAATCATGATATTGCGGCCTGCATCACTGCCGGTGTTATCATCAGCTGTGGCGGCAAGTCCTCCACCAGCGCCCTGAAGCACCAAGGAAATGAAGTCGGCTGTCATGAAGCAGATACTATATGTGCGTGGTCTGAAGCGCGAGATATGCTCGCCGTTGGCGATGATGAGTCGAGAGAGGCAGAGGTATAGGGCGCCAGCCAAGAATGCAGGTGCGATGGTTAGAGGAACAAGGTAGCTGGCTTTCTGTTAGTCGTTGTTCAGTGTCGTTCGTCCTCGAATCTACTTACATGATGAAGGCGTTGAAGTCAAAAGGGTCATTGTGGATCATGATTCTCCCCACATAACCGACAACCTCGAGGATAAGACCACAGGCCATTCCAACCATGAATCCCCAAGTCCTGTACTTGATCCCCAGCCCGAGCTGTGCCACTAGCAGGATACCGAAGATGGCGGCATAGATGGCATTGCCGGCCACGGTGGGAAGGAAATGTACATTGCCGCAAGTCAATGGGCAAGTATCGATCGTACACGCCACTTCCACCGGACAAGTGAAGTTGCTAGGAAAGTTGTGGCTCATTTTGTGGACTGGAAATGGGGAAAATACTCAATTGAATCGAGGTGACAAGTGTATGAGTTGTTAGAAAATATCTGAACAACTCAATTGAGATGTATGCAGCGATTGAAGAATATGATGATGGAGATGATATTGTTGTTGCTGTCTGACATACACCTTCTCCATGTTACCCATCATATATACATTTGAATCTGAAGCTTCTAATCTCGTTCGATGGTGCCCAAAGAGGCTAGCGACCTACGAGCGAGGCTTTGCATCGTATTCAAGGCAGACAAAAACTGCACCTCCCAGTCCAAACCAACCCACCAGCGCGTCAAAAAGCACAGAAAGCAAGGGCCCTACCCAGCTTGGCACCCACAAGGCCACGCGGCAAACGGCATGGGAAGATCAACGCTTGTTTCCGTGGATGGATCCATCCAGCGTTAGGTGTTGAATGGGCGAATGCAGTCGACCGTCGGGATGGTGTTCTGACACGCGCCCGTAGCCCGACATGGGATTTGCAAAGCTTAGCATAAGAGGCTTAAATTGAAACTAGTCTGAAACAGGTTAGACACATACGAGCAGGTCCAAATGTGGGCATGCGAGTGCGGCGGAGCAATAGAAATCTCACAGCGGAAATCCGCTCTGCTCCCGCGCCCGATCGACGCTGCACGAATGCTGCGTCTTCACCGCGTCGCTGTGCAATGCTTGTGCTATTCTTATTATTCGGGT
>Ga0181470_100474_pt1 | contig 10550 bp, 10 predicted proteins | sample InSIn5SAF170_FD_119082 | JGI IMG/M metagenome (GOLD analysis project Ga0181470, IMG submission 119082) | Clean room microbial communities from NASA Spacecraft Assembly Facility at Jet Propulsion Laboratory, Pasadena, California, USA -... ...
GCACCCCATGCTGAGCTTGCATGCCAGAAACGCTTGACCCATGCGATGGAAGAAATCCAGGACCTCCAAGCTCAGCTGCAACAATTACGACAAGAGATGAGTGGGTTAAGTATGTCCTGTCAAACAGAATTGTCTGGGCTGAAGAATACCGTAACGACACTGCTGCGCAAGGAGGTGATGGGCCCAGCGAGCGCGGGCCCGTCACCCCGTGGGCGATCAACGAGCTCCCCGACAATCCCGAATATCAATACGATGAGTGCCTCGCCGACGACGAAGGATGTCTACTCAGACCTGCAGCAAACGCGGCAGCAAGCTCAGGGATCCGTCATCACGACTCCGACAGAGCCAAAGCCCAAAAGCTACCCGTGGGACAGGTTGAGGCCGAGCAGAACCCGATCATCATTACAACAAGTCATGACGATTAACACCAATACCGGCGCCATCACCTCGCAGCAAACAGATGAAGAAAACCTAGAAGAAGAGGAAGAACAGGACGAGAACAACACCAAGCCGCATCTTATCGAGGTTCCTCTGCCGTCAGCAGCAATGGTTCCACCAACTGCAAAAACTACACGTTTTCAGCTTACACCTGGCCCAATGTCAGCAGCCTTCCCGAGCCCCGCGTTCTCGATATCAGCCCGCTCAGACGTTACGAATGTTCTCGTTGTACCACCGCCCCCACCGAAGACTGCCGATGTGCTCAAGTGGACAGCTGCTCTACTCGGCGCGCAGACACTTGGCACATTTATCTCTACCACCGTTATTAGAGTTGTGTTCTTGGGCTGCATCACCGACTTTGCCTTGTTGGCGTTTGCTAGCCCACATTGGCCGAGCACGACACGATACTTCATGGAGCTATTGAAGAATTCGCAGTCATAACGACCGCGATGCTGAGGTTACGATGCTTATATGGTGTTAAGGAGTCGATGAGGGAGGCAGGATGGAGGTCCTGCCTGCTCCAGGTGGTCCTATTTCTTTTGTTTCAACTTCTGCGGAAAACGAATTTCCTTGTGTGTCGTCGAGCCATATTGCTCCGACCTTTCTTTTGTTGTAGCATAGCGTGGAGGAAAATGTGGGTGCTGTCATGAACCAGTAATAGATAGTAGTCTAGATGTCATAACGAGTGAATGCAGATGCGCGTGGCGCGATTTTGCAGTTGAAGCTGGCCTTTTTCGACAAAAACGTTGCAAACCCAATCGAAAGGCTGAAACCCGACCGCGGCAGCACTGCCTTCTGACTTTCTTGTTGCCAATCTTGTTTCCTTACGACGAACGAGCGCACTTGCGCCGAAAGGTCTCTGTCTGGTGAATATTTCAAGGCCACGCAGTTTCCTATTCTGAACCTATAGAAACATTGAGCAATTGTACGCACGGCATCTTCGGATTTTAAGCTATGTGATTCGAAGTAAGAATGGTAGTAAAGCCAGAAGCTGGCGAAAAGCGAACTTAACGTGTTGAGCTAGGAGCATGTTCACGGTGCGCTGCAATTGGCGATAGCTTGCACTTGCACTACCCTGCCATTGCTCTCCGACATCAGCCTGGGTTGACACACAACAAGTGCACTTGTATCTGCTTTTTCACACATTCCCAGCAGATCACAGCACGAGGAGATTTCAGGACACTATGCCTTGCACTGAATTGCCGTTGGATTACGCGTTGGCTTGAATATTTGCACTGGAAGGTCTGTCGAGTACGTCAGCAATAACATCGCACAGAGTACGTCGCCGCCGGGCGGTCGAGTGCTTTCAACCTCGACCATGTGTCCGGACCGAGGTACAATCTCCAGGACCACAAGCCCCTCTCTGGTTTCGTCAGAGGCTGCGTTGACTTCAATTATTCGTAGTATAACTCCGCCGGACAAGTGGACGATGTCGTGCAAGGAGTACGTCGCTGTATAAGCGGTTGAGCACTTTGTAGGATGGTCCTGGATTGGCTTGAGGATGACCAATCTTGGTTGTTTGGGCGGCGACTCCTTTTCTCGCCAGAATGAGATCCCTTACCCAACAATGATTCTCTTCCGCTGTTTCTTGATCGTTGTGAAGCGTGTAAGGTGTTGGGAGAGGTTCTCCCTGACTTTCTCCTGCACCATAGGTCTGACTGACTCTTGAAATTCTCTAGTATCACAGAGGGCTCTGGCTCCTGTGGACACCATTGACATGGTAACCATATCGCTACGATGGTTGTCAGACGCATACGAAGCTGGCTCACTCATCATTGACTTGAGTCATATGCGCCGGCAAAATTCAAACTGTGTGAGCAGCTTCGGCTTTTAGTATTGTCGCAGCCATGGATGATTTCAATATGCATATGATATCTTGACGGCGATGTCGACTTAGGTATAGAGAGCGAGAAAGTCAAGACGCGTCTTGAAGAGCGCACACGCGAACTACTCGACGCTAGTGCACCTCGGCAGGGCGGAGCACAATGCCAGTAAATGAGCAGCTGCATTGCCATTTCACATGTAAGGTGTTACTTATTTCCATTGAATCTGCGCGCCAACTGCTCATCTACTCATCCTGGAAGAACTTCATGATAGCCTTGATCCCCCTACCAGAGCTGCCAAGACCACGTGGGGGGTACGCAATCCAAACAGGTTCACCAACAGCACCCATCTTCTCTCGGAATTCGCTCTTTCTTACCAGATTGAACTGCTTGATGATAGCATCGTATGTACCCTGCAACACCTTCACTCTCGCGCCCGACAAGTGGTGGCCAGGTGTCAGATGAGGTGCGGCGCCGCCACCAAATGTGACATGCTTGATGCCTGCGTTGGCTGCCTCGGACAAGGCGTGCGTGGTGATATACTCGATCGTACCGGACGGGGCACCGGGGAAATCAAGAGTATATTTAGCTTGCCAACCGTGTTTTGGCGCCAGTTGAGCAAGCACAGCAATACCGACAATATTGCCCTCTTTGTCTTCGGCGATGTGGTAGCGCCTGTGTTCTTCGTCACGGAAGAGCTCGATGTTGGAAAGATGTATTTGTGTCCCTTTGCGATTGTTCAGCCAGTCCTTCACTCTCGCATTGGCCTTGTTCTTGACCTCTTCTGGTATTGGCTTCTTCGGATCGAGATCTGTGATCTTGACTCCAAGTTCTTGTGCTCGTCTGATCTTCTTTGCGACCTCAGGATCAGATTCAGCCGATTTCTTGGTCGCATCGACTCGTTCTTCTGCCACACAGGATAGCGTCTTCCATCCTAGCCGCTCGCCAAGAACTTCTTCTACTGGCTTGCCAACAAGAAGCCAGATGGGCTTGAACTTGGTTTCTTTCTTCAGCCAGGACAGGAATCTGCTGATGACGGAGTAGTACTGACTCTCGTGGCAAAGTGGGTCACCAGGTAGAATGGCATATCGGCCTTCTGGAACATAGGAGACGGCTGCACCAGTACTGGTGTCTCGCCAGATCTTGTAGCGCTCGTCACCCCACGACGTGGCTGTCGCGTCGCCGTAATTCGCGACTAGTTCGAAAAGGTCGGGCATCACGCGCTGCTCTACGGGCACGCTTCTGCCGCGCTCTCGGACCCACAAAGGGTGGAGAGTGTCGGCGTCTGGGTGTGGGAGCTTCTCCACCTTCGGTTTTGGTGGGAAAGATCGTGGGTCGCGGTGGAAGAGGGATGCAAGTCTGATATTGCCGAGCTTGAGTATTAGCATAACTATTCGCTCGAGACCGACTCCAATACCGGCGTGTGGCGGTGCACCCCATCTGAAGCCTTCGAGGTACTCGGACATGGTCTCGGGGTCGATACCGACCAAGCGCATGTTCTCTTCGAGGAAGGCAGGGTCATGTATACGTTGAGAGCCTGAAATGATTTCCTGGCCTCGGACAAATATGTCGAAAGCGTTCGTGTAGTGCGGATCTTGTGGGTCTGGCATGGTATAGAAAGGTCGGGCGGAGCGAGGAAACTTATCCAGAATGTAGTAGTCGGTTTTGTACTTCTCTTTGACCAGTTCTCCCAAACGTATCTCGTCTCGAGTACCGAAATCCTCAAGCGGCGAGAGCTGTTCGCCATCTTCATTAAGCCAGCCGGAGTCGTTCAGCAAAGCGATTGCGTCTTTGAAGGGGATTCGAGGGGTCTCCTCCAGCCAGACGAGATCCTCAGAGGGAAACTGTTCCTTGATGACTTCAACCTCACGGCGGTATTTAGTATAGATACCCTGGAAGATAGTTTTGAGGACTTCGTCTGCCACATCGAGTGCTTCCCAATAGTGCTCCTCAACAGCCATTTCGAAATCGAGGCCAGTATACTCGCACAAATGACGGTGTGTGTTGGAGTTCTCGGCACGGAAGACGGCACCAATTTCGTATACTCTTTCGAAATCACCTGCAATGGCCATCTGCTTGGCGAGCTGTGGTGATTGTGCTAGGAAGGCTTCTCTGCCAAAGTAGTTGAGCTTGAAAACGGAAGCGCCAGATTCAGTAGCGGCGCCCTAGTTTAGGTCAGCCCGTCGTTCAGCTTCTCTCACACACAGAGCCTACCTGTATCTTGGGAGAATGGATCTCAACAAAGCCTCGCTCGTCAAGAGCAGTCCTGAAAAGATTGCCAGTGGCAGCTTGTATGCGGAAAATGGATTGGGAGGTGGCAGTTCGAAGATCGATGATACGGTTCGCCAAACGTGTACGGTCCGAGATCATGTTCTGACGGGTGCCGTCATATCTGTGAGCCTCGTCGTGGATGCTCAGCTCGGCTTCCTGTACTGAAAAGGGCACTGCAATAGGTCAGCTCTGCTTTCATCGTTGTGTTCGTGCGTCCCACCTGGCTCTTCTCGCTTCACTATTATATGTAGCTGCGTGATCTTGACTTCCAGATTATGAATGGAGGCAGACTTTACAGGCACGGCAGGTTTTTGCACAACACCTCTGACTCTCATAATGCTACCAGTGCGGACATGCTCTGACCAGTGGATCATTAGCGGTCCGACAACCCCGGGTTCTTCCACCAAAACACCTTGAATGGTGGAGATGCGCTGTCTGAACATAATGAAGGCCAGCTTCTGGCCCATGTTGCGGTGGTGGTGAATGCGAGCGCGGAAGGCTACTTCTTGGCCAATCATCTCCTCGGTCAAGGTGTCAACGTCAATGCGTTTGTCGGTATTGCGCGTTGTAGACTGGGACATGGGCAGCTCTCCATATCGGGCTCGCATGTCGTCGGTCTCCTTGGACATGGCCTCTTGGAGTCGTTGTTTCAACCTCTCTTCTGATTCATCTCGACCACTGTCCATGCTCATTCGAGCCCTGATCTCTTTCTTCTTTTGTTTCCTCTCCAGTCTCCTCGCGGCGTTCTTGCTTGTGCCATCATCGAGGTCGTCACTATCGGTCTCGCTGTCAGATGTGCCAGAAGAGTAATCGTTTTTGCGATCGAATCGGTGGAGTATCGCAGCTATTGAGCCTCTTTTGACAGATCCTGTAGGGCTCGTGATGCCGTTCGCACTGTCTCCTGTTGGTGTACGAGTCCCGCTGGAAGATCGCTTCTTGTCATCATGCGACAGGGCAGTCGAGATTCTCTTGAAGGCCGACATGCTGCAGTTTCTGGCCGGCCAAAGTTCGTCTAATGGAGTACAGGACGGAGTGTAAATTGCACTGCTCCAGAGCAGCTAGATCGATCAAGGCTTGTTGTGCTTCGGACGCGGGATACGGACAAGGCCGAGTGTCGGCAGCGGGCTGATACACAGACGGCGAGACTTCCTTCCCAATGACGTCGCTGGTCAAATCAAGTCTGCTGAAACATATGAACAGGATGGTAGGCAGCGATGAAACGCAACAACGGGCAAGGGAAGAAGGAGAAGGAAGTCAGATGGTGTTGAGATATAGTGGGCTGTCTAGCGAAAATGGCTGGCGTATTAATCAGACACGAGCACCTCAACGCTTGTCCGCAATCCTACAGCTCGTACTCATTAGCAATATCACACGCAGAAGTAGTACGTTTACTTTTGGATAAGCTTACACCAAAGTTATCTTTCGCTATTCAGTAGTCCTCTTAAAGCGCGTCTTTAGCAAGCCACTGTTTAAGCATTTCTGTGAAAGGGCCCGCATGAGGGGTGAGAGGGGCAGCTTAAGCATTGTCGGTTACCCGATGCTCTGCGGCTTGTCCCCTGGCTCAAGTTCGAAGCGCTCTATGTGGACATGACTTATCGTACAGAAGCTTACTCATCAGCCTTAGCGCGGCTACCTTTCACCCTCCAAAGACTAGATGTCGGGTAGATGATTGGGTCTCTTCGTCATATGGTAGGGGTGTGTCAGCAACTGCAGAGCTGTGGTGTCGTACCCCAGCTGATGAGCAACCTTTCTTAGCATGAGCAGCTCAAGTAGGGCACACGACAGCAGTGGCTTGGATTGAAGAGCACTCTGGGGAGCACCGAGCACGATGCAAAAGTGGACTTATGGGAGCAACACAGGGGACCATTGGCATGCTATCCGACTTGTTTCAAAGAGAATCCGTTAAGACAAACGTGCCGAGGGTTTAGCGATCTTTAACATTGAACGACGGTGAGTGAGCACGCCTGCCAGTGTTCTGCCATAGAGAAGTCAAGAAGGACCGAATAAACGAATAGGCAGGAGCAGTTGAGTGTTTGGAGCATGGCCAGCTGAGTGGTGATGCAGTACTGGGTCCAAAGTTTGAAAATACTACCCGTTCTACACCAAAAATACACAACTTAGGCGTGCTGACGTCCTACCCTTGGTGTCAGCTATTGATACATAGAAACCAAATATATAAAGAGTCTTCCGCCGAACCTTTTGTTGCGCAGATCTTAATCATGAAAATACATTTATGGTGTAGTGTGTTCATAGAAAGCGGTTCCTCTCTCGGTCAGTCCGTTTTCCATAGTAAATCATACTTGGATTCACCGAACATGAAGTGACCGCTCTAAATGGATGCTCAATAGATATAACGAGCTCATTGCAAATTCTGAAGAGACATATCTTCTTATACTGCGAATACCTATATACGCATACCAGGGCCAATATATATCACCTACGTTGAGAATTCTACGTGGATATTGCGAAGAGCGCGATTCTAGTGTAAAACGGTGATCATAGATGAACATATGAAAGCGTTGTACCTGACGCGGAAAACAGTTTCTGAGACAGCAACATCGATAAAATGAGGGATCGTCCTGCAGAGGTTGCCACTTCTTAGACCCTGCGCACCTACGGTTGCTCAGGGCTGGGTGTACTCGGCAGGTACCTTCTCCTGAAGCATGCACCAAAAACGCGGTGAGACTTAGAAACCGCCCGACATTCAGAATTCACCATCAGCACCAGACTTTTATGGCCTCTGTTCGCCCTACAGACGCAACAACTATAAGCAGCACGCCGGCCGTCTTGCTCTAGCAAGCCGTTTTGACTCATGTCTATAGATATAACAGCACCTGTCTACCTACTCTCTGCTTTCCTCCGTACCTCTGTCTGCAGTCTCCCCGCTCTCGAGTTGTACAAGCTTAGCTTGCCGAGTGCCGATGAGGCGAAGCACCATAGGCTATATCGTCAGGCGAAGTAACTATTAGGCACAGCAAAAGACATCCTGGATCGACCGCGTGATTTTTCAACCATCTGAGATCGTGTAAGAAAAGCTACATTCGAACGCACTAGTCACTTCCGTCTCTTTGATGTTCTCGGTAAAAGGCTCCAGCCTTAGCGCTTTATGCCTTTCAACAGAGTAGTTCAACCGAGCGTTCGCCGCAACCGAGGAAGGTTCTCAACAATCAGGTGATGAAGCACACAGTCTGTGCAGGATCATTTAATGCATCCGCTTACTTCAGGGAACCGTGATAGACCATCATTTGAGCTAACCTCTGTCGTCAACAAGGCTAGAATTTGTGGTTGCTCGATAATGCTGATTGCCGGCCAGTCCTTTCCTCCAAGCATAATTCCACAGGGAAGGAGAAGAAACTGACGCCAAATGGTGCACATTTCATTGAGTAAGTGCCCGTACGGCTTAAGGAAAGTTTGTAATGCTTGGTATTAGTGAAATACAGCCCCAAGCCAATGTTCACGAGGCCGGACATGCGGCTGATGCGCGTGCAGACAGGTAAATAGTATATTTGTGTCTTGTATGAAGGGATAAGCACGCTCGACCTTCCTCCAGTGGATATCTGCTTTACTGTGCGAACGGCGTCGTGACGAGCCCTTGAAATTGTGGTGACGGGTCCTAATACAGCGCGTGATGGGCAGAGAATGCTTTCAATTACCTGACTGTATCGGTACGGACACCTCGCCGCTTGGCGCAAAGATGTGCGGCTAACGATGGGCGACAACTCAAACTAATGGCAGATGCGCTGTTTTCATTATGGTCTCCATTACTATCTGGCGATATCACTTCCTTCTTACCCTTCTTACTTATACTCATGATCGGTCTGCAATATAGCCTTGAAGATTGGCACTCTCTGTCACAATGTCAAATGGGAGGCTCCAAGGAAAAGTCGCTATCATCACTGGCGGTGCTGGAGGCATAGGTTCTTCAGTAGGGAGAATCTTTTGCGCGGAGGGTGCCAAAGTCGCGTTGATCGATCGGGACTCTGCGGCTATCGAAAACACCGTGTCAAGCATTAAGTCTGAAGTACCAGGCGCACAGATCTCGGGAATCTACGCTGATCTTGAAGATGAAAGTGCGGCCTCAAAGATCGTTGATGAGGTCTTACAAACCTATAACGGAATTGATGTCTTAGTGAACAATGTCGCCATACGTGCGACAGAGACAATTGCGGATGCCCAATACGAGACATGGGATAGTGTTATACGAGTCAACTTATTGAGTTATGTGTTTATGGCCCGAGCCGCAATGCCAGCGCTACGGCAGAGCGGTCATGGCAGCATTATCAACGTGTCATCAGTGTGTGGCCTATACGGGCGAACAGGCGGTGGACCTTACGATGCAATGAAGTCGGCTATCCTCGCATTTACTCGAACCCTGGCGTGGGAGGAATCCGCGCACGGGATACGGGCTAACTCGATAGTTCCTGGATATACACGGACACCTATTCACGTTGCACGAATGGGGGCTGAAGCTATTGACGCGCAAATTCCGCCTTGCGCAATGCGACGACGGGCTCAACCTGATGAAATTGCTTACCCCATTTTATTCCTAGCCTCTGACGAAGCTTCCTATGTTAATGGAGCCACACTCTGCGTGGATGGAGGCTTTCCGGGGGTCCGTTAGGGTCATTCTTAAACCATAGATTCGAGGGATCTCATAGACTGTATGATGGGTACCCGCAGATATATCACATTCCTTCAAAGCTCTCATCCCCAACATAAGGATCTCTCAGCAAAACGTGGGCCCAGACAATCGCAGCTTCCTCCTCTCCAATTTCGTGCCAAACATCATGAGGATTCTTGACTCGAATAAACAAGAGTCTCGATATCTCTGAGTAGATCCAACACAACAGGATCTAGCAATGAGCTTAGTATGACAGAGATAGCGCAATTCCAGAGTCGACTCACCTGCATAAGGTATGATTTGACATCCAAGAAAGCAACCCACACCATTTTTATAATCTGCCCACCATTGGCAGTTGGCCTTACCAGACCAACTACCAGTTTTCGGTCCTCGGCCTTCGAGAGTAGCGGCAAGTGTAAGCATGAATGACAACCCCCAGCCTTGGGGCTGGTCATGCGGTTGCTGTGGATACAATTCCTTGATGGGATATGTCCCGTCTGGCATGGCCGCTGGCCATTCTTTTCTGGCAAAGTTGGGCCATTGGGGGATCTGATTCTCAAACATTGCATCGACCGTGTGCGATCTCAAGAGCGTTTTGCCAGTCTTCGGACATGTGCCCCCATTCAAGATTGTTGCAATAATTCCTGGTTCACGATTAGTCATTCAGCAATCTCTCTTGGTTACGACGTACTGCAAAATTCAACAGGCGTACTGTATACCCCTCCAGCTCCATTCTGGAAAGTTGCATCCTTTTCTGACTGATTTGTGATCTCTAACATGGATTGAAAGAACTGGTCACCGTCGCGAATTGTGCCATCAACAAGCGATCGGTAACTCTGTTTCGTCAGTCGACGTCTCATATCGGGACTTGGAAATATCGCGGTCGAGTGGAGTCCTAGAGGGCGGCAAATGTTCTCTTGCAAGTACTCTTCCATTCTAGAGCCACTCGCCCGCTCAACCAGGATGCTAACCCATTCCATACTGAACTGATTCAGCGTTAATCGCGCTGATGTGAGGTTCAGAGGTCTAAACTTACCCCATACTGCCACTGGGTGCTCGGTTCTGCCACCAGCGGGTAATCGAAGCCAGTGACACTTGCAGGCTGAGAAGCTACCCAGTCTCTTAGCAGAAGATTAAATGAAGGATAGGCAAATCCAGCTGAGTAACTGTCAGTCAACTGCTGTCAACCAAAAAGAGGCGAGCAGACCAGTGTGAGTTAGCAACATTCGGAGCGTGATTCGAGATTCTTTTTCCACATAGTAGAAATTTCCGGCGTCATCAACCCGAACAATTTGGACGTCTCTCAACTTTGGGCAGAGATGTTCGACTTGATCAGCATCATCAAGACGCAGACGTCCTCGATCCACTACTTGCATGCCACATATGGAAAGAATGAA
>Ga0181470_100476_pt1 | contig 10532 bp, 2 predicted proteins | sample InSIn5SAF170_FD_119082 | JGI IMG/M metagenome (GOLD analysis project Ga0181470, IMG submission 119082) | Clean room microbial communities from NASA Spacecraft Assembly Facility at Jet Propulsion Laboratory, Pasadena, California, USA -... ...
TTAAAAGGAATCCCATTCTTTTTTTCGTTTTACTTTCTAGAAGAATTGAAAATGTTAATAATATTTTTTTAATTTGTTTTAGATTTCGAGATGAGGAGGAATTGGAGTGGCGAGGGAAAAGTTCCAGATATAGAGAACTATTGATGTCAAGTTTAATGGGAAAACATCACGTATGAAAAAGTAAGTCTATTTAGAATTTTTAATCTCCTTTAAATAGTCTAATGAAACTATGGAAAGCTTGAACCAAGCTTTGATGCTAAAGCAAAGATAATGGACGCTAAAGTAAAGATAGTGGACGCTCAAGCAAAGATAGTGGACGCTCAAGCAAAGATAGTGGACGCTCAAGCAAAAATAATGGACGCTTAAGCAAAGATAGTGGACGCTCAAGCAAAGATAATGGACGCTCAAGAAAAGAATGTAGAGCCCCTACAATTGCCCTTTTAACGGAAAATTCTATACCCAAGTTCCCCACTTTTGCACTATTGAAATTTGAAGACAAGTAATTTAATTGTTGTTCGTGCTTGCTACCCCGAATGCCTGTAAAATTTTTTCCCTGCTTAATTCCCCCATTAGAACTCGAAAACACTCATTAAAAGCATTTTTTGCGCAAAGTATCTCTGTATTAGCAAGAAGACGATAGATTGCTTGGAAGTTTGTCAAAAAGAAAAAATTGTCCTCATGAGAAAATAAAGAAAAAGAGTTTCGACTTTTCAACTCTAAACTTTGCAAAAAAAAAAAAATAACTTTTTATCCGAAAAGTTTAAAATTAGGTTGTATACACAAAACGAAACATCCAATTTTCTGCTACAAAAAGCTCGTAAAAAACTACCTTAATCCCTTTTTTCTTTTTCGTATTAAAAAATAGGGTTTTAAAAGCGTTGCCAATCTTTAAAAAAAAGTAACACCGGATATTTGAAGGAAATTGGATTTCCCATTTTAAAAAAATAAGCGGCACTTATAGCTAAACAATAACCGGACGTCTCACTCAACATCCAAACCGTTGAAAGCTACGCAAATTTAGCTAGACTTGAAATTCAATATATTTTTCAAATGGAAATTTGATGCTAAAAGCAAAACCATGCATTCATCCAAGTTCATAAATTTCAATGTTAATTTTATTCAACGTGAAAAGTCGGTTAAAAGATCATGCACAGACGGTTCACTCACGCAAACAGACGCGTACACGTACACCGAAAATCCTAATCACATACACATTTCATCCGTACATCTAGCCGTAAATCAGGTAAGGCAAATAATGAGTCATTCAGTCTGGCTTTTCCGCTGTGTTTAACAAAATAAATGAATCGGCGATGTTGCTGCCTAGAGATAGAACGGCATAATTATTTAGGAGTTGGTTTTATTTGCGATATCGTTTAATTTCCCCTCAGTCATTTTTTTAATGCGAAAAAATTCGATGTTTTGCACAAAGGATGCCAAGAACACCCTGATAAAATGTTTTATTGTTGAAATGTTAAAAGGAGAAAATTCAAGCCTGACTTTAATGTAAATGGGAATAAATTCTACTGTTAGACTAATTACATCACTCGCATTCTTTTTTTTCCTAAATTTAATTTTGATCTTACTAAGTTGAATATTTACTTTATAAAAAATGAAGAGGGAAAAAGAAATTCTTAAATGGAAAGAATTCACAGGGTTAGTTAAAATAATTTTCAACCAATAGAAAATTGATTTTTTCATTCGTGTCTGATGCGACCAATCAGAATGCTACATTTCCAAGGTCGTGATTATTGGCGTCTCATTGGTGCGTTTTCAAGGTCAGCCACGCCCATTCGTTTAAATAGAAATGAATGAAGAGGGGTGGAGCTAATTTTTTTCCACCAATAGGAGACTGATTTTTCAATGCTGCTTTTCATTCGCGCCTTATGTGACAAATAAGAACGCTTCATTTCAAGGTCAGACCCGTTGATTCGTTAAAATAGAAATTAAGAGGGTTAGAGTTTAAAAATTTTTTACCAATAAGAAATTAATTTTTCAAGGTTGCTTTCTCGCTCGCCTCTGACGCAACCAATGAGAACGCTTCATTTTCAAGGTCATCCTTCTTACAATCTCATTGGTGCGTTTTCAAGGACAGTCCCGCCTCATCGCCCATACAAAGGAATTCAAAACGATTAGAGCTACAAAATTTTTAACTCTACTAAATTTTTTTAAGGTTGTTTTATTTTTACCAATTAAAATGCTTTATTGTCAAGGTCATCACCTCCCTATTTGTTGAATTACAAACGACATTTGCACGTTAATATATTCAGTCCGGACAAGAAATAGTTGGTCATATTAATCCTAATAAATCCTCTTTGGGTTATCTAAAACCCTTTTAATGCATCAGCCATTGAATTTCTGTGACCTTTATCAAAATTGATTCATAAATTTCCTTAATTCATCGATTATGCTGATCTCACTGTTGAATATTATAGCCATTATATTATAACTTTTTTCTTTTAAGATTTTTTTTTTCTTTAAAACCCGTCAGTTTGCCTGAATTTATATTCAAGATTTGAAACTCAATTTTTCAATCTCTTAAATTTCACGGGTAACTGATATCCTTATCTCGGGATCTCTTTTTTGATTAATCGTCAATTATATCATGTAGAAAACCTTAAGCAAATGAAATTAGACACCTGAAGCTTTAAACAATATAATTAATGAGATTTTTTTTGCCATGCGACTTTTTAACGTTGAATTTTTTCCTTTCATGAGGGCTCATCTTTTTTTTTTTAAAAAAAAAATTTTAACATGGAGATTGAATGGGATTCCTTTTAATAAAAAGGGTTGATTGGTTATTCATTATGGAAAGTGAAGGATGGTGAACGTTGGCCCTTTTCATGTTTTATTTTAAGAAAAGTTCAAACGTTTTTTATTTTAGAAAAATAAATTAACCGCGAGTTTTTTTTGATCGATTATTCTTAAAAATGATAAGTAGTGCAGAATTTATTTGCTTCCTGGTAATTTTCAATACGAGGCCTCATTAAAATATGGCGCGATTTATAATTGCGAATAGTTTTTACTCAGAGATTTGTAACTAGAAGTTAATTTTGGTGAGTGCTTTCGTAATGATTACGTAGAATGTGATATCTTATTGCAGAAACATGCATTTTGTTAGAAGGAAATTTTTTTGTCGACTAGTTTTCAATAATGAAAATTCCGAAATGACAGTGATGTTTTTAATTTATTATTTGAAATTTTGTTTCTTGCTTCGATAAGAAGCTTTTTCAAAATCTTTGGCAAAAATCTTTTTTGGTCGAGTAACAATTTGACTGCAAATTGTGATTTTACTAAAATCAGAGCAGACATGTTAAATTCAGTAGCAATGAAAAATTAACAAACAAAAAGCACAAATCTTGTGAAAACAAATCTAATAAAACAAACTCTGGAAAAAATTTGAGTTTATCATTGAAGTCATTTAAACTTTTAGAAAGATTTATATAGAAATTAAAGTACCGAAGAAGAATATAGTATATCTCTTCAATTACAAAACTTTCAGTTTGTAGACGATATTATCCTCTTAATGTCAACTTTAATAGTTTGCTACTTTTTACAATGGACAAGTATACAATTTTTATGCATTAATTATTTTTACTAAGTGCAATTCGTGTCAGTCATGATTACAATATTTTAAGAAAAAGATCCCGAAAGTCTGTATTATTTTATCTTTTCTTTAGTTTACTTATAACTTTTTTAAGAAAAAGTTTTTACTTGTAATTAAGCTTTTTTAAAAATGCTAATTTAATTTTTTTTTTAACTTTTTCTATCTTGAAACGTTTAGCATGAAGATGTGAAAACTAATAATAAAAAATTTTTCAAGGCAAAATTATTTCATCGGAGGGAAAAATCAAGTTTTCTCGAATATTATTATCCCGATAATTACCCGCTAATTATGCCGGTTAAGAGGAAGGAAATTAATTCCAGCTGATTGAAAATATTTCCACTTGAACGCTATCGGTAAAGACATTTAAAAAGCACAATATAAACCATACCCGTGCTAAAGAATTATCTTCTTTACAAAATCCATCCGTAAAGTAACAAATTAAAACACCGATCACCACAAACTTTCAACTTATTTAAAATTACCGCCATTGATAAGGAAATCGAGACAAATAAAAACGGTTACGAATATGCGTTCGAAAAGTTGAACCGATAAGATGTGACTGGACGGAGGGAAAGCGCCCTTCAGCGTCGCTAAGCTACAGCCCAGGCGCGGAAAACCCGTTCTATCTAAAACGTGGTTTTAAAGCAAATTTTTTTTTTTGTTTTTATGACCGACGACTCGCTGCATCCAGTTGTGTATTTCGAACTCGAATATCGAATTATCGTATTTCCGCTATAAGTAGAACGTACCCGCCCTCCGTTCCCCCCTGAACGTTTTACTTAAACTTTTTTCGATTCGATTAGGAAAAGTGGATTTAAGTTTCGGTAGGCTTTCTCCGAGTGAATGAGGGGGAGGGTATCTCGAAAACCAATCGGGTAAAGGAGCCCTAGAGGTAATTTTGTATAATATTGGTAAATATTTACGGTTTGTACATGATATAATTATCCCGCCGGTTTAAGTTGCTCATTTGAAATGAGTTCGCTGAATGAAATTGTTTGTTGAAAGACAAAAACCTCAAAAGAGCCCATTACGTCTTGGAGGGACCGCTTGAGAGCTTAGTTTTGAACCATAGAGAATTCGAAGAGCTGATTCTAAGCCACTAAAGGCGATTTCGACTCTTGCAGTTTACTAAAGAGTCCAGTTTTGCACTATTGACCATAAAAGAGTCAAATGCTGCCCACAAAGGTCGCTGAAGAGCCAGTTTTGGCCTTAAGAAGCCATCAAAAAGCCAATACTAACCCGCAGTGACCAATGAAGAGGCAATTTTGATCCACAGAAACTCTCAAGAGCCAAAACTGGCCCGCAGAGGCCACTGAATAGTTCATGCAGGCCACAGATTTTACTGAAGAGCCCGATTTTGCTCTATAGAGACCATAAAAGGGTAAATTTTGCCCACAAAAGCCACTTTAGAGTCTCATTAAGGCAGTGTAGACCACTGAAGAGCCAAATTTGGCATTAAGAAGCCATAAAAAGCCAATACTAGCCCTCAATGACCCATGAAAAGCCAATTTTGTTCCACAGAAACTCTCAAGAGCCAAAACTGGACCACAGAGGCCACTGAAGAGTTTATGTTGGCCACAGAAACTCATGAGGAGCTAATGTTGATCAGCAGAGAAGCCTGGATTGTTAATTTTGAGTCGTTAAGGCCTCAGAAGCAACATTCGTAACTGTTGGCAAATTCCAAAAACCAATTTTAGGCTTACAAGGCCACAAACAAACTGAATTTGGCTTATTTAGGCTACAAACGAACTGAACTTGGCGTATTTAGGCTGCAGGCTGACTGAGTTGGGCTTATTTGGACCACAAACGAACTGAATTCGGGTTATATATGCCAAAAAGAGCTAGTTTTAGCCCACAGAGGGCGGTCTAGAACTTCTTAAGACCTCTGAAAATTAATGAAAAAATCTTCGAAGCCCATAAATGGCGAATTTTCGACCTGTAGAGGCCACAGAAAAGCCAATTCTGACCTCCAGAGACCCCAAACAACCCATTTTGACCGGTAGAAAGTTAATTTTACTCACAGAGGTCACTGAAAATCAAACAAATTTTTTATGGCTGCGAGTGGCTAAAATGCCTTAATAATAATTCTATTGCAATTTTAGCGATCTTATAAATTCAAAAACTACTCTCAATATATAAAGAAGCGTTTTGATAAAGGAAAGCAAATTAACTTAACATGAATAAAAAGGTCCTTTTAAAGAAAAGTGTGATGACATCCGTTAGAATGATGATATTACATTTGGAGAACACGTTTTGAAAAATCGCAGGCAATCAAAGATTTTTCTTTTTCCCTGGAAATTTTCCCCGTTTGGGGTGTTTAGATATGTATCACGTGCTTGGATTTTATCTATTAAACCTTTTTCATCTCATTGAGTTTGAATTAGCTGACTTAATGATATAATTTCCGTGTTTTTGGTAATTGGGCTTACGATCTAGAGATAGATATATGTAACTACATTTAATTTAATCGAACGTACTTTCCGAAAGTTGAAAATGTTTAAATTTTGAAAGTTAGTCTAGAAACTTGTCGAATTTAATAGGGTGAAAGGTAATTATCGTCTCAAGGTCGTTTCTTTAGCTGGAAGGTTGGAGCTTGACTGAACATCATGATAGTTGTGCAGTCGAATTGTAATAAGTTTGGTTGTTTTGTTGCAGAGAGAAGAGAATTATTGAAATATCCAAAGTTGGGCTTGGTGAAGTTCGAGTGTTTCCAGGACAATGGATTGTTGTAGAAAGCTTCTCGGCTCATCAGGATAAGCAGATGGATGTCACAGAAATAAAGGCAACACAGAATACTGATTCAGGTAAGTGTGCAATTGCTGTCATTCTTTAAGTTCAAGCTTTACTTTCTTTCCCACCCATTATTCAATCACTGTTCAGTATTGTTCGAAGTCAGTGTGACTCAAAATTTTTGGGCACAAGTTGTCTTTAATATGGAATCTGACCGTGTGCGCCCAGGAGAGGTTGTTGGTATTTGAAAATAAGGTGCTTTGTTGAATTTCGGGGCCAAAGAGAGATTAGGTGACGGGGTTTTTAAGAATGAGCTTGAATGAAGAGATCTGCAGGTTTATGGCACAGCCGCTGATCACTAATATGATCAAGGCACGTCGGCTTCAGTGGGCGGGACATGTAGCTCCTTGATGGACGCCTTACAAGTCCAAGACCTTAAGATAGGCTGCTGCTTCGTTGGTAGGACAACGTATCGAAGAATGCGGGTCGATTAGGAGTCCCTGACTGGCGGGCCAGGATAGAGCCGTCTGGAAGGGAGTCTGCGATGCGGGCGATGGAGCTTCAGGCTCTTTAAAGTCATAGATAGATTGTTGTATTCGTCACAAACGAAATTTTGGGACCAGAAAAATTTAACTCTTTTTCCTCAACCAAGTCTTTGGAAAAACCGAAAATCTTTTTATTTGAGTGAAAACAATTTCCACACTAAAAAGTCATCATTACTTTTCACTTGATCCTTCTCCCTTCGTTTATTTTTAAAGTGTCAATCTTACTCTTCTTATATCTTTCCCTTTTTTTCCTTATTCGAAAAGCGACAAGATATATAAAAGATCCATCGATCCTTAACAAGTCGCCACAAGCTTTCACAAGTCAACCCTAACCAATCCCCGGAGACCCATAAAGAGCTTTCCTGTCTCATGTTCCTTTCATCGCCAACGAACCGCAGCCTTAAAGCGTGTCAGTCCTGGCGGTCTTACCGTTCGAACATCGAATCGGTTTTACCATACCTTGCATGCCATTAAAATTTTATTACCAAATCTTTTTTATCCAGTCTTCAATTTATCAAATCATCTTCAAACGCGTTACAAATAGATTTTTTTTAAATTTTTTTTTATCAACCTACATCTCACCGATTTATACTCCTCTTTTTTTTTAATGCCCTAATTGCAAAATTTAATTATCTTTAATAAAATAATTTTAAAGTCAATAAAAAATTTTTTATGGTTGCTAATTTCATTTATAGACCCGATCGGGAAGATTTAATACTGAAAATATACCGAAATTATATGTGAATCGTTATTTTGCTTAATTAGGATCTCTCGGGGGGATTGATTTTTAAGGTAACTCGTAAAAAGTTTTAACGTGCTGAAGAAAAAAAAATCAGTTAAAATAAGCAAACGAGTTTTTTTTGAAAATAGAATTTTTTTTTTTCATATTGCGTTTTCATTTTAAATTATATGTCTCCGGGTATTTTACATAATTGTACCTCTTCTTTCTTTAAATGGATTTCGAATCAGAAAAAAATAAGCAAACCGAATAGGAAGAGAATATTTCTCGGTCATGATCGTTGAAATGTTGGGAGAGTGTTTTTCTTTTGGAAAAAATTTTCTTTAATAATGAAGCGAAAATGGGTTAGGGAAATTTATTTATTGTTTATGTTTCATAATATGAAGCAGACATGCTGTAAAAGGATTATAAAAACCCCGTTTGTTTTTTACTTATATTACCCATTGACGAGGTTTCGGGGTTTTGTTGCAGTTATGCTGCAGCATGAATTTTTTTTATATATCTTCTTTTAGTTTCGAGACTAGTTTTTAAGAAAATTGTAAGTCAAGCTGGTTTCTTTGAATTTTTTTTCAAGACCAGGGACCATTCTCGTGTTTTTCAAATTCTTTTAAGAGCAGGGACCAATTTTTTTTGGCGAAAGAGGCCATTAGAAAATCATGATGCTCCTAATTTTTCAGAAAGTCTTCCTGAAGTTTTTGCTCAATCTCGTTCCTTTCATATTTTTCCCCATAAGCATATTTGTTAATATTTCCTCTTTCATTCTCACCCTTTTCTTAGAAAACTCAAAAAATGAAAGCTTCATCCTGTTCAATCCTGAAGAACTCATCAAAAAAGCTCTTACCATGCGTTTTCAATATCCTGAAGTCCTTCAAACCTTTTAAATTTTTTCTTTCAAATTAAAATAAATCTGCCCGCGACCTTTTCCCCCATTCTCAGAAATAAAATTTTCAATCGATTTTTAAAATTGTTCGAGGAAAAAATCAGATTTAAAATCAATCTAAGCTAATCGATATGAAAGCGTTTCCTGCTTTATCGAAAAGAAATGAAGAAAAGCAAGCGATTTAAGGTCGTAATAACCTCCCAGTATCGAATACACCACGTATTACATTTAAGTTTGCTTTGATTACTCGCCTCTGACTTGTTTAAACAACGGTCGGTTTTCTTAAGTCCATAAGTCCCCACTTCAAAAAGCTTCGCCTTCGTTTCTATTTCAAGAAACTTTTCCAATATTATGCGAAGGGTTTCTTTGTAAATGGTCTATAGGAAATTTTATTGTGGTAACTCAGGCCCGGAGTGGCTCTTTCGGAGTATGCGGGTAAAAATACCAGCAGCTGCGCTCTAAGGTGACTACAGAATTCCTGAAGAGGTGGTTTTATTTATTTTGAAAAAATTGGCTCACACTTTAAGAAGACGAGGTGAACTATTGAATAATCTATAAGTGCCTTGTCTTCTTAGAATGCGGATAAAAAAGTTTTATTTGAAAACGAAATTTTAGGAAGTTGTTTTTTCTTTTGTAAAAAGACGCCGTTTTTCGGAAAAAAAATTCACGAAAATGGGCAAAAAATTATATTTGCTTAATCAAAAATTTTAATCCTATTTTTCAAAACTGCAAGAGAACGCTTTCAAGGGGTGCACTGAGATTTTTCCCGGTTGCTTAATGGGCCAATCCGTGTCTGGCATAACTTGATACGTCATATTTTGTCATTTTAATAAACTATAGGAAATAAAGCGGCCTGCTTACTATAAGGAAATAATATGAAATATAAACATGAACAATAATGCTGAATAAAAAAGGCCGGTTTATTCCCAATCAAGGAGCATTCGGGTTTAACTTGGTAAGATGGATGTTCACCTGTATTTGACTAGTCTCGACTAAATAAAGCTTAAAATAAAATACATTACGCCTCCTCTTTTATAATTATATCAAACTAAGCAGTAATTAGTTTTTTATCAACTAATTGGGAAATTTTTGAAGAGTCCCAACCTTTTTTTTTAGGATTGCTCTTCCGTTCTTAAGTCTGTGGCAACTCTCTTCCAACTAATAAAAAAATATCTTCAGTTTTTTCTCCGGAACTATTTTAAAAGGACAGCCGTATGTGAAAAAAATGAGAAAAATGAAACATATACGATAGTTCCCGTCAAAAAAAAAGGATCCAGACAATGGAAAAACAGAAAAAAGGAAATGAAAAAAGAGATGAAAAAAAAAAACCTTCTGAGAAGAACTTGTAAAAAATGATGGAATGTCTCTTCTATGATTGGCATTTTTAGCAATAGGTCATTCGACATCTAGTGCGCTTTATTTACTTCCCAGATTAATCAATAATGACGTATTTAGGTGATCGTTCATGTCTTTTCCAAAATCCATTCTCTTTTGTATACCTGCCCTCGGGTCTCGAGAAGTATCTTTTTTATAGACTGGACAAAGGCAAATGATAAAACGGTTGAATTGTTGCATGTTTTCGATACCGATAAAAGGATTTGAACAAAAGCACTTATGGGGCATTTTCCTTTTTGCGGTTTTAACCTGACCTATACAACTCTCCCCTTTTCGGTCTAGATAATCATCATGATATCTCTTTTAAATGTAACCGCGAAAGAGACTTTTACTCTCGTTTCCTTTTTTCCCTAAAAGTTAGCCATGAGAAGATTTAAATAATAAAGAAGGAAAAGGACAAGTTCATTTTCCAAACTTTTTCTTTTTTTGTAAACTTTTCGGTAAACTTTCCCCCTTCTCAGTTAAATCATCATTCAGAGTTGACCGAAAAAAGGGAAAAAGTTTGAACTTAAGTTTTGTTGCAGTTATGCTGCAGCATGAATTTTTTTTATATATCTTCTTTTAGTTTCGAGACTAGTTTTTAAGAAAATTGTAAGTCAAGCTGGTTTCTTTGAATTTTTTTTCAAGACCAGGGACCAT
>Ga0181470_100482_pt1 | contig 10494 bp, 6 predicted proteins | sample InSIn5SAF170_FD_119082 | JGI IMG/M metagenome (GOLD analysis project Ga0181470, IMG submission 119082) | Clean room microbial communities from NASA Spacecraft Assembly Facility at Jet Propulsion Laboratory, Pasadena, California, USA -... ...
CGACAAGCTGTCCGATCAAGAAGGAAGCTGCAGGAACCTGTCAGAACGGTTGTTCTGATGCTCAAGAAATTCCTTCGGCGAAACAGTTGCTCGAGCCATGGGTGGGCCTGGAAATGGCCCAGTAAAACCCCGCTCTCAAAGACACAAGTACAAGATATGGGTATCGCACATCTCCAGGACAACCTTGTCCTCGATCTAGACAGATGACTGGCTCGACTCTAGGCTTTTGCAGCTGTCTCTCGCGCAATTTGCTCTGATACTGTGTTTCTCACGGCACAAAGAGTGTCCGGTTTGATACTGCGCTGCGAGAGTAGCAGTGAGGCGATCAAGTCTACATGCGCGATCGTTGCAATTTCAACAATTTGAAATCGATTGTGAATGGCCACCGTAGTAACTGTGATATGCAAGCCACGGCACGAGATGAACGAAAACGTGAGTGTGAGCTTTCACGCCAACATACCAAGCGGTGACTCTCTACTGGGTGTGTTCGCAAAAGCACGGATGTTCGGCAAAGCTTATTGGGCAGATACAGCAGCCACGGTGTCGGTCTAGCAGCTTGATGGAGCCCAGATTACGACCAATGTGATGCCAAGTTCCATGTCTGCATTAGTCTTTTACGTGCAGCTTCAGGTTTAGCGAACATCTCCAAACGCACAGACCAGCAAAGTCGAGCTTGCTGATGCAGTCTTAGCATCACAACGTCTGATGGAGCTTCCGGTGCAAGCCTTTTGTGTTCGGACAGCTTGTCGCATTGTTCATCCGGGGTCCGGGTTAAAGACGGCCGCTCTCGTTTTTACAGCTCGACTGCGTAACAGAATCTTCAGTGCAAGCATAAGTGTCGAGCTTTTCAAGCACAGGAGTCCATTGTGATCTACATCTGTCTCTATGCATTATTCTGTGTCTGAATGTAAGGATTCGGGCACACGCAAATGGCACGATTTTGTGGGGATGGTTTACACGAGCAGGACGAGGTTCGGCAACGCTAGATAATTGTTCACCGACCTCGAGGTGATTATCCGCTGCAGCATCCCGTGCTTTTCGTCACCGTCACTCGTAAGCTTCGCAACGGCTTTTAGGTGCCTGCTGCATTGCTCCAAGGACTATGGTTGTACCGAGCGATGCAACAGATACTATCAATGCTGGGCAGAAAATTCTGTAAGTGTGAACTCCACGATGTGTGAAGAGCGTTCCTCGTTCGCCGAAGTCCGATTCGCGGCGAGCGACACCTTGGTCATACCTCAGCTTGCAGGATGTGCATATCTAGTCGTGTAAATACCAAAGTACAGTCCATAGAAACTTCATGCATGCAGCCGAGTAAATTTGTCACGTACGAAGTGCTTCTTTTGGGACGAGAAATGTAAGGAAGACCTCGAGCAATGGCGGTGGATTGACCGTCTGCTATGGAAGACCCCGTGCCTTAGTTGTGCTTCCATGCGTTGTGGTACGTACCTGCCACAGTGGATACCCTGTCTGTGCGCAAGGGAACTTAATATGCCATGGCAGGCGTTGGCACCTCCACGTGGATGATAATATTCTTGAGACCTGTCAATCAACAATCATCAAAATGTGTAGAACCACACAGAATGCACGTGCCGCGCTCACTAGACATTATCCCGCTGTATGTTATTAGTGGTCAGACGCATCCTGGAAGAGTAGAAGCATTGCACAAAAGAAACTGTCACGCAACATCGATCCGTACCTGCACCGTGGTCGTCACGCATACACATTCTTGGGGCAATCGTTGAGACAGATTATGGAATGCCTCAACATCATTTTCGATCATACTTAGCAAGGATATCAAGGACATCTTCCCATGTCTAAATGAAATATGAAGCAAATCAAAATCATCCTCGAGGGTCTCCAGATAGATAGCTCTCGTGACAGCTGCGGCTTTAGCGTGTTATTAGCACAACTACAAGGAGGTGCCCTGGAGTCCCTGAACCGATCCTGATTGTGCACCTGTGGTCGTTGCAAGCTGCGTGTTGACTTCTCCATCCCAAACAGCATGTACTCCCCTTCTGCACGATGCTGTGATCGCTCTTGCGACTTGTGAGCGATACTAGTACAAGTATTGGTGTCGCAAGGGGACATGATTTCTTATATGGCTTAGGCAGAGATACTGCTCATTGATGTGTGGCACTACAGGGGCCTTCCAATTTTTTTCTAACTGAACAAAATACTCTTGTCCAGGGACAGACTACTCGTAGATCATGTATTGTAGAAGCGCCAATAATGCGGACAGGGCAAGGCTCGCTTACCGAGTCCAGACCAAGTCCAGTAATGGACAAGCAATCACGAACAGTGCTTTGTGCGCATGACTCTAAGATCCTTTCCGGAAAATAAGAGGCTAGGCGAGGGCCGTGGTCCGGCACGCCCTGAGGAAGTCTCGAAGAATACGGCAACAGGCGATCCAATGACAGAGCTTGAGCTGGGAAATACCTCGAGCATGATCCTCATGACGTGGATGATATGGGGTCTGGTTGGAAGGTTGATCTAAAGTGAAACGCTTTCGTGAGCGCTACGGCGCTCATTAGTGTAGAAGTGGTGGCCTAGCTCTTCTCAGCTTGGCACCAGTCACCATCACGAATTTGTTCGTACTGCAGTGAAGCGATAGGGCTCCTGCATGGCTTTTGCATTAGTCCAAATCCTTACAGATCCAGTGATGCCTTCTCGTGCTGCCTCTTGCCGCCCTCGCTCACGCTGGCCCACTTGATCACCGTTAACGACATCGAGTTTCAAGATTCTCTGGTTGCTCTCACCACCTGTCACATTCCACCAACTCTACGGAGTACCTTCCTTGCAGCGCCCGCCCCCATGCCTTCATTCAGCGTCTATACATACGAAAGATGCCCTTCTACTCCGGGAATGTCGAACTTTAGAGCGCGTCGACTCCTTGTAGCAACATATTGCGGTTCAATACAAGAGCTTTCTTGTGCAGGACACGACAATGGACAGTGCGCTCATTGATCCGTACCCCTCGCAGAAGGCGTCTCAGAAAGCCTTCACACATACTTCGATGTTTGGCCGGCGGTCAGCGGTACCCAGGCCGCTTTCAGAAGCGACAATGATATTCGACACAGACGACGAGGACGATGGCGAGTCATCTCCATCAACTCTAGCGTACGACAGCCAGTCGACACTGTCGGCACAAGATGAGCTTCCAACGCCTCCAGATACCGCTGGTCTCGGTGGTTTTGATTTCCACTTTGATCCTACACCTGTCAAAGGTCCGGTTGGACCGCATCTATTCCGTACTTCTTCTACAGACAGCTCAGAGCACATCCTACAGCTCTCCTCCTTTCCAGTTCAGAAGACAGAGACTCGACGCGTCTCTTCCTTGCCAGCCGCCGTTGCGCAATTGGATGAATCTCAGGTGAAGGATTGGTCACCAAGGCAAGTCGCTGAGTGGATGGCCGAAGCTGGCTTCGAAAGCGCCGTGGTCGAGAAGTTCCTCGTCCACGACATCTATGGTTCCGTATTACTTGATTTGCAGTTTGAGGACCTGAAGGAGATCGACATTGAATCATTCGGCAACCGAAAGATGATTATGTCATCAATTCAGCGGCTTCGCGACAGCAGCATCATCGCGTCCGAGACGTGTTTGCCACTGAATTCTTTACTGGACCTTGCACCGCAGTCTTTGTCAAGAGCTGCTCGCAATAGCGAGACGCACGTCATTGCTCCAAAGAAAAGCAAGTCACGACGAGGGCGCCGCGTACCAGACGACGTCATTACGCCAGCAGAGTCTGTGTCCATCGTTGCCATCGAACAGCTTCTACCAGAGCCACACACTTGCTCGAAGGGCGAGGACTGTGCAAAATGGCAGAAGCTGCAAAGAAAGATCCAAAAGCTGAAACAAGACTTTGCTGCTGAACAAATCGAGGAGGTCGAGACGAAGTCAACCGCTGCCCCTTCCACTGTTGGGCCATCCGTGGCTGGATCGTCAGATGTTCTCGGACCCGCCTCTGCGCTGCCAATCACTGCTGAGCGACTCAATACTGTCCAGCAACGAGATCCTCAGGATAGCGTACGGCAATTCCTCACTTTTCAACATACGCAACGAGCTAAGAATCCTTCGCCGCCTCCAGCTCCCTCAGCTTTGTTCGCTGCGAAATCTGCCACCAAGCTTCTAGGTCTTCCCAAGCTTCGTATTCCTTCTATGGTGGCCGATTCCGGCAGTCCAGATCGGACACCTATCTCAGCACTGCGAAACCCAACTCAAGCGCAAGTCAACTTCAAGGCCGCTCTTCGCAACGACCCATATCACTACGGTGGCGTCGCATCTCCAGTCGACGTATATCGCGTTGACACACCTTTCTCGACCACAGATTTGCCAGTCACTGCCCTGCCCATTGATCCATGCCAGCGAGACGTGTCTCAATCCGTACCGCCAGAAATGAGATTTGGCGCAGACTCGGCATCGACGGTCATTGCCGAACCCATTCAACGATGCAGCTCAACACAACCTGCTCGTCGCAGACAACCATCCTTCTTGCCAACCGTCGCTCCAGTGCTCGAGACACCACCAGTCGTCACTAGCGAGGTAGACCTTGCTAATCATGCTGGCTGGATGCGGAAGCGGAAGACAACACGCATGCTCAGACACGAATGGCAAGACCAGTATTTCAATCTCAAGGGTAACCGACTTGACATGTTCCCCGACGAAAAGGATCCCAGTCTTCTCGACACGATTGACGTCGACGAGTACGAGGTCCATGCCTACACTACTGCCTCCGGCTCAAAGCTCAAGTCAGCATTCACCAAAGCAACTGGTGCCCCAGTCAAAGAGCCCGGCTTTGCATTCACTCTGATACCTGAAGACTCAAAGGACAAAAGACTTTTTGAGAAGTCACGCAGCCATCACTTCGCCGTCAATTCCGGGAAGGATCGAGTTGAGTGGATGCGGAAGCTCATGCTTGCTAAAGCCATAAAGAAGAACGCCGCAACTGCCATCTAGACGAATGATCCCCATCTTTCATCGTCGTCAATACCACATCACCACCCAGCATCCAGCACAAATTTCTTCCAACAGATGTCAAAGCCTCGCGGCCATGTCATGTCAACATCAATACGACTACAACACGAATCTCATTACAAGATATCTAGGCCTCGCAGCCGCCAAAACAATCATCTCTTACAGTATTCTAATCACACATCATGCATAGCGCTGCTTTCAGGCACGGAGTTGAAACTTCATTTCTAGATACCCATTGGCAAATTGAGGAGGAATACGGCGTTGGTGCGGCGGAATAGAGGGCTCTACAGCGCCCTAAGCTCGGATACTTCAGGTGATCTAGCCCTTGATAAGTAGGAGTTTCGGTATGAAGAATGAAGCATTGCTTCGGTTGCAAAACACGAATCCGCTGATGGCGATCCTTCTTCGAACGACTGCTCGTTTCCCATGTTTTTTGGCCCCTGCTAGGTTTTGAACAGACCGCATGCAGTGCCTGTAGTTTAAGCGCTGTGGCGTGTGACCTGCTGTCAGCTGTGAGACCATCACGTTTCGGACTGCAGGGCTATGACGTACCGCGCATCATGCAGGCTCACCGGGCTGGGCGCTTACGAGAAATCTAAAGCCATAGTGCTTGGCAAAGATGGTATTATTTTCAACACTTTGACTGGGTAATACCAACATCCCTCACAAACTACGCGATGGTTGCGTCTCCTTAGTACGATTTACTTCATCGTGTATATCTGATCGCTTTCTGCACGGAGAGCCGGTTCCTCCATGCCTTTTGTCGTTGAGGGTACTTTAGTAAAGGCCGGTGCTGTTCAGATACAGGAGGACTACAACGAGGGCCATTTGTCCTCTGGTATGTAGCATCAAGAGTTGTCACTCCAACACTCACTCCGACGGCGATGAATCCGCCGGCAGCCGAAAAGGTACAAGGTAAGCACCACTAGATATTGCTGTTGCAAGCGTGGACGCAAGCAAGCAAGAAATATCGTGCCGGACGCAAGAACAACGAGAGACGACAAACTAGCACATGGGACAGGGCATTCTTCTGCTTCCGCGTTGTGGTTTTTGTCGTCGAAAGCCTGTCGGTCAGCTCGTGTTCCCCTTTGGATTCTGAATTGTTGCTGATAACCTATAAGACAGGCGCATGGGTGAGCTTCTCATCGAGACTTGGCGCTTCGGGCGCCATAAACCTTTAAGGCGGACACACGATCCTTGCTGCGACGTCTCCATGATTAGCCTAATTGCCATTCTCGCTTCACTGTCACTCTCATCCGGGTCATCATATGCGTGCCCTAGATCTTCACCGTCATTCACAGAAGAATCGTGCCCCTGCCACTACGTATCTTGCCTACCGCTCGAGACCACTGAAGTGTTGCTGCCCTCTGCATTTGACACATCTTAGCTGAAAAGGATCCACGAAACTCCGTTCGTATATTGTACCGCTGTTAACATCGGATAGCACATGCTTAGCGTCTTGCTTTAGGAATATCGAAATGGGTATAATGAAGCCGTCTACCTCATCATTTGGATCATTGGGTGGCCACAGCTAGATAAACCTGCCTTCAAATCGCCGATGCTACGATATTCGAAGAGCTGTGCGCGGTCAAGGATGTCAATCATCTCTTCGCTACGTCGGAGCTCTTCGGCAGGATATAACAGACACTTTAGCGCCTCGATCGCTTTCTCTGTATCCCGAGTTAAAAAGCCTCAGAGGCGTTAAACTCTTCTTCAGATCATCCCTCATATGGCGAAATCTCGACCCCCTTCTCGGGCTAGTGGCCAATTGTGGGAAGTAGCTTGTGAAGCTCTTCAAAAAGGTGATGAAAATGTCCAGGCTCCGAGTCTCTTTACACAGTTCCCTGCGCTAGGCGACTTCTGCAATTCCCTCGGACGTGGTATGCGAGGCCATGATACCGATGTCTCAATCTTTGAGCGGGAACTGCTGACGGTATGAAGTAGACTTGGCCATTGATCAAGGAGTGCAGCAGCGAATACTGGATCCAATAACTTCTTGAACAGCTTTCCACCGTCGGACACCTGCTCTCCGTAGATCATGAAATTGCGCCCTTTTATCTACACTATAGTATTCGGCGCTGAGTTACTACGTAGTAGGATTTGGTTCCAGATAATCCTAGATTCATATAGGATCATATTCAGGATTTTGTACTGCAAACCCTCGTTGTTGCCTGCCGATATTTTTGGTCTTTTCCCATGTAAGTGAAGAAGCAGGCCACTATGGACGATCCAATGCGGCTTCCAAGATCAGTTATCTCTAGATACACCGTTTGTCACATGCCCCAGGACCTCTACTGCATGACTAAAATAGGCCTGTGACTCCTCAATCATGGCAGCAACGTCATTACCCAAAGGCAAAAACCTTTCTGCTTCGAGTCCAGCACCAACACCTTCGCCCATGGCTACCTCGTAGATCGTCTTGACCGCTTTGTCAGGGTCACCTGGAGGAACATAAGAGTGAGCGTTCAGAACTTTCAGAAACCCATCCACAGCGGAGCCAGCGTAGTCTTCTGGCAAGGGGTTCTTGCAAAACGCAACCACATTGGCCATGTTGGTGTTGAAGCCTCCCGGCGTCACGACTAGAATACGGATGTTGAAATCCTCGACTTCCTTAGCCAAAACCTTTGAGACACCTCGATGCTTGTTAGTTCACCACCGGAAAGTTGGAAGGTAGAGCTGACTTACAATCTAAGGCTGCTTTGCCAGCACCATAAGGACCCATTGAATGAACGCCGCTTAATGCTGCACCGCTGCTAAAGTTGATGATGATACCAAACCTTCTTCTGCGCATATTAGGAACAGCAGCCCTAATCAGCCGATAAGGACCAAAGTAGTGCGTTTCCATCAGAGGGCGGACTTCTTCCTCGGTGTATTGCTCAACAGCACCGTTAATACCATTTCCAGCATTGTTGACTAGGACGTCAATATGTTCACCTGCGGCCTCAAGGTCGTCAATGACTTTTGCATTTTGTGGATCATTGACATCCAACTGAACCCATCTGCCCCCTTTGCCCTCGACCTCAGCAACAAGGTCAGGAGTTCGCTGAGGGTTGCGTGAAGAAGCAATCAACCGATGCCCATTAGCTTGGACGACTCGCGCTAGGAGGAGACCAAAGCCAGAGGAGCATCCGGTGATGAACCAAGTCAGCGGTCGCTTTGGTATCGTAACCGTAGCCGGCATTCTCAGTTGCCAATGAGAGAAGTACAGAAGATCAGTATCTTGCGGGACTTAAGAAAGACGACGACGAGAGATGGTACAGCCAAGGAGTGTAGTACAATATTCTTACAAGAGAGATGAGAACGAGTGGAACAGAATAATATAGTCATCGCAAACCGTCGTGGTGTAAGAATTGATTACTATCGGACGTTGATATGTCCGACATTATATCCATGATTTACTAGTCTGAGGCTGGATATAGTAGCATAGTCGTCACCTCCAGTCAAGGTCTAAGAATTGATTACTATCGGATGGCATGATATTATGTCCGATATGGTGTCCATTAAGTCATTAGTCTAAGGATGGATATGTATGCCTTCGAGGACTCCCGGACATAGACCAGATGAAGGTTTCGAAACATCACGGTTCTAGTAGTGTTCGTCCGAGCGGCGGAAGTGGTGGTAATCTGATCACGTGACAACGAACCAATTTTCACGAAATAGCGAGGTCTCCCTACAGATGTCAGGATGCCTTGCTCTCAATGTGCTTATGTTCAGCATACTCCCGTATTCAACCCGCCGGAACCTGACCATGTCTAAACACAAGTCTCAAGGGACAGAAAGCCCATGTATACTAGATGTCTGGCTTTTAGCCAGGTTATTGACCCCGACAGAAGCGGCATCTTGAACGTGGCAAGAGATCAATTGAGTGTCCAGAATGTAGGGGCTCTTCGTTGTGCCAACTCATTTGTCTACAACTGACGTGGATGAAAACAGTGATTGTGGCATCACTCCACAAGTTGGACTGAGAGATAGGCTTATCCAGAGCTCTAGTCAAGACTTTTACTCTTCCTTGACGCAAGACCAAGTGTGTTCGTCCCTCTGTTGCTCAGCAACACTTCCAGGCGAGACGTAGCCAAGCTAACTTCTCTCACCTCCTGTATTGTATTGTAATCCACAGTTGTATTTCACTCCTTCGTTTGAGCGCGCTACAGACCGGGGAAATTGTGCTGGCGACTAACCTTGTCGATTATATTGCTATTGTGTATAAGTTTGTCCTTTGCTCTCCTCTTTGATAGCGGTGTTTTTTTTACGTCAGGAGCTCTTGTACAACGTTGGGCGTCATATATCCGGAGATATGGTTACTGTACTTCGTCCGAAGTCCTCCGGGTGGGTATAACTGCCAAAATGAAACAAGCGCCTAAAACATCACTGCAAGCTTGAAAAAAGAGTCCTTCAGCTCATCTTCTCTATCATTGATCATAAGACAGATATGGCTGCCTTCGTAATATCGTTTCAGGAAAAAAGGCCTCGAAAATGATATCCCATGTGAAACTTTCGGCAAAAGGGTAGTGGGTTCGCAGCTGTCGCTCTCCGAATGTGATCTTTTGCCTTGGCCTCCGGAAGCCTGTACGCTCGAAGGTCCGTCTACGTAGCCTCCTTTTCCCGCAAAGTGGTCTTGTCGGTGAGAGACAGCCCGTGGCCTGGAAGACTTGCAATACTCTACGAGCCTATAGAAAGGAAGTTATCGAAATGATCGCCTCGCGAACCCAATGGATCCTCAAGTGTCAATAGACGACGAGATCGGTTGGTTTTGTACGACGAACGCAACAAGGCAGTCAAGCAAGGTGAGGCACCAGTAGAATTTCACGGATGCCCTTGGGCTCCGACCCTCGCAGCATTGACCTCGCCGCGAAATGTGTGATTGAGCGACATGCTCAAACTTTGGAGGCTTGGGTTGGTATCTGAATTGTTAGAGGTCTAAGGATGCTTTCCAGGGTACAGACCCGCCAATTTCCCGCCTTGAAAAAGCCTCCGGTGCTAACAGAGGTTGTAAAAGAGAGCTCCGTTTACCTCGGCATCATTCTCGTCGAAAGTCAAGGGGAATACAACTTCACCGTTGACTCACAAGTGTTCTCGAGCCCGCTGCTATTGACAAAAGTAGGTCTTGCTACAACGCGTACCGGAGCGTTGCTGCAATGTCTATTCGGGCATCCTCTGTCTGGACCGCGCGGTTGACCCACCTCTCGAGATCTCTCTTATCCGAAAAAGCATCGTAAGCGCGTAGCTCTGGTTGGCAGCCTCAGATGTCAGTACAGAAGGATCAGGTTTGATCAGGGCTGCATCGTTTATTTTGACGAGAATATTGGATGTGGAGCACAGTGATTTGCTTCTCCCCGAGCCGTCCGTCAAGAGCGCAGTCTTCTAGCAACAGCACCAAGAAGAGGTTGCTCAAGGCTAGCCGTGAGGTGATCTAGATCTTCTATCACGAAAGAAGACACAGGCTGCTACAAACTAAAGGCACTCAGGCGGCTACATCATGCTTAAATTATGCTCTGAGTCTCGGCAAGTGAGACCAGAAT
>Ga0181470_100483_pt1 | contig 10487 bp, 7 predicted proteins | sample InSIn5SAF170_FD_119082 | JGI IMG/M metagenome (GOLD analysis project Ga0181470, IMG submission 119082) | Clean room microbial communities from NASA Spacecraft Assembly Facility at Jet Propulsion Laboratory, Pasadena, California, USA -... ...
GCAGATACTTTCGCCATTCTTATACCGGATCAGCGAGCCATGTTCTGCTATAAAATGCAACGGGATCTCTCCCAGCCATTTCTGAAGTGTACCCGAATCTCTGCCACTAATAATTATCACTTCATTTTTTTTATCTTCAGCAAGCTTTTTTAGAAACCCGGTTACTTCCTTTGATGGAGCAGCCTGGGAAGGTAGCCGGGTTAATGGAGCGAGTGTTCCATCATAATCTAAAAGAATACATCTTTTTTCAGCCCGGTCATAATCCTGCCTTATCTTCTTTATGGCATCTTCATCTAATTGCTTCACCTTAAGTTTGCCTTGTTCCTTTTTTGTTTTAAACAGCTGGTCTAAGAAATCATTCACCCATTGTATCACATCATAGTCTGAAAGCCTTTTCTGCATTGTTTTCATTCGCTGCTTTTGCTCTTCTATCGGCATATTCAGGGCAGATGCAATAGCATCAGCCATTTCTTCAGTATCGGTAGGATTTACAAGGCATGCCTCATTTAATTCACTTGCGGCACCTGTTAATTCACTTAGTATCAAAACCCCGCCTTCTTTGCAACTTGCAACAAACTCTTTGGCCACTAAGTTCATCCCGTCTCGTAGGGGTGTAATCAAACCAATATTGGCAGTTACATACAAACCACATAGTTCATCAAAGGGTAAGTGATTGTACCTGTAAATAATAGGTTGCCATTGTATGCTTGAATATTTGCCATTGATAGTACTCACCATTTCCTCTATACTTCTCTTTCTTTCGTTATAGGCTGGAATGTTATCTCTCGAAGGGATGACATTTAAAATGAAAACTACTTTCTCCCGCCATTCCCCGTAGCGCTCAAGGAAGTTCTCAAAGCCTTTTAACCTGTAATTGAGGCCCTTTGTATAGTCAAGACGGTCAACCGAAAAAATTATTTTTTTGCCGGCGAAATTTTGAAGCAAATTGTCTTTGTATGCTATCACCCCTTTATCTTCAGACGCCGCAATAAACTTTTTGAAATCAATCCCGATAGGGAAGAGGTCTGCCCTCACTAAACGGTTATTGTAAGTTAACGAGGTATAATGATTGTCGAGACCTAAAACCATCTTTGCCGAATTAATAAAATACTGCGCATAATCATAAGTATGAAAACCCACTAAATCTGCCCCTAACATTCCTTGTATAATCATGGTCTTCCATTCGCGGGGAATCAGCCGAAAGACTTCATAAGTTGGAAATGGTATATGAAGAAAAAAACCAATGGTGGCATCGGGATTTTCCTTACGAAGCATTTGGGGTAGCAACATCAACTGGTAATCATGTACCCAAACGACATCGCCAGGTTTCATTATTTCATTAATGCGTGTGGCAAATAGACGGTTTACCTGGCAGTATGCATCAAAGTGTTGTTTCTTATATTCCGTCATCGAAGGAAAGTAATGAAACAGCGGCCAGATAGTGGAGTTTGAAAAGCCGTTATAATAGTCTGAATAAACGTCTTTATCCATAAAAATTGGCTCAATAGAAAAGTCGGCTCCTTGCAAATTTTCTTTGTTCTCGTCCCAGTCTTTTTCAGAAAAATCGCAACTCCCTACCCAGATCTTTTCCTCAAATTCGTTCCCTTTATCACTGCTTTGCTCAAAATAGCCTTTAAGCGCTGAAACCAAACCTCCTGAACTTTGTCTTATCTGTACTTCCGCTCCGCTTGTATCTAATGAAAAGGGTAACCTGTTAGAAATAATTATTAATCTTGCCATGTACTTGTCCGGTTAATTATAGTGTGGCGGGTTCAAAAACTAAGCCATCGAGTACATTGGAAACCCGTAAGATCTGTCTAAAGTCCGGGTAGAAATTTTCTGGTTACAAGCATTTGGTTTTCAGGCGCACATTGTTGCGTCGCACCCTTGTACTGATATGTGTACTGCAACAATGCGAATAAGACTGCAAATTGTAATGACTGCCAGTTTAATCATAAGGGATGCTCTTTATATGGATCGTTTTACACGTTTCGCCGCACATCAGAAGATAGTCGTGATTGATCCAATTGTTTTTAGGATTAGGTAAAAGCTTCGCAACCTATTATTGGCGTTGAATTAATATTACGCTTGTAACAACAGTTCTTGCATAAGGGACATCTTCCGGTTGGGTGCCAAGCGAAGGCGAAGGCATTCGAAAACATGCGAAGCAGTTTTCGAAACAAGCGGGAGGAGTCCCGTTGCAAGAACGAAGCCACGCGGCTTGAGCCCGTGACATGAGATTGCTTCTGCTTTTGCGAACAAAATACCTAATCCCATTGGTTTTTAATCCAGTAATAACACTCATGAACTATCTGGATAAGTGAAATAGATCAAAATCACCACATCTTTGTGCTCATCCGGTTACTTACTGTATAAGAGTGCGACGCAACCGTTGCCCAAGTCGCCGAAGGAGCTTTAAGACCAACCGCAAGCACCCGTTGGTATTTGTATCGCAGTACAAGTGTGCGACGCAACGATGCCTAGGTAAGTACTAACGGCCGGTAACAAAAAAAGCTACATGTATTAGTACAATGAAACAATAAGAAAGGCACAGCTCATGCAAAAAACCTTCCCCTATATATTCATTATTCGGCTTAACGTTTTGATAAAAGCGGGGCCAATAAAAAGAACTTTATCTTTTATTAGACATAAATAGTGAAATTCGCAGCCTATTTAAGTGATTGAAAGTATGGTTAATAAGAAATTGCATGTTTGGCTTCCGCTATTATTTTCTATAGTTATGGTTATAGGAATGGTAGTTGGATACAAACTGCGGGAGAACTCTGGCGTTAAGAATTTTTTTACAATTAGCAATAAAAGCCCAATGCAGGAAGTGTTGGACCTGATAAGGCTTAGGTATGTCGACAATGTTGCGGTTGACTCCATTAGCGATAAAGCTATCAACAAACTCCTTCACCAGCTTGATCCACATTCTGTATTTATTCCTGCCAGTGATATTGATTATGTAAATGATGATTTAAGAGGCAACTTCAGTGGTATCGGAATAGAATTCCAAATGTTCTATGATACGGTAAATGTTCTCAATGTTTTGCCTGGAGGACCTTCTGAAAGAGCCGGGCTGGTGGTTGGAGACAAATTTATAAAAGTTAATGACAGCATTAATATCGCCGGGAAAAATTTGCAGGCGGACGATATAAGAAAGCTTTTGCGTGGTGAAAGCGGCAGCCCCGTAAAGTTAACCGTGATGCGTAATCATCAGCTACTTCCGGTAACAGTTAAACGGGGAACGATTTCAGTTCCTTCAGTTGATGCGGCTTATATGATTAATCCTGTTACAGGGTTTATGCATATAAATAAGTTTGGAGAATCAACGTATGTGGAGTTTATGCAAGCGCTTGAGAAATTGCAGGCTCAACACATGCAAAAACTCATACTCGACTTAAGGGGCAATGGCGGCGGATTACTTAGCCAGGCTGTAAATATTGCGGACGAATTCTTAGATGAAAACAAATTAATTGTATATACGCAGGGTAGCCATGTTCCTAAAAATGAATACAGGTGTAAGCGGGATGGATTGTTTGAAAAAGGTGATCTTGTTTTACTGGTAGATGAAGGCTCTGCAAGTGCGAGTGAAGTATTAAGCGGTGCATTGCAGGATTGGGATCGTGCAACAATAGTTGGGCGTCGTACTTTTGGGAAGGGCCTCGTACAGGAGCAATTTGAGCTGAACGACGGTTCTGCACTAAGACTTACTGTGGCGAGATATTATTCTCCGCTCGGAAGAAATATACAGAAGCCTTATCTCGAAGGCTATGATAAATACGAAGAAGAGGTCACCCAAAGATTCCATGATGGAGAAGTTTTAAAAGGCGACACAACTAAAAAGTCAGGTCGTGCATTTAAAACGCCAAAGGGAAGAATTGTTTATGGAGGTGGCGGAATTACCCCGGACATTTATGTTCCTTTTGATACAGCAAGTACAGGCAAGGAAGTGATGAAACTTTACGTGAAAGGAACGCTTAGCAATTTCATTTATACTTATTTTATTGAACATAAGCAGGTGTTTGAACAATATAAAAAAACGACAGATCTTGCTGCTAATTTTAAAGCAGGGGAAAACGAATGGAATGCGTTAAAGAATTTTGCTGCGAAAGACTCTATTGATCTGTCTAAAGCAAGTGCTAAAGACAAAGCATACATAATAAAAAGAATTCCCTCTCTTATCGCCCGGCAAATGTGGAGATATGAAGGCTATTACGAGGTAATAAACCAGTCAGATGATTTTGTTCAGAAAGCGCTTGCTTTGTTGAAGTAGTAGATCGTTGATTGTTTTATTGTTAAATTGTTTAAGTCAACAGGCGGCTTTTTTTTGTTACAGGCTGTTGTTTCTTAATAGGACATCGTTGTGTCACTCACTTGTACTTGCAGATACTTTATTGGGCTTTTTACAATGGTTTGGTTCAATAATTATAATTGAAAGTTCTTACAATATACCTGCGGCTACTGTTCTTACATAAAATGTGCAGCTCTTGAATAAAGAAAGTTGTAATAAGAAAAAATTAGAAATAGTTGTGTAATAAGCGATACATTCAAAGTATAATAGACGCCGGCCGGGGTTGTACTTATGAAATTATTGAAATGAAAAAAAATACCGTTCTCAAAACCTTTTTTACATCGTTTCTCATAATCGTAATTGGCGCCTCTTATACTGGTTGTGTAACAGCTAAGAAAAATGTAGGTACACAAGAGTGGGTTCCGCTTTTCAATGGGAAGGATATTAACGACTGGGTGGTTAAGATCAATCACCATGAGGTTGGCGAAGACGCGGCTAACACGTTTAGAGTTGAAGATGGAATGGTGAAAGTGAGATATGATAAGTATGATTCATTTAACCAGCAATATGGTCACCTGTATTATAAACAGCCCTTTTCATTTTATCGTTTAAAGTTCCAGTATCGCATTACCGGCGAGTGGAGAAAGGATGCACCTTCTTATACCATTAGAAACAGCGGGGTGATGATTCATTCGCAGGACCCGAAAACGATGCTTAAAGAGCAGGATTGGCCTATCTCGGTAGAATTTCAATTGCTCTCGGGTCTCGATGATAGAAAACCTCGTCCTACGGGAAATATGTGTTCCCCGGGAACAGATGTGGTATATAAGGGAAAGGTTGATCCCCGGCATTGTATTGAATCCACTTCTAAAACATACCCGGTTGATGAGTGGGTGCAAGGTGAAATAATTGTACTAGGCGACTCGCTGGTAACACACATCATAAACGGGGACACTGTATTACAATATTCAAAACCACAAGTCGGGGGCGGAGTAGTGACAAACTACGACCCTGCAATGAAACAGGATGGGAAATTGTTGTCACGCGGTTTTATTGCCCTTCAAAGCGAAGGTCAGCCTGTTGATTTTCGAAAGGTAGAGCTATTGAATTTGGAAGGATGTATGGACCCCACATCCTCGAACTACAGGTCTTATTATATCAAGCCGGATCCATCTAAATGCAAATAAGTACTTACGCTTCTGTGTGTAGAAGATAATAACACCATTTCAAGGAAAGATTAAAGGCTGAGGTTTTCTTAACAGGCTTCAACTATAGCCACATACATAATAACCTTCCATCTCAAAATAGTTGTTGAAAAGCACGTTCCTACTTGACAACAAGTTGGTAAGTGTATATCTTTATTTTACTCCTTCAAACTTGTCTATTTTAAAAGTTTAAATCCGTTAGATTATGGAAGTAGTTAACGAACAAGATAAGTTATTATGGCTGGCCACAGCAGAACAAGAAAGAAAAAAGGCTGATGACGAAAAGAAGATAGCTGAGAAGATATTTTATGAGAGTGATCAGTTTAAACAATTGACTGTTCTTTCCTGGATCACCTTCTCACTACTTGGTTTAGTGATAGCCGTTACGGGTTTTGTTATAGTAAGAAAATGGCCTATTCCTATTGTAACTGACTTGATTTGGATTGCGATTATATCAGGGGTCTTAGGAAGCAGTTGTTCGGCTCTTTTATCTGCTCTTGAGCGGAAAGCAAACGGTTGGGAAGACAAAAAAGGAAACAAATATCCTAACGATGAACCGAGGGATAAATTCAGTCAAAGAATGGCTACTTTCTTTTTATTCAGGCCTTTTTTTGGGATACTAGCAGGACTGATAATTTATTTTGGGATGCAGGCAAAATTGTTGGGAGATACAGGTATCAGCGATCCTGCTAAAGTTATTTTTTGGTCGTTATTGTCAGGACTTTTCATTAAAACATTAATGGAGAAACTAAAAGACGTTTTCGAAAATCTTGTTGGTAAGAAATAGAATTTTTCATTAACCGTTCTGACCTTCAAGTTATTTCCGGTGGGACTGTAAAAAAAACAAGATGCGTTGCCGTTTCATCATCTCAAGAGACCGTTTATTGCTTATTCCCTTTTAAATATTCGTCAGTAAAATGTTGTTTATGTTTAGGTTCAGAAAATTTAGCTGTGTTAATCTCTTTCGACTTTCCCTTTGGTATTGAAAGTGAAATCCATTTATCGTCACGAAGCATTTTGCCGATAAAAACAATCTGGCCGATATGATAAGGATAATGAGCAAGTTGCCGGTTTATTGCTTCAACTACAGTATGCCCCTGGTTACGAATAAAGATTTCTTTTTCCAGGTCAGTTTCCGATAAGCCACCTATTGCATCCAGTAAACATTGCCACCCTTCGTTCCATATAGATAAAAGTTCTTTGCGGCTTTGTATAGATGGTTCAAATTCCGCATCCCTGTCGCGCCATTCCTTCTCACCATCAGAATTTAAAAAGTCGGTCCATCTTGATAGCATATTCCCGGAGAGATGTTTTATGATAGTAGCTATACTGTTACTTTCGTTATTGTATTGCCAGGATAACTGCTCATCGGACAGAGCAGCAAATGTTCTTTCTCCTAACATCTTGTAATACTCAAATTGCTTTTTCACGCTACTTAAATAATCATTTGTCATTTTGACCGCGGTAATTGGTAATTAATTCTCGATGTTTTCATCACCATGTTCAGTTTGCAATTTAATTAAAATTTTTCTTAGCCTAAATGGTGCAGAGGTTGGAGCTTAGGAGGTATGTTTTGTAAAACCTTTTGTTGTTCATCTGTTTCAAGCTAAAGAAAAAGCTTAGAATTTGCTCTTTTAAGGAACACTGTCAATCGTGGCTCGTTAATTGCCTTCTCCCTACCATATGGCGTCCAAAGCCATTTATTCCGTACCCTTCCATTCAGTTATACTTCTCCTGGTTTAATTAAAAACTATATCATCTGCGGTCCAACTTTACTCACAACTTAAACTCATGTTTATGTACGGACAATTTTTGATTAGTAAAAACATATTTAATTTCCTCGTGACCATTAATGCGGAAAAAGTAACTGTACAAACAGGATCAAGCTGTAAATACAAAAAAGGGTTTTGTGAAATTTTCGCAGGTGTGCATACATCTAACCTAATCGAATTTCTAAAGAGAAAAAATAATAAACAAGACGACTTTGTATCACTTTTGAAATATCACTCCACTAAACATTGGTTGATTAGCGAGGTCGTTACACAGAAGAAAATGTTGTAGCAGCGCCGCCCTTTAACAATCAATCTTCTAAGTAATCCCCCCACTCAAGTACTTCAGACCTTCTCAACGGTGGGTATTTAGATCCCGTAGTCCAGGGAAGAAAAGCATAACCCAAAAAAATAGTAGATGCAACGTTTGTAAATCTCCCGTTGTCAGAACGAAAAAAATGAAAATGAAAAATATAGCGATTCTTATTTTGCTTGTAACGTTATCACCAGCATGCAGAAAGTCTGAGCCGTTGAGCCCGAATACCGTCATTAAGTTGGAGCAATGTTATCAACAAGCTTCGGGAACGGAAACGATTAATTTATGCTTTGATGGTGTGATGTCAGACTCGCGTTGCCCGATAAATGCAAATTGTGTTTGGCAGGGTATAGCTTTAGTGAACTTTACTTTCTCAGCTAATAATCATTCTGAATCGTTTACCCTTGCTACCAATAATGCCATGAAACCTTACAATACAGACACGGTGTTGCAAGGCTATAAAATCCAGCTTATTAATCTTTATCCTTATCCAGGCGAGGTAGGATCTGAGGTAAAAGCAGAAGTGAAGATTTCAAAACAATGAGTTTAAAATAGCAGGGGCTTTTTTAGAAGTCCCTGCCACGGCTCTAATGTCATTAACATTGTAAACGGGAAAGGTGACGGCGCGACTTACTTGTGGAGCGACCTCAGCCAGTCAATACACCTCTCCGTCCAGCTTTCGGTTCCGGGAATCCCAAGGGCAAGGCCGAAACCGTGTCCACCTTTTGGGTATATGTGTAGCTCGGCGGGTACGGCGTTGTTTTTTAACGCCTGGTAAAGCATCAGGCTGTTTTCGGCCGGAACACCTTTGTCATCTGTGGCGTGCGCTAAAAATGTAGGCGGGGTTTCTTTTGTTACATTCAATTCTGCTGAGTAAAAATTGGCAAGTGCTTCTGCTGGCTTTTCTCCGATCAGGTTGTTTCTTGAGCCTGAATGCATGGTAGGTTTAGACATCGTAATAACAGGATACATCAAAATCATAAAGTCGGGACGGGAACTTAGGCGTTCTATAGGATCGGTTGAATTTGCATTGCCATTATCGAAATGTGTACCGGCTGTTGATGCAAGATGTCCCCCCGCAGAAAAACCCATAATGCCTACCGATCCTGGTTTTACATTCCACTTGTCTGCATTCGCGCGGACCGTTCTTATTGCCCGTTGCGCATCCATTAATGGTGACTGGTGAGGAACAACATTGCTTTTAGAATTGGGTAGCCGGTATTTAAGAACAATCGCGGCCACACCTTTTGAGTTGAGCCATTTGGCTACATCAGTACCTTCCCAATCATAAGCAAGAATACCATAGCCGCCTCCCGGGCAAATAACAACTGCCTGGCCGGTTGCATTTTTCTTGGAGGGAAGGAAAACGGCTATCCCCGGATTTTGTACTTTACTGATTCTAACAATATCAGTGCTATCACTTTTTTCTGTTTCATTCGTTTTTTGATAGTTAGGAACTTTACCTGAAGGCCACAACGGTAAGGTTATTTCCTGGGCACTGGTAGCTATAGACATGGCAATAAGGGGAATAAGTAAAAAAGGGGTTCGTAGCATTACAATCAGTTTTTCGCTTCAAGATATAGAATTAACCTGAGTATGATGTGAAGGGTGGATATTTTTAAGAACGTTAGTAGTTACCATTACCCGTAACTGGCAACTACTAACGTTCAACATGCTTATCACTTCTTTCCTACCTTCGCTAAAATCAAAAAGCTTTCTATGTGGTTCAACAATATCCTCGAAACGATTGGCAATACACCGCTCATTAAATTAAATAAGATTACAAAAGAACTTCCCTGTACTGTACTCGCCAAGGTTGAATATTTTAACCCCGGCAACTCCATAAAGGATCGGATGGCGATAAAAATGCTGGAAGAAGCGGAAAAGTCGGGAAAGATAAAACCAGGAGGAACCATCATTGAAGGCACAAGCGGTAATACAGGAATGGGTCTTGCTTTGGCTGCTGTTGTAAAGGGATACAAATGCATTTTTGCTACAACCGATAAACAATCAAAAGAGAAAGCTGACATACTGAAAGCAGTTGGTGCCGAAGTAATTGTTTGCCCTACCAATGTTGACCCTGAAGATCCCCGGAGTTACTATTCAGTGGCCAAAAGATTACCGATGGAAGTTCCGAATTCCTTTCACATGAACCAGTATGATAACCTTGCCAACCGGCAGGCTCATTATGAAAACACCGGGCCTGAAATATGGGAACAAACTGAAGGTAAAATAACACACCTTGTAATAGCAACGGGTACTGGTGGCACCATCACGGGCACAGGCAAATACCTGAAAGAAAAAAATAAAAACATCCAGGTATGGGCCATAGATGTATATGGTTCGTTGTTGAAGAAATTCTTTGAAACAGGGGAGGTGGACATGAAGCAGGTTCATCCTTACATCACAGAAGGGATAGGTGAAGACTTTGTGCCCGCCAATTATGACATGAGTGTGATTGACAAATTTGAACAGGTAACAGATAAGGACGGAGCGGTGATGGCGAGGCGTATTTCGCGGGAAGAGGGAATTTTTGTAGGATACAGTTCCGGCACCTCTTTACAGGGCCTGATGCAGTTAAAACATGAATTGAAAAAAGATGATTTGGTTGTAGTCATTTTCCCTGATCATGGAAGCAGGTATGTAGGCAAAGTATACAACGACCAATGGATGATGGAAAGAGGCTTTTTTGATGTAAAGACGTTTAAGGATATTGTAAGCACCCGCACCACAAAACGTCTTGTCACGGTTGAGCCCGGGCAGACTGTGGCAGATGCCGTTGATCTTATGCGGGAATATGATATAGAACACATCCCTGTTCAGGATGGGGCAGATCTTGTTGGTGCGGTAAGCGAAGGGGGGCTGTTTCAGAAGATCTTTAGTAATCCTGAGATTAAAACCGC
>Ga0181470_100485_pt1 | contig 10454 bp, 11 predicted proteins | sample InSIn5SAF170_FD_119082 | JGI IMG/M metagenome (GOLD analysis project Ga0181470, IMG submission 119082) | Clean room microbial communities from NASA Spacecraft Assembly Facility at Jet Propulsion Laboratory, Pasadena, California, USA -... ...
TTGAAGTGTTAACGCTGATCGCTAGTAACAACCCACCTGATGCATAGACAACCGCTGAAATTAAAGCTTGCTTCTAGATAATGTCTTCACAGTGAGCAATCTAGAATCAGACTACACGCGTCGTGGCATTCCAAGCGTTTTCAAAACCATTGATCATTCGGTTTTTATTGCAATGACAGGGGAATCATCTCATATACACAAACCTATTTCCAAGAAGAACAAATTCTCCCAATCTCGCAAAACATGCCTCTTGAGAATCGTACAAGATCTCTCCCTTCAAAAGAAATAAAATTTAATAAAAAGCCGCACATCTCAACATCGCCAAGCTTCTCTCTCTGCATTCCCTCCTGCCTGTTCTCACACTTCATGCATAGCTTATTCTACCACCAGCAAGAACAACGGCTCCGGAACGATCGTCACAATTTACCAGACATCAAGCCTGCCGCGAGTGCATACGGGAAATGTGGGCAAGACGGGCAAATAGATGAGGGCGAAATTTCTGAGAACAACCAAGACGTGCAGTACCGATGCCGATGCTGCATCGTCCCCCTCGAATTTATCCCTCCTCCTTGTAGACCTGTACCTACTTATAGCCAGGCGAGGTCCAACGCAGCCAGGTCTTTTTGGACTGTCAAGCTTTTGGGTACGCTTATGATTGGGCAACAGGCTAAGTGTAATGTTTCAGCAACAGATACAAACATTTGTAGAGCAAGATCACGGTGAACACGACAACAAGGTTAAGTGTGTATGTTAACTCTGGTTTCGTCCCATTTTGCAATTACGCATATTCTTTGAGGCCACCGCATCAGCCGTGTCCCCTATTATTCCCAATGTTTTTCTTCCATAGACCGAAGCATTAATCCCATCCCAAGGCCCATGCTTACTAGATACACAGGAACATGCGTGCGTAAATCCACCTCGTCCTGCTGGAGAAGGTTCTCGTACCGGAGTTGTTTCCTCCTGATACGCGATGGCTGACCATCAAAAATTTTGACTTTTACCATTTTTTTTGCTTCTACTTCCTTGACAGTCGTATACACGACCATATTTTCTTCAGATTTCTAGATTTTTTTTTACATCCTCGTCCCTGCATAGACGGAAGTGACATTCCAGTATCTTGCCGCTGCATCTGCATGCAGGCCCATGCTACTACCGCGGAAATGAGTGTCCCAAATGCCTCTCTTCATTCGGTTCAAGTCTGGCAGTCCTAGCTTGGAGGAAGGCTATGTGGAGACATCGGTCCATTCATGAGATCTGTAAATCCAGTCTGTCCCAAATCTAGATGATATGGACTCGGTACCATAAGTGGCGGTGCCATCATACTTTGTTGCCACATGGCGGCTGATGATGGAGCCTGATTACTCGACCCGTCTAGCATGACTTCACTAATACCACTCTGACTTGTTGTGCTGATTGCTGATGGGGAAGAGCCGTCGATAGCATTCTCGTTGAAAGACATCTGATTCTCGAATCCATTCATCCATTGAAAATCTTCGTCCAAATTCTGACCGGCAGACATGTCTGGGAATCCTTGTTGATGATATGGGTTGTCCATAGCCATGGATTGAGGGGAGTCGCTGTAATGTAGAGCATTCGGATTAATCGTCGAACCGGGACCAAATAATAAACCTTCAAAATCAAAGTCAGGATCAAATCCACCACCAATTGGTGCGGTTCTTAGCCCACCACCAAAATCTAGATTGCTATATGCTTGAGTCTCCAATTTCGGTAGACCATGATTCATACGCTGACCCATGACATTCGACATACCATATGAAAAATCATCTGGCATGGCAAAACCAGCTAGACTTGTGTGCCTACTATGTCCCAGGGCTGGTCCAGCTCGTGGTTGAGCAAGATTCGCGGCGGCCATCATTTGTACTCGAACAGCATCGACGTGGCTGATTGTGTTGGCTCGCGGTCTCATAGCGGCGGCGGCTGATCCGTTGGCCACGGAGTTTTTTCGCACTTTGTTGGCACCGCCAGCAGTAGTACTTGCTACACTCTCGCGTCGATTTCGTGGTCGGGACGAAGGTGTTGTAGTCATATGGAGCTTTTGCTGATGCCGTAACAACAAGTCTCGTCGTGCGAAACATCTCGCACACTCGGGACATTCGAACGGTTTTTCCTTGGTGTGAGATCGCTCATGGCGCTTGAGATGTTCTAGTCTTGCAAAGGCTCTTTGGCAAGTGCCGCACATATGAGGTCTCGGTTTGTCAGTCTTTGGTGGAGGGAAGTTGTTGACCTCGGTGGGACCTTTTTTGGTTGCTTTTGTCAGCCTCATGGTGGTGGTAGGAGATTGCGGTTACGGGTAGATGATGTGAAGAAAACAGAGAGTTGAAGATCAGACGCTCGATAGACAGTTCGGTAGACTTACTGTTTTCTGCTTTCATCCCACCATTGGGAGCGACAGCGTTAGATGACGTTGCAGCAGGCATTTTGGCGGTGTTGTCGTTGGGTGGTGGGGTTGTTCAGGTGAGGCTTTTTGATTTGCAAGGACGTACGGTCTCGACTGGTAGCGGAAATGTGCGGTGATCAGCAAATCAACAATCCATTCAATTCTTTTTCATGGAATTCCTCTTCTTGAGCAACGAGAATCGGGTGAGCGATTGCCTGCTTGGTGAGTGGAAAACGAGGGTTCTGATGGAGCTTGGTGAATCCAATCACACCTGAGCGTGGGCGGGTCCTCTGTAGCTATTGCTGCACGAAGTGTGTGGACGATTGATGACTTGCTGTTGCACGATAATAATAATGGAGAGCGATGTTTCGGCGTGGCAATCGCTGTGTCTATAGTATTTAGCCGAGCGTGGTGGTAAGCTGCAAGTCGTGGTGGATTGTCTCTTGGTGGAGTGATTCTATGTTGAGGTTGCAGCAGCGCGCGCAAGTAGCGAAGGGATCTGATTAAGAGTTCTTGAGCGCTGGCAAGACGTCTGGACTGATTGGTGGTGGGTGGGTGGTGTGCCTGTCCGTCTGACTGGAGGAGCAAATGCAGTATTGCGACAGAATGGATTGTGACCCTTGAAGATGTACGAGATGTAGTTTGTCAAGAGTTAACTGCTGTACGTGTGTGTATATCTAACAATTGTTGCTGGGAGTCGAGTGGAATTGAGAAAGGAGTCCCTCAGATCGATTGGGAAATCCGCTGTGGACCGCTGTGAGTAGTGAGAGAAGTCTGATGACCTGGCTGTGGAGAGTGGTACGGCTACTGTAGCAGACTAGTGCGATGGATTTGCCGATTTCTTGGGCGACTTCTTCAACAACCAAGGGGACGACGAGACAACAAAGATGAGGGAGAGAGAGAGAGCGCGCGAATATGCCTCACGAGAATATGAATATACTCAAGAAGGCGAGGTCCTCTTTGAAATATGGGGAAAGCACCGGACAAAGTGGTGAGGGAACGAAGTTGGAGTGGTTCAGGTCGTTCGTCAAGCGTCAATCAAAGAACAACAATCGCTATCCTCAATTCCACCACCGGTGGGGCGAAATGTGCCTTTTGATGAACAGAGTGAAGGATGAACGAGCAGAAAGCTCAAAAGGAAGAGAGTGCGTATCACATCGACGAACAAGCGGCAACGACTCGGTTTATTGGCTGCGTCCTTGGATATCTGGGTCAAGGGTTTCTGACTAGGATTGCTGTCTAGACTTGATGAAGACTAGACTTAACCAAGAATGCCACCACTAAGACTTGGAAACACAACCCATCAGAGCGACTTTGTACGAAGACAGTTTCCAACAAACAGACTTTCCGAGTTGCAGGTCTTGAAAAACTTACGAAGCACGGAGGTCTTAGAACTATCTAACGACTAGCCACTTGAGTCGACGGAATGGTTCCTAGAGTTCTTCTGATACAGGCACCACGATGGAGATTCTCATATCTCGCATTTTCCTGACATACATCAACAAGGAGCGTTTTGCGACAGGGACAGGTGATCGCTGGTCTGTGCAAGTTCTGTCAGAACATGTCCATGGCAAGGGCATATTACAGCAGGGGATATCCGCCTCGGATAGTATGGAAAATAGACGAGTCCATAGAGACCCATATCATTGTAGGCTGGAATGGGAAATGGACAGTCATGCCATGCAAGTCGACGTCCCGAGAAGTAATGTGCATCATTGCATTTGAAGTGCAATCATTTAGCATTTTCATTATTAACCCGATTCGAGTCTGAGAACAGATTCGATTCTATTCGAAGGAGCACCGGGCGTTAGAGATGACAACTCTCTTAACGGTCTGCAGAGAACGGAACGTTGAGTGCTTGAATCTAGATCCGAACGTGGCAGCAACGCCGAATCATTTCTCTGCAACACCCTGCATGGGTTCTGAGATGTGAGCAGCCGTTCTGAACCGCAGGGTATGCGATCACGAATAGCCAGCTACTCTTTGATGAACAGATGCTGTGTAACCTTATTACCTCGCACAACTGCTTTAAGGTTTTTATCTGTGCCGTTGCGCTATATTACTATCGAGAACACGACCGATTGTCATGTATAAACTCCCTTGTCGTCCCTGCAATCAAAAATCATCTCGACACTTCCCTGTCCATGATATTTTCCTATCGATAGTAGATATGGCCTTACCATGATCCAAGCGTCAGGGCTGTTTTGGAGAGAGAGTCTTGGGATCGTGTCAAACACTCCGAAATGGGCCAAACATCAGTCTCATCGGCTGTGAGGGAAGCAGACGATGCATAAACACGATGGCACCTGTGTCCCCCTGCTGGTGCTGTACCTGGGAGGTGAAATGACGACGTTGCGATCAAGTCAGACAACCTTCATAGCAGAGGCATGTTCAGCGATTGCTCTCATCTATATTTCCATCTTCCCTACTTCAAGGACACGCTCCGTGGATTTCCCAGATCCCATTCGTCGTCCATCACAGCCTTCACCCGCCAAGTGGTCTCTCTTTCTCTGAGCACCAATCAGGGCACTGCTGCTCCCGTACTACAAGGTTCCGGCACCAAAGCCTTCTGATGCTCAGGTGATGATCTGACGGCTTTAGCGTTCAGCAATTGGTAGGGATGTCGACATTAGTGCGCAGCTGTCTTTGCGCCTTCTTATGCAAGCCTTTCCCAAACAATCTGATGGCGTGTTTAAGCGGCGCACATGGCTGTTGGTGTTGAGAATCATGCTGTCTATGAAATTTGTGCAAAGGCACAGAAGATGTTGATGAGCTGCAAGCGATGGACCTAACACTGTTGATCGCGGTGGCTGTTTCCAGATGGACTCTTGGCTGATTGGCCAGCGCGGAGTCGCATCCTTGTATGCCTTATTCCCCGGATTTCATGGTGTAAACTTAGCTCTTTCCAGCCTCTTCTCTCTCTGACAGCCTTCACCTTGCACCAACAGCCATCGACGGCAGTACCGGAGATGGTGGGCCATCTCTAGCACTTCATTATTCAAAATCATACCATCACCATGACGGCAAATGACTTCGGAGATGCTCATGAATGGCTGCGGCATTCTGATGGACTCGTAGTTCTGCCATCGTTCTCTCCTTTTTTCAGTACTTCCGATCAGAAGCCTGCTTCGACTGATCCCGAGTATCACCCGCTTGACCCTCTACTGGTCAAGACCAGGCTTCGATGACAAGTCCAAACTCGCTCGCTACATCAAGTGACAAGGCTTGATCCGCTCACCGGGGAAGCGTGAGGCTCGAAATAATGCTAGACAATCTCAATCAAGTTGGGAGACATGCCTTGAGGATTTTGATACATGAGGCTCATACGTCAACTACATGATCCATCGTTCATGCACCCAGCCCGCTTCTCGACGGGACAGTTTCAGGACTACAAGTCAGATTGATGGAGAACACAACTATGTGACCCGAGTGACTATGTAGACACTTTCAGAACTACCGCAATCCCTGAATCAGACTACTCGAAAATGCAGATCCCTAAGTCTCGATCATCCCACCCCGAACCACAACCTCTCCAATCAGCTTGGTGCAGCGTTCCACTTCCTTCCAGAATACGATTTCTGTGATCAACGTTCTCACATTTTCTTTCCATGCCATGCGTTTCTACTTACGTGCAGTCAAGCGATTTCATCGTCATTCCGCAAACACTTCGAGAAAGCCACATCTCGCCACCACATCACCGTTGCACATCCTATCAAATGATCGACACCTGAATTTCCCAGAAAATGACAAGAATCAACAAAAATATCTTACAAACTATTCAGTAAGTAATCAACAAAACAAGGAATTGCGGGTGCACGATTGCTTCATTAATGATCTATGGCTGCATTCTAATTCCGCGCTTGAGGAATCAAATCCTGCAACACATGCACCTATTTGCGCTGGCGAATCCACGTATAGGATCGGCTCAATTGAGTACTCTAAACAGTTGGCTGATCCAAAATAAGAATTCTCGGGTCAAGCTTTTTTTTTCGCTGCATTACCTTCTTTGAAGCAATGATTATCGCGATTAGTAACTGGCGGTCAGGAGACATGTGTACATCAAAGGTACTGAAGGACATTCCTCGACAATGGGTCTGTCAGGAACGTCTGGTCCCTGAGACATTACAGAACATAGAAAAATTTCTGAAGCACGTTAATATCTGAATGACCATGTTTCATCTAGTGTTTCAGGTTCATCTTTCCCGGTCAAAGTCTCCATGTACTTCATTGCTTGATCTGTTTACTATTTGGGAGATCTTGCTTAGCGAGGGAGATCTAAATATCCAGAACCGATCAGGATACTTCTGTGGCTATTTACGATTCGCCATTGTTCTGATACAGTGTTCATCCAACATAATTGCAGGATCACTTGTCGTCTCATATTTCGAGGTGCCTCATCTATGTGCTCATTTTTGTATGACGGCTACATGCAAGATGTGTTCGATAGTTCTTCAGGAAGGCATACTACACGGCACAACACTGCGCTCTACACTGATGCTTGCTGTATGCAACTGAGTATCATATGCTTAGAGTGATTTTCTTTCATTTGTTAGTTCAAGTCCCATTACAATACAGTCTAAAACGACACACGAGTGTAAACAAAGCACAATATCAGTCTATATGTGATAAGATATTCATGCTCCTTCTCTGCTAGAACTTTTGCTCAGCAATCATTTATAGTTCCATTTCTTTGATTAACCTCCGACCTGATATTGTAGAACGATGAGTACGAGAACTTTTGTTTTTTGAAATTGAACTTGCGACGATATCGTCGTCTTTGACGGTGTTCTGACACAGTAAGATCTCGTGCTGTCAGAAAGAGAGAGCGGTATGATTTCTACGGAGTTTCGCATACTCCACACTTTGTCGTCGTCTTGATGATGGTTCTTGTGCAATTGAGTTTATTACACGCAGGCAAAAGTGTGTGCCGTGGTGTCTGACTATGTTAGATCTAATCTAGGTAGCAATTCTCGGAGGAAATAACATATGATATTGACATGGTAATGCAATGACCCTTGATCAAACCGTTTGCCATTGATCGATCCTGGAAGCAGCACATCAGAAGTGACTTTTGGCAAGACACTATTTTTTGCACTCACCTGCAACTCGCACATTTATCATGTTTATTCTTGTTTGTTGACATTCCTCTGGCATCAACTGAAATGAAGTGATTATTAGCACTCCATAGTGAGTGTTGCGCTGTGACACTGAATCCATCGCTTCCCAGTCACCGAATATATGCGATACTTGGAGTTTGGGATCTGCATCGCAAGAATTCAACAGGAGGATTCAGCAGGAGTTGACATGGGGGCGAGTGTGAGCAAACCACATTTAGCTATTGAGAATCACTATAGAAAGTGGAGCCGTGTTGATGCCTTGTGTTTATCTCAGTTGAGTGCAGTAGCAATGCCACTATTACTACGCGGACTACAGGCCGTAACACTACCAATGGAGGATCAAGTTAGGCCACTATCTAGTCGAAAATACTCATACATCCAGCAGAGAAGATATTCATACATCATACGGTCATGAAGAGCAGGTTATCGCTAAGGCTAGAGTATGATGTAACCTCAAAAAAGTATATCAAACCGCTCATCAAGAGATGCAGAATTTTTGCGAGAGAAATAAGAGTCGTGGTGAAAGATTACCGTGTTCTTACCTGACAAGTTAGAGGGACACAATGAGGTACAGTGATTCTCTAGGCCAATACCTCTTACCTTTAGAGCACATTTGTTGAATTGATAGCAGCTACAATCAGATAAACGACAATGTCGAGCTAGAAATGCCTTGCAGCAGTTTCCAGAAGCGTGTTCACCCAACTCAAGTCGATCGAGAGTAAAGTCATGCACACTCATATATCTTGCCAAACACATTGAGAGAGACACACTCATCATGGTCGTACCACTAGAACAGGAAATGAAGAATATCATGTCAATATCCATGCAGAAGGAAGACTCAGGCATGAGATGCTTCATCCAAATTTCCTTTCGGCAACTCGTTGGATGCTATGCAGAGATGCTAGCATATATTGATAGGCAGACGATGGCACGAGGCATTCTAACAAAGAGTCCTGGTTCTATGAGTATAAGAGTGCCGCTTCTCATAAATGAATGGTTGTATGGCAAATCATGTTGCACCATAACTTGTTTCGTAAAACATACCATGCGTCTGAATGAGAACAAGATGGCAAGAAAACATGATACGATCAGCGACGAGGCTTATGACACTTGAAATACACCGCTTGATAAGTCACTTAGAAGATATTATCTTACACGCGGCAACGATATTTGGAATTCCCTCCACTTTCCATTAAATAGTGAACGCAACTAGACTAAAGAAAGGCAGGCAACATGCAATGTATGGGGGAGCAGAATTCAACACCATATCTCGTTCTTGCTTCTCATTTCTACAAATCGCTGATGAGGCAGATCTCCTGCTAACATATTTCTTCAACCGATCTATTATAGTCTTTCTGTGGTGGCTCTAGTCATAGGCCATGGCTTGAGTGCGAGCAACATGCAGCTTTGCATGTCAATGGTCAAATTACCATCTCACTGCCACTTGGCAAGTCATTTCTCTACTTGATTTAGGGAGTCTATCCATGATATCTTAACAAAAAGGGCTTACCAAGAGATCCAACCAGGTTCCTCTTGCAAATTCGTGGTAGTTAACACCGCAACACTTCACTGAGCAGTCTCCAACTCAGAGACGTACTTCTCCAGAGCCTTCACAAAGTCCTCGGCAAGCTTCTCATGACTCTCCTGCAATGTTGTCGCAATGAATCCCATCAACATCCTATTACTCGTCACCCCACCCTCCTTCTCCACAATCAACGCACCATCCTCCCCTTCCTTGATGGTCCAAAGTGTCATGCTACTGACACCCATGGCAGCATGTGTCATCGCCCTTAAGCCGTCCTCTCTGGCCTCAACCGCAGTCTCATACTTGATCTGGTCAGGAATGAACCGCTTCGCCCATCCGCCGCGCCAGTTTCCTGCTGCTTTAGCATCGGGCGTTTCCGCTGACATATCCTCCACAACCTCGAACACTGGCACGGGTGTTGTGCGACCAGGTGAGGGCTGGTAGGGTGCCGGGACGGATTTGTAGAAGTTTGTGGTTGCAGATGCGGGGAGTGGTGTTACGGATATCACGATTGGGTTCATGCGGATCATGCGTTCTGAGTCGTGTAGGAACGAAAGGACTTGCTCGCGGGTAATGTGTTTGGGGATCTTGCTTGTCGTGTGGATGGTGGTTGTTGTGTTGAAGTCTGGAGAGGTATATCAGCTTAAAGGTTCATATTGGGATACAGGACAACTCACAGGATGACATGTTGGGCAATTATTTGCACAGACTGGGCAGTATTAACAAAGAATGTGATTTCAAAGACGTCTAGTTTCTAACTCTGCTATTAGTGTATGTGGTTGTTAGTGCATGCGTGGAAGATGAGTATAACAATTGAGTCGAGAGTAGCGATGTTGCTTCAAGCTCGCCAAGCTAGCTGGTTTCAGGAAGCTCAGAGCCGACGACATGTAACAGCAAAGTCGCCGTAACGAAGACAGGTTACCAAGGGTCAGTCTGGTCTCATTTTTGCAAATATCTTTCGTACTGTCAAAGAATTGAACGAGAAGAAATGATAACTTTCTGGGCTCCACTCTCGTGGATCCGCTCCACAAAGTTCAGGGGCCGAAGCGAAGTCCTTAAGGGCTTGCTCAAGTTGAAGCTTGTTCATGCTTGATTGTAGCTCTGTTCATTGTTGATATTTCGATAGTTGGTGAACTACACATATATGAGTATGATAGCTGTGACTTGCGTCAGGATATCACAATGCACATGTCGTTCATTACACAACAATGAGTACTGCTCTTGTCGATAGAGTCCATCCAGTACAAACACGATCAGAAGTCGGCATTCACCTGCTTGGTACCTGACTTAAGTCACTTAGTACATATTTAGCGAGTCAGCTTATACTAGTGCGGACCAAAGCTAGATCCTAGAAACTATCTGGCTGCTTATGACACGCCCCAGAACGTTGTCACTGTGGTCCTTTCACAAACAT
>Ga0181470_100486_pt1 | contig 10450 bp, 11 predicted proteins | sample InSIn5SAF170_FD_119082 | JGI IMG/M metagenome (GOLD analysis project Ga0181470, IMG submission 119082) | Clean room microbial communities from NASA Spacecraft Assembly Facility at Jet Propulsion Laboratory, Pasadena, California, USA -... ...
TTAAGCGCCATCAGGCATAGAATATACACTGCTTATCATTTACACCACATTCATAATACAAAAGTTATCAATTGCATCATTAGAGAGGTACAACTACTAATCTTCTCCGCGCTATCGTCATGCTAGGAAACAATTTGGCTGTCGACTTGGCTCCTGGTCCAACTGGCAAATGGGGACAAGTCATCCTATTTGGTAGAGACTATGATTGCAAATATGTGGTTGCAAGATCGTGGTCAGCTTTCCTCGCCACTGTTGCGGATGATCTTAATAGCGGGAAGTGGTTTGTGGATGAAGAGACGAACGAGCTCAAGTTAAGGGAATTCAAGAGTGGCAAGGTCGAACCAGGATATCTTGATATCTTGCGCTGGAGAATGGATCAGAAGTACGGACGTAAAGGAGGACCCCGTCGCCCAGCGCCTGGAAATGGACAATCATCACCAACCGCTTCACCATATGCAAGTCCAGTTGCTGAAGTTGGTGGAGAGCCTCGAGGTAGATCTATGCAGCGCTTCAGCGGTGCTTCTCCAGTCTCGAGTCCTGCTCGTGCAAACTTCGGCAAGCCAAGTCCATTGGCTCGAGTTGCTGAAGAGGGCTCTGCTCCGATCAAGTTGCACACTAACTTCATTAAATCTGAGAAGCTTGTGGAGGTCGAAACACCAAGACCTAGCGAGGATATGCAAAAGACAGACAAGAAGCCTAAATCACCAGAAGAATCACGGGCTTTAGAATCATTACTGGAGCCAATAGATCTTGGGGATCAGGAGGACAAGGAGAAAAAGGAGAACAAGAAGGTAGTGGAGGACAAAAAGGACGACCTGCCAAACGGTACAGCCACGAAGCCAAAGGTTGAAGACGATGACGGGATGAAGACAATCGAGATCTAATGACATTTCCTATCTTTGTCGGCCTTTCTTCAACATGGCGTTCCGGTGCATAGTTCCCTCCAGGCATTACTCGGGCTCTCTACGAAACACATCACCTTCTTCCGAAAATCTGTACATAAAAACTGGAAGATGAGGTGGTGTAAGACTGTAAGGATTTTATGGTCTTTTACTATTGTCTGTTTCGTATGCGAGCTGGTCTGCATTGCGAATCATGTTACTCAATCAAGACTTTGTCTCTTGTAAAATAGACTTTGGGTATCTGGTGGATCTGTGGTGTAACGATGAATGTGTTTGTGTCTCTGTTCAATTTGATATGGGCACGGTTGAGAATTGAAAGAAATGTATGTTACCTAGCATGACGATAGCGCGGAGAAGATTAGTAGTTGTACCTCTCTAATGATGCAATTGATAACTTTTGTATTATGAATGTGGTGTAAATGATAAGCAGTGTATATTCTATGCCTGATGGCGCTTAAGAGGATCTTGATTGTATGTCTTTGCATGAACTTTTGATTGAATTTTTGCACGTGAGTCGTGCCATGCCTGGAATACTGCTCTCAGCCATAAAAGTCTTCTAGATTGTCCTCTGCTTCCATCATGCGACGATCTTGAGGGATAGTAACCCATCTTGCTGTAGTGCTTGTACGCACGTGATGCTAATATTTCGCCAAGCTCCTGCCCATTGAAGCTGACCTCACATCCAGAAGCTCCCCATGCAGGATCCGAGCTTGCGACGACTACTTAACGCTCACCACCAATACCAACAACGACTTTCACCTACGCAACGATTTCAGCGCTTGAAATTTACAACATCACTTCGGACTGTGTAAGGCGAATAAAAATAGGAAGAGAGGATATTAGAAGAGAGTTACGCCAGCAAGATGTCGGAAGAACGTCTGTGGAAGTTCAGAAAGCCGGAGTGGATGAATAGCTCTTTGGCTAGGAGTGCGGGTGTCTACGGTGCTGGTGCTTTGGTAAGTGCGATCATCTCTTGTCATTTGTGAGAGTTGCACATGTAGGATTGTGTTGCGCTTCGGCGGATTCAATTTGGTAGAGGAGGATCGAGAGGTGTATGGATGTTCGAGCGCCTTGGAAGCCTTACCGACCAATCCTTCTCCGAAAGCAAAGGAGCATGGCTGCACTCACCTGAAGAGATATACGATTGCTGACTCTTGGTTTGCGCACATGTGTAGTTCTCGCTGGCATTCTTCGTCCTCCTCGACGCCGCCGTCTTCTCCAAGTCCCCGCTCAACGGCTCCGACCCGCCAATCCACATCACCTTCATCGATTGGCTCCCCTTCATCTTCTCCTCCCTGGGGATGCTCATCATCAACTCTATCGAGAAGTCCCGCTTGGCCGCTGACTCCTTCTCTTACTCCGGCTCTGGTGTTGCCTGGAAGGCGAGGGTGGTCTTGTTCTTGGGTTTCGCGAGTCTTGCGGGTGGTATGGCAGGCGGTGTCACGGTGCTTGTGTTGAAGTATGTGGTACCAGGAACGGTGTGGCCTACTGCTTGGATGGGAATCGCCAATGTGGTTGCCAATGGCTTGGTTATGCTGAGGTGAGTATAGTCTGACTTAAGGCAAAGTGGCAAATAAATATGCTAACGTGAGGATAGCTCGGTTGTGCTTTGGGTTAGTCAGAACATGGAGGACGAGTACTCCTATAACTTGGCTCTGTGAGAAGGTGTAAGCAGGAATCAGAAACGCATACAGTCTGTTGTGTTTGGAAGTGATGGATTGGATAGTGGTATCAAGGATGAACATCAGATATGAACATGAGGGAGGAACTTCTTGGTATGGAAGTCTGTAGCATACTGTTAACATATGAGCCAAATTTCAAACCTGGGCACAAGCTGTCATTCAACATCTGTGACTGGAGATTCAAAGTTAGTATACTGAAAGCCGAGAGCGAGACAACCTATGGAGTATTTCTACAAAAGCTCCAACAGATCATAGTGCGAAAGGACGATAGAGTTCAAAGTCTCACACACTTTTGTAGTGTACTCTCGAATTCGGTTGTTTCCGTGGCACAATAACGTGTGCCATGAAATAACCTATGGTCAAGGTCCCACTGAAATGGCGTGGGACCCTCATTCGTCAATTGAGCCTCATCAGCATCCCGCGAAAGAATAGTTACAACCTTGACGTCCCTCACTACTGCTCCTCAAACATATCAAATTTTGTATTTCTACCTTATTCCTTCTTTATCGACGGACCTTGAACACCGATCCCCTTCCTTCATCCAGACTTATTTTCCCCCTACCTTCGTCACTGTTCAAATTTACAAATGTTTGTTCGATAATCCTTTCCTCATTTGCAGTATACCTAGCACCCCAGTTTCGAAAATCCCGAAGCAATGGTGCAGACTTCCATACCGAAAGCCGCGCCGGGCGACACGACGAGTCTGGCGGCGCGTTATGAGCGCGCGAAACAGTTGCAGCAGGAGAAGGAGGGTGGTGCGAAGAAGCCTGTGTTAGGGCAGGATGGGAAGCCGAAGAGTGCGATGGTCCGGTTGAATGAGGTTAAGAAAGAGAGGTTTGGAACTGAGTTAATTTGGGTTTTGGGGGTGTTTGTGTGGTTTTTGTGAGTTTGATTCTTTCATATCATAGAAGCTCGGAGTAAGGAGAATGAAGAGGTGGGAGAGGTATGAAAACAGCAAGATTTAGGTGTGATGCTGCGGGAGACATGAGATAGAGAATTGAGATGCGCTTCAGGTGTGTGCGTGCTAATGAGGTATACAGATTAACACATGCGGCTGGGATGTACTTCTTCACCAAAGGATTCCTCCTTACTCGTCTCGTCCTTGACGAGAAGTCGACTTGTACCGAACCCCCAATCTCAATATCACCAACGTTCAATGGTGTGGGAACACATGAAGCTGGATGCTGGCACCCAAAAACCTTTGACAAAGCCATTGTCATCATCATTGATGCCTTGAGATACGACTTTACGGTGCCGCTCACTGATGTTGACGATTTCTCCTCGCTTCAGGCTTTCCATAACGCATTCCCATATTTGTACGATACTGCTGTTGCGGAACCACATAATGCATTCTTGTTACCCTTCATTGCTGATCCGCCCACCACGACATTGCAGAGATTGAACGCCCTGACGACAGGCACATTACCAGTCTTTCTTGATGCAGGCTCCAATTTTGGAGGAACGGCCATACAGGAAGATAACCTATTGCAACAGCTCAAGGATGCAGGGAAGAGGATTGTTCATCTAGGAGATGATACCTGGACAGCACTCTTCCCTGGATATTTCGAAGAGGATCTTAGTAAAGCTTATGGTAGTTTCAATGTCTGGGATTTACACACTCTTGACAATGGTGTCAACGAGCATATTTTCCCATTACTTGCACCAGAGAAGAAAGGGCAATGGGATGTGCTGTTTGCACATTACCTTGGTGTTGATCATGCTGGACATCGCTATGGACCTAACCATCCTGCCATGACAGCGAAGTTGCAACAGATGAATGATGTGATCAAGAAACTTGTGCGAGAGCTTGATGATGATACTTTGCTGGTCGTCATGGGCGATCACGGAATGGATGCTAAAGGAGATCACGGCGGAGAGAGTGATGATGAAGTCGAAGCTGCTTTGTGGATGTACTCTCGAAAGGGAGTATTTGGACGAACGGGATCTGCGCTTGCAAAACCTCCACGAACGGCAAAGGAGAGACCTGTAAATCAGATTGATTTTGTCCCCACACTGGCACTACTTCTTGGTTTGCCCATTCCTTTCAACAGTCTGGGCAAACCGATCGAAGAAGCCTTCGTAGGCAGGAAAGGAAATGGATGGGATGGTCTAGCAAGTGTGGCAAGAATCGCTTCCGCTGGGATTAAGCGGTACCAAGCAGCTTACTACAAGGCAAGAAATCTCGTAGAAAGCACTGTGGACGGATCGCCCTCCAACCTATGGGCCAAAGCTGAGAATGCGACGGCTGAAAGTGGGAAATCTGCCTCAGAAGCAAGCTACAAGGCATTCGCGACATATCAGCAAGAAACATTGAACATCTGCCGAGGATTATGGGCCAGATTTGACGTTCCAAGCATGGCTGTTGGGATCAGTATTCTAGCCGCTGCACTTCTTTCGCTGATATTGTATTCCAATTCGAACACAGATACTGAGATCGTTGCTGAACCAGCCGATATTGGTCCAGCTGAAATTGAGGCTGAGCTTAAAGCCTTCGAAGAGGGTACATCTGAAGTCAACCAGGAACAAACCAACAGTCGCGAGATCATTCAAGGTGCCTTGATAGGTGTTGGTCTTGGTGCTCTCGCTTGGCCAGCTATCTGGTTGCAACTTGGAGGAGATTCTATCATTGATTTTGCTGTAGGATTCAGCGCTATCACCGGTCTTCTTGGTGTTCTATATAAACAGATCAGACTACGATTGGATATCGGCAACCCATTCCCAACCACTCTATGGGGCTGGATGGCTGTTGTGTTTACGATCGCCCAAGCGAATGGATTTGCTTCTAATTCTTACACGATATGGGAGGACTCCATATTGTTGTTCTTCATTACAACATTTGGAATTATCGCAGCTGCGTCTTCTATTCGAATTGAGGTTCGCAGCAACAGAATTCTGGGGATCTACCACTCCTTGGCTTTTGTTGTCCTTGGTTGGTTCGCATCTTTTTCAAAATTGTGTAGAGAGGAGCAGATGCCGTACTGCAAGTCGACCTTCTATGCTTCAGCAACATCGTCTACTTCTGCACCTTGGCAACTTGCCATCCCATTTGTGGTTGCTGGATTCTTGCCCTCAATTATCAAGTCGTACTATGCCACCAGCCGCTCTTACGAAGGATTTGCACCGATATGGATTGGCTGGGTGTTCCGCATCTTCCTAGTCGTGATAGCTATCTTCTGGACTATTGATGCGGCGGACGATGGCGAATGGCTCTCCGGGTACACTTGGATTCGACCAGGTCTTTTGAAGGACATCCGCGTTCCCCTAGCACAAACCGTGTTCGCAGTAGCTATTGGTGTGGGAACCACGGCATTCAGCTACGCACCACCTTGTGTCTCAATTCATACGACACCGCCACCAGACACCACGGGCGGCACAATGGTTGAAACTGCCAAAGGTCCCTCGATCACGATCCTCGGCTTCGCAAACACCCACGGTACACGCTACTTCCTCCTTGTAACTAATGTCCTTCTCTGCGTCCTCATGACAGCTAAACCTATGGGTGGTGGCACCCTCGCCTTGATGACATGGCAGATCCTCTCACTTCTTGAGATCCTCGACCTGAACACTCTTACCGCATCCCCTATTGGTCCCGTCGTCCTAGCTCTGTTAGGAAGTTTCCACTTCTTCAAGACAGGCCATCAAGCAACGCTTTCCTCCATCCAATGGGAGTCGGCCTTCCTAGCTTCACATACCATTAAATACCCCTACTCACCTATCCTCATCGCCCTCAACGCATATGGCTCACACATCCTTGCCGCTATCGCCGTCCCCTTGGTCGTGCTCTGGAAACAGGAGCCACGCAAGAAGGGATTGTTGAAGAGTGTAGCGACCGCGTTGGCGTGGCATGTGGCGTACTATGCTACGATTGGACTGGCAACGACGCTCTGGGCGGGGTGGTTGAGACGGCACCTGATGCTTTACAGGATTTTCAGTCCGAGATTCATGATGGGAAGTGTAGCGCTTGTGATTGTTGATGTGGTGGTCTTGGGGGCGCTGATAGCCTTCAGGAGGAATACGGTTAGTGTTGGGGAGATCTTTGGATGGGGATGAGACGGTTCAATTGTAAAAGAAAGAGACAACCTAGGGGATATGAAAATGACGAAGTCTCAGGAGCTTGGTTGTAGAAGATGAAATGTCTGATTGGTTCTATATGTCTTATCTAGACATCGTGTTTGTATGTGTATGTACGCGTAGAATTTTGCATAGCGATGGGTTCTGGGAAAAAAAGAAAAACTATAGATTATGTGAGTCTTGGATGACATTTTTCCAACAACTTTCCATATAGGATATTTATTGTCTATCTTGAATCTCTCGCATAGCGAATCATGTGGTCTCTTCTTGAGTCTGTGTTCACCATGAATGCAGGCCTCTCCGAGGAAAAAAAAAAAGAGGTCCAATGTAGTTATTACATCAATTGTTAATATCTACTTTCTTCCTCAACCAGGCCCCAATAGCAATGAGACTTGGTCAGGAGGCATACGAGAAGTTCGAGCCTCGACAAGCGAGCCAGAACTCCCTAATAACCTGGTTCGTCAGTTTTCCGCCTCTTTGCCTGTGTCATCCATCGTCAGCATAAGTCTTCCTATTTTAATCACTTCTCTGCATATCCGCCAGTAGACACAAATTCTTCAGAGAAGAGCGTATAGAGACTTACCCCATGACCTTCATCAACCACACCTTCTTCTCCTGCTCTCCCACATGCTGAGAGGGGAACGTGTCCGCGTACAACGCACCCTCCAGCCACCCCTTCACTTGCGGATGTCTCACTACCAACTTACGGATCGGTTCGGAGAGTTTGTCGAGTTCGCTACGCGCGGCGTGACCGCCTATATTGTAGATTAATGCTTGGGCGAGGAGCGGCCCGAAATGTTGTAGGATCTGATTGAGGTGGTCTTGCACTTGTGGTTGGAGATTTGACACGGAGGTGAATGTTGTCTGTGGAGGAGGGGAGAGAGTGTATTAGTGAAGTTTTATTGGAGATAGTGTGTGAGAGACATACCCAGAAATCACAAGCCGCCGCTTTCGGAAGCGGATCGCTTCCTGCGATCGCTTTCAAGGTGAACATGAAGAGGAATTCCAAGGCGTTGGGAGGCTGATGATTCAAGAAGATGTGCAAGTACTTCGGTAGTAAACGGTTCATGAACTCGATACCATCTTGAGCGATTTCTGGATCGTTGCTTGGCTCTGTTCAGGATGTTAGTATGTGATTGAATAGCAGATTGTTGTTCGTACCTTCTTGCGTATGCAATAGTTGAGATACCCACTGCAACAGACTTCCCGCTACACTGTCGATCTTGGTTCCTTTCTGGGTGTAAATCAGATTGCTCGCAGTTCTAATCACGAACCCGAGTCGTGGCGTTTGTGAATTGCTAGTTAGAATGATCTGTGCAGCAACCTCTGGGGGAAGCACAAACGGCCCAGGATCTGATTCTTGAAAGCCTTTCCGTAGCACTTGGCAGGAAGCTTCCACAATCTCTCCATGAACACTAAGTGCTTCTATAACTCTATGCAGCATGGTTACAATTCGAAGTTGCAGATGTGCACCTTCGCCTTCTGTCCAGAAATTTGAAGTCTGATCATCGTCGCTTTTCTCAAGATCTACTGGCATATCGGCTGGGACTTGGCTACCTTTTGCCATGCCTTCTAAACACTTGAGTGCAATCAAGCCGATAGTCACTGCTGGATTATCGGCTTGGTTATCGTGATTGGAACCATTTCCAAGTGAACCGTTGCTATGAGTTTGCAATGACAGTTGTAAACAATGCTGCACATCCTTCTCTACAAAATCCAATAACTGGTTCAGCGGAACAATCTTGGATTGATCATCTGGTATAGCTTGAATAAGAGCAGCAATGCCTTCAATGACACCTTCTTTAACAACTCCATCTAGGGATGAGGTTGTTGTGATATTGTTGTATTGTTGCAAGAATGCTCCAAGCTCTGGTAGCAGTACACTCCGACACTCAGAACACAGCTTAGATATCGAGTGCGAAGCCAGACTTGCCAAAGAAGGACTGCTCGTCGCGCTGAAGACAATGTTCAGAACTGCAGGCAAGTTCTCAGTATTAGCAACGAAGTAATCCGAGTAAGCTTTGACAAGCTCAAGGAATGTACGTTTTGCTCGAGTCGGTAAATTAGTCGTAGCATTTGTGACAAGTTCGAGCACTGATGCGTTTAACACTCTCCCAAGGTATTCATCCCGTTGATTGTGTTCTGCTATCGAATCGCACAGCCATAGAATGACAAACCACGCGACTTCGAGTTCGCCCCAATTGCGGCTGCTGATTGCTTGATCAGCATACCGTATAAAGAAGTCCATTATTTCAATACCAGTCACCAAATAGAATTGCTGTATGAGGTCAGAAAAGTCCCGTCGAGCATCCTTAAAACCAGTGCGATCGACAGAATCCCAGCTATTGAAAACTGAGGCTGGGGGAAATTGGATCTTGCGCATACAACGCTCGAGTGCTTGAAAGATATAAGACTGTGCAGTTGGCAACCATTTCTCCTTATCTTCCTCGTCATCATATGATCCATCCAGAACCGTTTCGACATATGTAGTCCAGAACTCCAAGGCTGGCACAAAAATCTTATCTTCTTGAACAGCGTAGCCTTCAGCACTTAGCAATCCACAAAGAATAGGAAGGAATTGCTCATATTGAGAGCCGTTGCCAATGTTTGTTGTCAGATCTTGAGTATTGGCATCTCCAAAAGCCACAATCAACATGCCGAACTGCAAGGAGTCGAAGTCGAAGTCACCCTGTAGAAGCCGCTCATAGCGTTCTTGTGCCCAAGGGCTATTGAGTAAGGAAAACAAGATCTGAAAGTCTCCAGGCAGCAGGAACTTAGAATAATTGCCTAGAATTTCTGAGATGATTTCAATTGCTGTCTCGTACAAGTCGTCCTCGGCGATACACATGATTGTGGGTTTTGTCAAAGTTCGCAATGGATCTAGGACAATGTGATCGTCGATAAAAGCGCGATGCGAATATGATGCCCATGACTAGACAGAAACAATTGAGTTAGTTATACTTATATATTTGAAAGAATACTCGTAAACAAGGGACGTACTTGAAAACATTTCAATGCTTCATTTCGGGCTTTGCTTTCGGCGGCAGGATTCGAGATGTATTGTGACATGAGTGGTACGGCATCATCAACATTCGGGATCACTTGCTGATGGAACTTGTGTCTGCGACGAGTCAGACTGGTTTACACTCAGTTAGACATCATATTACTCACTGCTTCATCGAATTGGAATCCATCTTACCAACTTCTTCAACAAGGCCCCCAGAAAACCAAAAGATTGCTACTGCTTTTAAAGTAGGCAAGTTGTCGATGAGTGTGCTAGTGTCTGCCATGCTGTCGACCACTTCTGAATAGCGTACTGCTTGGTCCTTTGACAAGCAGTACGTGAGGTGTCTTAAGCATCTTGTCCACTGACTCGAGAACTGGAGAAAATATGCAACGAGAGTCGAACACAGCTTTCGAACGACAAGAGCGCCTTCATTACGATTCAAAGATTTGATCAAGAAATCAATCAATGTTTCGAGCAAGTTATCAGCATCCTCATCGGTCAATGACTTTCTGCCCTCTTAATTAGCATTCTTGAATGGAAGTAAACTCAGGAGGAATCATACGCATCGGTATTCAATTTGACAGTAAATGTCAAGGCACCAAAGAAGCGAACCTGCTCATTTTTGTTTGACAAGAGACTGTGAGCAAGCTGCCAGCCTTGTGGTGAACGTTGTAACTGTTGAAGAATCTCTTGAACTCTTGCAACTTCGCTAGGTGCTCCAGGGCGATATAATTGATGCACAAGCTGTTGTTATGTTAGCACTGTTGCTCAGAGAACGGCATAGGTGT
>Ga0181470_100487_pt1 | contig 10446 bp, 10 predicted proteins | sample InSIn5SAF170_FD_119082 | JGI IMG/M metagenome (GOLD analysis project Ga0181470, IMG submission 119082) | Clean room microbial communities from NASA Spacecraft Assembly Facility at Jet Propulsion Laboratory, Pasadena, California, USA -... ...
GATCAGGAGTCTTGCTCTTCCCCCGGAAAATTGTGTGCCTGGAGTATAGCCAATGGTACGTCGTCATCCTCCTCTTCCTGAATATCTCCGTTGAGGGTCAGTGTTGGGGCACTGTAATTGACACGAGCAAAATCTGCCGCCGGTTGGGTATGCGCAGCGAAGAGAAATGACAGCGTCGCCCCCCGCACAATGGGCTCGGCGCAACTCAAGGGATCGTCTAATTGCGTCTCCTGACCTGGATTCCCCCATTGACGACGAACCTCCTCCACCCCCTCCCAAACACACCATTCCTGGCCGAGGCCCACAGCCATACGCCTATGGCCTGCTCAGTGATTCTTCTGACATGCTCGAAGAGCCTCCACGCCTAGGCCGAGAACCATCTGTGCGCTCACAAAATTCTTTCGTTCGTTCTGGCGTCGATGAGGACGCAGATGCAGCTTTTGTTCGGCGATCTGTGCATGCGCTGAGGACTTCCACGTCGGAACGCTTGGGCGGATTTGGAAGCAGCCCCCTTGCGCGAGAAGAGATGAAATTGTCCAAAGCTCTCCCACCTCCCACGTCACAACCCCTGAACAACTCATCAGACATTTCATTAAAAACAACATCCTCAACATCAAGCCACACTAATGAGCTGAACGTCTCATCGACGCCAGAGTCGCAGGGTCTCTCGCCCAGTGAGAGCACCCGTTCGACACCTCGACCAGCACCGGTTGAGCCCGCGAAGGAGGAGGTCGGAATGTTTGATCCTGAGATGATGCAGGCCATTCATCAAGCCAACAATCGATCATTGCTAGGCTTGTCATCCGATTCATCTCCGGCAAGGCCATCGGGCCCTCGAGTGATCAGTATGGCTGAATTCAATAAGCAGAAAGCAGACGCAGGATCTACTGCCGCTCAAAAGGCAGCCGATGAAGACTCCGACGATGGTTATGAGGATGACGACGATGATCCTCTAATCCAGGCTCAAAAGAGAAGGCTTGAGGCGCAGAAGGAGGCCCAACATGCAGTATGGAGGCAGAAGATGAAAAAAGCTATCGGTGACCAATCTACAATGCCGCCAATGCGGACAGATTTTGCTCGTGTCAATTACAGTGCCCCAACACTGACCCTCAACGGAGATATTCAGGAAGAGGAGGATGACGACGTACCATTGGCTATACTCCAGGCACACAATTTTCCGGGGAAGAGCAAGACTCCTGATCCGCGTATGAGCCAACAATCCTTCACAGGAATCGCAGGCCCAAATTCCCCCGCTCGTGCAGGTCAAAGGGGAAGCCAACTTCCAGTCTTTGCCAGACGACTGCCAGAGGATCCATACTTTGGTTCCTCCGACCTCAATACGCCCTCGAATCGCGATTCCATGGCCTTCAACAAGCAAAGGGCATCATCGATATACGGAGGCGCGTCTGGCCCACCGCCAGGCGTTTCTCCTGTTCCTGGTGTGCCTCCTGGTGGGCTTGTAGGCGTCATTGCCGCCGAGGAAGGCGAAAGACGCGCAAGACGAGGTAGCCCGAATGCGCAAACAGGAATGGGCTACAACATGCCAGGTGTTGGGCCTATGGCAGGAGGCATGCCGATGCAAATGCCATTGATGAGCCCAGGCGCACCGATGAACCAAACTGATGCGATTCGAAACCAGCAAATGCTCGAGCTTATGCAGCAAAACAGCTTCATGATGAAAGAGATGATGGAGATGCGGGCGCAGATGCAAATGTTCCAAATGGGGGGCGGGATGGGTCCACAGGGCATGCCAATGCCGGGTCTCCCTCCTGTAGGTCGACCTCTGAGCATTGTAGACCAAAATCCGAACCGTCGAAGTGCGGCCGCAAACACGATGTATGGACGAACAATGAGTTTCGTTGGCCCGCAGCCAAACCTGTTCATGAGCCAGCAGGCATCATCCGGTGCTGCTAGCGGAGCACGAAGCGTTCGGAATCTCCCAGTTGCAAATTACGGCCCATTAAATGGTGGCTACACACCCTCAATTGCTCCGAGCGAACGTAGCAATATCGGTCAGCCGTCGCGGTATAAGCCAGTCAATTTCGGAGACGGAGCCTCCACTGTTACAGCTGGCAGCGCGGTGATGACACCTACTGCTGAAAAGAAGAAGAGCGACTTCCTGAGCGCGGTCGTGCATCAAGGCAGAAAGAGCATGTCTCGCCCGAAGGACGACGATGAAGAGGAAGAGTGGGGCACAAGGAGAAGAAGGAGGTAGAAACAAGACGCATCCCTGACGAGCTCGTAGTCTTCAATTATTCTCGCAACAATACCACGGCTGGGAAAGAAGTATGAGTCACAGTCCACGCCATCACAGTGCTTAGGAAGACACCACGCCTATTTGCCGTTTATCAATTCTGGTAGACACCAGGGCCCGCACAATTTTCCCAAGTACGAGGGCAGCTATCTTCCTACGGCATTGACTGCATTGTACATGTGAGCATAGATCATTCTTGGGGTAAAATTGGACTTCGGAGTAACAATGGAGGCTCGCATTTCGGTTTCATTGGCTGACCAACGTTTATTACGCACAATCATGGGGGATAATTCTGAGCGAGCTCATTATACATATTGTTAAACCTAATTTTGCTATGATAGGGAAGAATGGGGAGTAATCTAACACTCTGGGGACGTTACAATCACTTACTTTGCGGTAGCCAAGGGACAGCTCGGTGGCACAGATAATCAGAGAAGGCGTGCCTATCTGCGGTGTGTGTATATCTGCAAATACCATTAGTCATGCGGAGAGCTTCGCAACGTGCAAGTGCAGTGTGTGAAGATTCGCAGCAAAATTTTTGAGTACTACGATGAATTGCTTGTTCATTGCCAAAGCTTCTACGATAGATACTACGGCGTGCAGTCGCGATTTCCCTACACATACTCCTCCTTCAGCACTTCCTTCCCTGTGTACAAGGACCCCACACATCCTAACCCTTCTCTAAGCACCAAAGCTCAAAGTGTTTCCTGCACCGGCCTTGATTCCAGCAGCAGCACCTGCAATGGCAGCGGCGGTGTAAGTGTAAGGAACAGTGTTCAAGCTGCCGCTAGTGAGAGTTGCTTCAGCACCACCAAAATCGTTGCCCTTAGACACAGCTCCTCCGGTGTTGTCAACAGAGTACAGCGGCTTCTTCGTGCCGGAGAAGACATTGTTCTCTACCAGCGCCTGGGCACCCTTCCGAACATTGATCACATCGTTGACAGATTCGAACACGTTATTGAAGATGTGGGCTGTGCCGAAGCGCAGGGACGGTCCACGGGAACCGATATTTTGCCAGTAGTTGTTGACGTACGTGACCTGTCCTCAAAGTAAGTTTCGCCCGGGTTGTAAATCAGCAGCAAAATGGCTTACATGGAACTTTCCAGTATCTTCGGCGGCATTGTTGTCCGAGTGACCGATGAGAGAAGCCTTGAAGTGATCATGGAGCTTGCTGTTGCTGATAGTGACGAAGTCAACGGCGTGAGTGAGATCGAGGAGCCCATCGTAGAAATCCTTGCCGCTGTTCATGTCGCTGGACAGATCGACGTGGTCGATCCATATATTGGTCGATTTCTGGACAGCGATGGCATCTCCGCTGGAAGCAGTAACCTTGGAGATCTTCAGATTGCGAATGATAACATTCTTCTGAGCCTTCACGCTGAGGCCTAGGCCGACAAGCTCTGCAGTTTCCATTAGAGCCGCGCACTATGCGATGTATTGAGTACATACCAGACGAAGCTCCAGCCCCAATAATAGACTTGTTGCTGCCAATTTTGACACTTCCAGTAGCACTGATTCTACCACTGACGAGGACAATTTTTGGGTCGTTGCCCTCAACAGCAGCTTGAAGTTCGGCTTGTGAGGTGACAGTGACGACTTGTCCACCACGGCCTCCGGTGGTACCGCCGTTGGTCGTAGCATAGCCCACTGTAGCGACCGCTTGCAAGTCACCTGCCTGTCTAACCAGCAGATTGGTTGGTGCAGCAAATGCGGTCAAAGCAAAAGCGAATGTAGAAACGAACGTGGCCCGCATGTTTGAAGAAGTGAAGAACGAAAGTATAAGTGAATGAGAAAGAAAGTCTGCTTGTTGGCTGAAGGAGAGGTGCTTGATGATCGCTTACATTGTGAGCGACTGCATGAGCAGTTTATACTCCAGACGAGTGGATACTTAGCGGTTGACCGCGATGGCATATTCCAGGGTAGAAATGATATCCTCCGAAGAAGTGGCCGACATGATCAGATTCGGTGGATCAACAAGAGCTCTTGAAACTACCAAGACTGTAGCAAAAGGCAACATACTCCGACGGGGTTGAATCAACAGCATAACCACGGTCTGACTGTGGAATATCGACATTGACGCCATGGACAGTTCGAAACGAAGCCTGTTGTTCCTGCTCATCAAGATCCATGCTGTCGCCAAGATCTTATCAGAACAGAAGAACAAAAAGAGAGCATCTTGAATCAAAAGTTGAAATCCATGAGCGTCATCGAAAGGTTACAGACAAGCCTCAGTAAGCATCTTATGTGGCCCCATTCGTGATCACCTGTACAGATACGCCCCAAATCGAAGTCATAGATCACTGGGTCTAGCCTCCCAGTCGTAGTGTTATAGGCGCTTCCAAGATACCATGGCCGTCCTGTTTCAAACAATATCCCCCTTCAGCAGAGAACGGGGAAACAGATGACGGGGAATCTTGAAACACGGTGACTTTCGCGAAGACAGCACGTGAGATGAAATTTGTCGATGTCCACAGTAACGCGGTGCCTGTTCCCTTTTTATGATCATTGTCCGAGATGAGGTTGAGCCACAGGGTAACGGCGTCCATCATGCGACATCTGCCACTTCCTCCGAGAGCAATCCCAGCAGCGACTGACAGTCCAACTAGCCGAGGACCTGTTGAGTGGAATTGGAAGATGCAATGAACATAGAGCTGAAAACTTGTGTTGGAGAATGGCCAGTGGTGCTCTAGACGCTTATGCGCTTTCTCTTCCACGCTGTGCCTTAGTCAGCTTGTTGCTCAGGCATGGACCGTGGTACTACTCAGCCCTATGCTGTCACCTTCCTAGCTGAGAGGTGTCACGACGTTCTTTTATCAGCAGCAACCATTATCTGCAGTCATCTCTAGTTCGAAGTTCGGTGCGAAACAACAGCACTGGACTGCCACAAGCTCATACCGCCTATAACTCGTGCTTCGCGCTCCATACGAATTGATAACGACGGCGCGCTCTTGATTTAACTACCCCCTCCGCAGATCAAAAGGCAGCTCTAATTCCTCCATCAAAACCACTCCGTCGAAGAGACATAAAAGGCTTCAACATTTTCACCACAAGAAAAGATGCCTACACAAGCGAACTCGTTCGCGACTTTCCTCATCATTGGCCGTACGTTAAGTGCAGTGTGGTACTGAACGTTGAAGATACTAGCTTACAGGTGTAAACAGCAACATGTTTTTTCTTGGGTATTCTCTTCATACTCCTACCATACGACTACAATGTTCTTTGGCACGAACCCGATGATCGCGGACCTTACTTCGACGTCCTGGAGACCCACTTACGCTTTCTCCATGCAAGCCCACCTCTGATAAGCCGCATCCTTCATATCGCCATTGGCGTCGGCTTCATCGGCTTTACCGCAAAGCTTTACAAGCCTTCTGAGGCGAATATGCTGTTTGATGGAGCCTCACTTGTCTTGTATATGGTCGGCATCACAGTCTACATAGCCAATATCGTTAAAGGTCTGCGTGTAGTAACAGACGGCACATATGATCAGAGTGAGGCGGCAAAAGCCGCTGCAGCGGACTACGAAAATACAAGTTCCGGGGCTATGCCAGTCATAGGCAGAGAGGATAGTCTGCGTGTACTCGCAGCAAGCAACACAATTCTTGCACTCGTGTTAATTGGCATCTTGGTCCTGCAAGCTGGCCAGTGGTATGCACAGAAGAAGGAGGAACAGGAAGTTGCCGAAATGGACAAGATCGCGGAAGAGAAGAAGAAGGGCTTGAAGAAGAAACAATAGGGCGACTGGACGGAAGAATTGTGATACTTGCAATGATATTGGGTAGATCACGGCCACAGGATCAGGGTTGAAGGCACAATGTAATGTATTGATTAGTATAGATTACTTGAAACATCCTGTATCATGGATCGGATGCTGTCATCCTGCCAACTTAGATGTTTGCTTTGCGCAATTGAAGGAATTGGTATTATGCTTGGCGCGAATATATGCGTCAAATGCCAGGTCACTTTGACGTCTGGCGGATTGGCATGCTGAACTCTTTCCGAATCATACCTCCGTATCTACTTGCTCTGGCTTTCGTGCCCACGAATACGCTAGAAGCACAGCGGCGATTTGCCCGCCCAATCACACTCAAGGTTCTCCGAACGGAGCTCGGAGCACGCCGCCCACCTGTACTTCGAAGGTGGTTATCAATGGCCCAAGACTCAGGTAGACATCAATGGCAACTGGCGCATTGATGATTCTCTCTGTAATCAGCGATCACGGGTGAAGGGCGTGTAATCGTGAGAAGCATGCTACCTACGCTGACCTGACGAACATCCTTTCAAGGTGAGATATTCGATATCGGTATGGAGGAGGATCACCACAATGGCTACAATTGCCATGTTGAAAAGTTCAGAGATCTGGAATATCCTATGCTGCAGGGTATGGTAACAGAAAGAAGTATGTGTACTTTTAAGCTTACATTGACTTTACAGGAACCACATATCTCGACCATGCCGGAACCACGTTGTATGCGAAGTCTGTTGTCGAACGCTTCTCAGCAGATATGATTGCAAATCTTTATGGGAACCCCCATTCGACGTCAGTGGCCTCACAGAACACGTCGAAGCGCGTTGAGGATGCTCGACTCCGACTCCTCGAACTCTTCAGTGCAAACCCAGAGGACTATGATCTCGTGTTTGTGGCGAATGCTACTGCAGGCATCAAACTGGTCATGGACGCTTTCAGGGATGCAGAAGATGGCTTCTGGTACGGCTATCATCGCGATGCGCATACAAGTCTTGTTGGTGTCCGAGAAGCGGCCCAAGAGCACGTGTGCTTTGCATCGGACGAGGAATTCGAGGCGTGGCTGGAAAGGGCAGAAGAGGAGGAAGCATCAGAGCGTCTTCGACTTGTGGCATATCCGGCGCAATCAAACATGAACGGAAGGCGGCTGCCGCTGCAGTGGTGTCCAACGGCACGACGGAAGCAGAGAACATTCACCCTTCTGGATGCCGCGGCACTTGTATCCACGACGCCACTTGACCTGAGCGATTCTGCATCAGCACCAGACTTTACGGTCATGAGCCTTTACAAAATCTTTGGGTTCCCTGACTTGGGTGCTTTGATCGTTCGCAAGGACTCTGGCAACGTCCTGATGAAGAGGAGGTACTTCGGTGGCGGCACGGTTGATATGGTTGTATGCATGAGCGAGCAGTGGCATACTCGGAAGACTGAGAGCATACACGACGCTCTTGAAGATGGAACTTTACCTATTCACAGCATCATGGCACTTCATGCGGCTCTAGACGTCCACGACGATCTTTTTGGTCCACTAAAACGTGTCTCCGAACACTGTGCTGTCCTAGCGAAAAAATTGCACGGCGATCTCGCTGCTCTTCGCCATGGTAATGGCTCGCCCGTTTGCGAGTTTTATACCGATGCCCGTAGTGACTACGCAAACCCAGCCACCCAAGGGCCAATTGTAGTGTTCAATATCCGTGATGCGAACGGCAGCTGGGTAGCTAACTCTGAGGTTGATAAAATGGCGGCAGTGCGTAACATCCAACTCCGAACTGGTGGACTTTGCAATCCTGGCGGCATCGCATCGCAGCTGCAATTAGAGCCGTGGGAGATGAAGCGCAACTTTTCTGCAGGCCTGCGCTGTGGTCAAGAAGGCGACGTCATGCACGGGAAGCCGACCGGGATGATTCGCCTGAGCGTAGGCGCCATGAGCACTCTAGCAGATATCGATGCTTTGGTCAGCTTCATGCAAGAATTCTTCGTCGAGCAGCGTCTGCCTGTTATTGAGTCTGCGCCAGATCCGCCTTGCGAGGGAGATCGCTGGTACGTAGAGAGCTTGACGGTCTTCCCAATCAAGAGCTGTGCAGGTTACCGCATACCCCATCAGGTTCGATGGCATACCAACCCTGAAGGGCTTGCATGGGATCGCGAATGGTGTCTCGTACAACCTGGGACAGGCGCTGCTCTCAGCCAGAAGCGGTATCCCCGCATGGCTTTGATAAGACCCATGATCGATCTTGATCGCGGTTTGATGCGAGTCTCATTTGCAGACGTGCGGGCTGGAATTCCATCGATTACGATTCCATTATCAGACGACCCATCGATGTTCTCGTCAAACGTAGACTTTCGGAAAAGGAATGCAATAGTATGCGGAGACACTATATCCGCCCGTACCTACCAGTCTCCAGCCGTGACGGAGTTCTTCACCAAAGCTTTAGGTGTAAGGTGCCAGTTGGCACGCTTCCCGGCGAGTGGCTCCTCTCGGCATGCCAAAGCGCACTTGCAGGCTTTTCAGCAGAAGATGCAGCACGACCCTCTTACAGCGTGTCACCATATACCTGGCAGCTTCCCTGCTGATGACCATATGGCCACTGAGGAGAGCGTTTCCAAGCGGCCTATTTTACTGTCAAATGAGAGTCCGATCCTGATCATATCTCGATCAAGCCTCAACCGTCTAAACGAGCAGATCAAAGCCAGCGGCGGTAAAGCTGTACACGCAGAAGCATTTCGGGCAAATATCGTTGTGGCGGAATACCACAGGGTTGGGGTTCATGGGCCATTCCAAGACCCATATTCTGAGGACCACTGGAAGTATGTGCGGATTGGCAAGCAGCACTTTGAAATAATGGGTGCTTGCAGGAGATGTCAAATGGTATGCATCGACCAAGAGACGGGCGAAAGAACACAAGAACCTTTCAGCACATTGGCAAAGACACGAAGATATGGCGGCAAAGTCTATTTTGGACAGCATGCCTGCCATGTGCAGATACTTCAACCTGGATCTGGTGATGCACACGCTTCGACCATCAAGGTGGGAGAGAAGGTATTGCCATACCTGGGGATTGGTGATGTTGAGCCTCTCCCATGATTACGTTCACTCCCGAACTACTGCTTCGTCGGTGTCCATGATGGACGCGTTGCTGTTCGCATGGATATGATGATGCAGGTAATGGATGACACGACAGCTTAAGACGGTTATTGGATGACCTACAGGAATGAACATAAAGCACGCGCTCCATTGTGGGCATATGCATCCTATAAGTATTGCAGCAACATGTCCAATAATTGACAGGCGTGGTCAGCGCGTCTACATCTTCGCCTCTAACCCTGCCCTTCGTCACCATCTATTGCATCGAAAGTCTTTTCCATGCTTCCATATATATTTACGCGCCGTGGGGTTCTGCAAGCTATATACACTTGAGCGTTTAACACATGGGTCAAATATAGAATCGAGTGGTTGCGAAATAAGGTTGGCCGATCTAGTACGAACAAGGATAAGGCAAGACGCTGTCCTGGTATTGTATCGTCATTTGACAGCTGCTGGGCGCTTCCATCCACTAATACATTCATCCGCACGACGTGTCGTGGGCCTTTGGCAAGCATCCAATAGTTTCGAATATCCATTGTCAAGTGGTACGAATTTATGATCTATGAACCGGCGCAACGCTCGAAATGGTAATTTGCCTGGAAGCTGGAGCGCTTCTCGGGAGACAGTGAGTGTGCGACCCTGTACAGAGGGTGGTGAAGTAGTTCTTCTGCGGCGTGAGCGAGACGCTCGTTTCTTGTCAAAGTTGAATTTAGCATCAAAATCAAGTAGGAGCACTCGCGCGCGTGATGGTGAGCTTTCTCAATTCTCAGTTCTGAGTTTTCAAAATTGCTCGCGGCTATCCATTTCGAGGGACATATAACAGTGGGCTGAGAGGTCGTTTGGACTTGAGCTCACTCTTTGTCTTCCCAGTGTGGATCCTTCCTCTTTAGGCTTGATTAGCTGCACTTTGCTTTGCGTGTCACATCCTTCGTCTGCGAGCCTGAACCACGTCCGCATTGACGCTGGCACCATTTCCAAATACCAACAGTCTCTCCAGCTGGGCTTCTGGAGCTAACGGATTGCTCACACCGCTCGTCGCATCTGTGCTCTGTTTTACGCACCGATTGGAGCCCATCAAGAATTCGTCATACTCTCCACATCAAACCTTAACAATCCAAGCACCAGGAATCAGCATCTCCAAGACTTCACAAGGCCAGCCTGTCAGACACGTTACAGCCCCGTCGCAAGTACGGGCACCCCGCGGGATCTTTGATCCAGCTCCGCCACTTTCTATTTATCTTCCGAACAGCACGCTCACGCAAAGTCCTTATTCGTAGTCCCAAGCTGGTTGGCCAGCTTCAAGAGACACACAGCGTCTGAGAATTAGCGAATCAAGCCTCCGGTTTCAGCCCAAATATCACT
>Ga0181470_100493_pt1 | contig 10400 bp, 5 predicted proteins | sample InSIn5SAF170_FD_119082 | JGI IMG/M metagenome (GOLD analysis project Ga0181470, IMG submission 119082) | Clean room microbial communities from NASA Spacecraft Assembly Facility at Jet Propulsion Laboratory, Pasadena, California, USA -... ...
ATACTCTGTTCAATTCCTCTAGTCTAATATGGATTCCCTATTACTGAACAAATACTTTAGCATTTTACCACGTTGTTCTTCTATTTTAGCCTTACTTATTGTTCTTAGCTGCGCAGCTCCTGCAGACTTAACTCGCCATTAAAGCTATATAAGCTTAGCGAGGTCTAATTTCACATTAGTCCGCTTCCTTAGTTCCTGTTCAGTAGAGTGTCTAACCCAGATGTGTCCCAACCCCAAATGTGTCCCACAAAAACTATATCTCTACATATGAAGCGACTGCGCAATACCTATGCATCACTGGTAAGCGATAATACTCTATTTCTAAGCTTTCAGAAACCTTATCTTCCTCCTTATTTAAGGTTTTGATAATTATAACCTTCTTTAGCTACCCCTAGGGCCGTTTTATCGCCGCCTTTACTTCCTCCTTATAGGCGACTTGCAGAACTTCCTTAGTTATATAGATATGCACACCCTCTAATCAGACTTTTTTACCTTTCCTAGTCCTCTTATGCTTCCTAAGAAGCTCTACTTATTGTACAACCTCTTTAGATAGAATAGCAATTGTAGCATTTTAACTTTCGCATAGCCGGGTCATTCGCTCTATATAGTACTTCACTGGCGAAATGATATTAGGACACTCATGTAGCATCTCTGTAAACCGTTTGTTTAATTAAATTAATGAAACTGGTTCTAGAGGAGAGCTCTAAAGTAAAGAGAGGTTAAGACTGGTTGTTGTTATGTCCTAAGGTGTATTATACGCAGGCAGGGGTAAGTCTTTTAGTAGGTTATTTAGGACGCGTATGGGAGTCGCAGGCTATAAGTAAGGCTAAAATAGAAGAACAACGTGGTAAAATGCTAAAGTATTTGTTCAGTAATAGGGAATCCATATTAGACTAGAGGAATTGAACAGAGTATGAACAGATACTCTGCGGCGTTTCGTGTGCTAGGCGTTTGGTCGCGCAGCCGCCTCCTCCAGCGGGCGGAGCAACTTGGCGCAAACGGCTCGTAGTGTATTTCTCTACGTCTAATCGACAAATGCGGGCAATGGCAGCGTAACGACGCGCCTCGCGAAAGAAATAAAACCGCGAATAGGAAAACGAAGGCGAACGCAGAGAAATATAGAACACGCCGTTAATTTGCATCCGTAAGGCGAGAAACTGCCCAAAATAGTGGCGTTGCGTTGGAACCTAGACGTCAAGTGCGCGAACTCAGCGTGACAGCACCCTGATCGCTCTGTAGCCAGAACTACGCGTTGGGAAATTGTAAGCAAATGTGCAGAAATAATGTGCAACATTGTCGATCACTTTTGGCCAGAACTTAGCGATGATAAAGTTGATAGGCTCTTTGCAATTAGCAATTAACCCTGTGTTACCGAAGTCATCACTTTATACAGCCACGCAACACTTCAGCAAATGCTCCAAAGCGAGTGTGAGAATCAAGGAAGGTTAAGAAAAGACGAACAGATTCCAAACAACCAAAACTCGCATCGCTTGTGGAGCTGTGGCCGCAGAGTTATTAGACATCGCGCGATCGTGCATTTTGAAAAAGAGCCAACACACGCCCACTGTTACTCTCAGAAATGACACAATTTCTTTCGGAATGATTCATAGGACGTCAATTGAGGCACCTCACGCGACAAGATTCTTGCAAGCGTGGTTCGCCTTCTGGGCCGAGAAGAAGAAGAAGAGTCGCGAATGAAGCAACTCCGAACAGAATCACCTTTGCAAATGGCGCAAGTCTGTGAACGACTTCAATCTACACACAAGGCACTCCCCATCCACAGTGCGGCTCTATCGTATGTCCCGAATCATTCCTCTGTGGTTTTCTAATGAGGTTTTCGATCGTTCTTGAGCTCGTTTTCGACATCGTCCCCGCGTTTTGGCACCACTATCCTTCGCTTAAGGTACTGGTGCAGTCCCCCTAGATTCCAGCAGACGTGCAAATAGCTTGGACCGTCTGTTGCGGCTCGTGTTGCGCTGATGCCTTCCCGAAGACAGATTTGCGAACAGTGTTGCGAAGATCATTACGGATGGCTTGCGTTGATAGAAACGCAATCTCGGCAGCTGAATAAACGCCGCGATAGCAGCTTTCTGAACGAGCTTTATACAGTCCGATGCGCTTAAACATGTTAATCTATATTCAACAATATGGATTGGAAGATGTTACTCTAGGACAAATAATGAAAGAATAGGCTTATCTTTACTAGTATATAGACTATTGACAATAGTTTATTAACTATTATTAATAGCTATATATTAGCAATAGTAGTAAGACTATTAAATAATAGCGTTATATTGACAATAGTATACAAACTATTATCAATATAATAAAGTATATTATTAATAGCTTATTACTAATGGCTTAATAAGGTATTTTGGAGGTCTATATAAGAGTTAGCTAGGTCCTATCTTTAAGTAACTAAGTAAAAGCATCATACTATTATGATATCTATAATAAGCAACTATTAATAGATATTATATCTTTTCTTCTATATAAGATTACTCAACACTTCCGCTTATATAATAGGCTTTACCTTAATTAGGCAACTACTAGACCTAATTAGGTATAGTAATACCTATTATATCTTAACAAAACACTGATATCTTGAAACGGAATGCGGTTCGAGCCTGGAGCATTCAAGAACCACTTCTCAGAGCACTCCAATCTGCAAATCACCCGCAACATCTGTGTCTTACGTGGAAAGCCAGTGCCGCGCTCCCCGAATGCATCAAGCGCTGGTTGAGCTGACTCAGAATAGTCCAATTGCACAATTTGATACAGCCCAAGTTTGTATGGCGCGCAAAGATCTGAGCAGAACAACAAAGGACAGACTGAACAGGCGAACAGTGAACGGTTTTGTTTCTCAAGAGCAAACGGCAGGAGATCAATCGTTTAAGTCTGATTTGACCGAGATCTGAGGTGTCTGCTGACGCGAAACTGGATCTGACATTCTATTATTTGAGTTTAGACACGTCATAGATACCAGAAAAGGACAAGAATTCCTGTTCGCTCCTCTGTTCTTGACCTCGACGAGTGTACGCCTGGCACAAGATCTAGGAATTGGAAGATCTATGGCGCTTGTGTCAATCTATATTCAACAATATGAATTGGAAGATGTTACTCTAGTACAAATAATGAAGGAAATAGGCTTATCTTTACTAATATATAGACTATTGACAATAGTTTATTAACTATTATTAATAGCTTATTACTAATAACTGAATAAGGTATTTTGAAAGGTCTATATAAGAGTTAGCTAGGTCCTATCTTTAAGTAGCTAAGCAAAAGCATTATACTATTATAATATCTATAATAAGCAACTATTAATAGATATTATATCTTTTCTTCTATATAAGATTACTTAATACTTCCGCTTATATAATAGGCTTTATCTTAATTAGGCAACTACTAGACCTAATCAAGTATAGTAATACCTATTATATCTTAACAAGACTTAGAGCTCTAGAAGCTTACTTCTAAGCCCTAGTTCCCTGTTGGTCTTGGGCCAGACTCGGTCGTCCTGAAGACCATAAATGAAGTAACATTTGTTTCCCCGATGGCTCCAGATAGTTGGTTCCTGCGCTCTTTTCCACTCGCATTATGGCCGGCCCAACAATCCGCAAGGCAGTCATTGCGGCGTACGGTGATCCATCCAACATTAGCATCCTCGACGCCGAGATCGAGCCGCCACCTCCGGGACAAGTACAGGTCCGCGTCTTCTATTGTGGCTTCTCTGGTGCAGATGTTAACATGAGACTCGGTACCTACCCGCTGCAACAAAAGCCGCCTCTCACACCTGGCTACTCTATCGTTGGGGAAGTCAATGTCGACAGCAACAAGTACCACAAAGGGGATCTTGTCGCGTGCCTTACCAAGTACGGAGGCCAAGCCGAGTTGATCAATGTGCCGGAACAGTATCTGATCCCTGTGGCCTCGGGCTCTGATCTGAAGCAGACAACAGCGCTGGTGCTGGATTGGGCAACTGCATATGCAATGGTCCATCACCCTGCGAACGTCAAAGCTGGGCAGCGAGTCTTCATACACGGCTTGACCGGAGCTGTGGGATATGCAGCAGCAACTCTTGCCAAACTGCAAGGCGCGGAAGTACACGGCACAGCGTCTGAGAGAAATCATGACAAGCTACGGGAGCTGGGATTCTCGCCGTATGTGTACACGAACAAGGACTGGATCGCCCGCGTGAAAGAGCTGGGTGGCGTGGACGCTGCATTTGACGCTCTCAGCTTCTCGAGTTGGGATGAGAGCTACGATGTCTTGAATTCAACTGGCGTCCTTGTCGGCTTCGGCTCGAATCTTAACCATCTGAGCGACGGAGGTACTCCCGGCTCGATCGCATGGGTGTTCCTCAAGTTCTACTTGAGGAAGGCGATGAGTCTCTGGCGTGGAAAGACTACGGCCTTCTTCTTGATCTCAAGGGACGACCCGCATTACGCGCAGGACCTGGCGAAGCTGATGGAGCTGCAGCAAGCGGGTGCGATTGAGGTGCCAATTAAGAAGGTCTTCAAACTAGAAGATATTCAAGAAGCTCACGCGTCGTTTGGGAAGCTGCCGGGATTAGGCTCGATACTGATACAGGTTACTGAGCGCGTGGCGTAGGGTTGGCATGTTTGCATTGGGTGACTTTTGTTAACTAAATTAATCAATAGGTAGTCTCCATATTCGAGCGCGCCCACCGATTTCAGCGCGCCTTTGGCGTTCCGAATCTATTCCCATCACTTGTAATGACTCACCTGATTGCTTTTTCACAGCTTCTATTATTTCTTTATACTTCACGACACTACTGGCGCCAATACGATGAGCGCCCATGAAACCACTGCTTGACCAAAGACCACGCCAACACGCCAACACGTATGCAAGTCCCTCTTTAACTCATTATCCCCATCTGCCGAGGATGGCTTATTGTTCCCCGTTGGCCTGTCTCTGTCCTTCCGCACAGATCTGATGGATAGCCCCATGCCCAAGATAAAGTGCCGTCGCTTGCCTAGAAGGCCAAGTCGCCATCCGTAGCCATGAGCCTGTCCCGCGCGAGTACAACTAGCTTGTAGAGAAGGCCTAAGACTCGATAAAGGAGACGGACTACAGCACCGTGGAAGTGAACAAACCTAACGAGAACGAGCAAGCAAAATGGACCAAGACAGAGGTTACTAGTAGCACTGGTGTTGGCGAAACTGGTGCTGGCGAGACTGGTGCTGGTGAGACTGATGGCAGAGCCGAGCCTGCTGAATTCAGTGTCCATTTCGCTGACGAAGCAGACGGATATTCTGACGGCTGCGGAGAGGTCTCCCGCATCTTTGCGAGTACTCCTGATCATGCGAGTGGTTGTAAACTTTCCGCCACGTTGAAGACTTCTTCTCGAGGACCGCGTAGGCCGCCGGCGAATGGTCTATGGTTGTTGCCCACCTCAGACACGTGAGAAAGCCACCCAAGCACGCCCCGCGCTTTGTACATGTATTCTACCGACTTATCCCGTCCGCTCATTCGTTCCCCTACATGGTTCTACGTCTTTCTCTTTGCTCGTGGTGCTCCTTGCGGTGAATTGAAGGCTGAAGACGACATTATGACCAACCTTCGCCGAGACATTCGCCTCTCCACACCCAAAGACGTGTTCGGAGACAAATCTATGCACTTTTCGATCGCAGTTCAGGGGCTTTGGATACTTATTTGATTGTCTCTGGTTGTTGCTGAGTTCCTGGGATGCCGATCGATAAGGTCAATTGATCCTTTAACAAGGCTGAAGCATCCATCCACAAGGCTGACGCGCGCAAGGCTGGCCCACGAGCACAACTGCATCAACGACACTTAGTTTTCTGGTCATCTCGAGGCCGCTAAGGGGTGCTTCCTAAGAAATTTCCAGTTACGTTACGCCTTGTTATTTGTTGGTAAGCTGCACTCGTGCCAACCACGCCGCAGCGCTTGAAGAGACTCGCGTGCCCGATGCCTTTGATAACGAGATGGCGTCGACCAGTGCCACGTAGCCAGAACGGCCACGCTGCGGGCAAGCGTCCTGACGTTGAGATCTCTTAGACGTCCCTTTCTCACCCTGTACTCATGCTCATTCAGCGCTCCACTACGTGAATTTCTCGGGGTAGGTCGCTGAGTGGTCGTCTATCAGAACACGCCATCGGTTGAACCCCAGCGCTGGACTCAAGTGGTCTACGCAGTGAACAACAAGGAGACTACGGAGGGACTGGCAATGGAGATTGCAGAGGCCGAAACGAATCCGAATGGCTGGATCCTTTGCCCTCTTCGATGCAAGTTTTACGGGCGCAAGATGTAAATTCGAGTCTTCAAATATCAATCGACAAACCTCCATTTACGCTGGTGAATTTGGCCAATATTCGCGCAAGAGACTTTGTTCCTGGGTGTTTTTGTTCTCTGGTCTTGGACAACGCAGCATACGCGTCGAATTGACGCTTTTGTCGCTCGAGATTGCAGAAATCTGCGCCCTTTCGAGCATCATCGTGGAAGTCATGACTGAGTGAACGGAGGACAATCGACCTCTAGACCAGATCTCAGGCGTTGTGTTTGCCTTGCAACACCTGTCCAGAATCATGAATGTAAGGTATAAAGCTCTGAGAGCTGATTGGAGAAGCAGAAGGAACCGTTTGCAAAACTACATTTTCTCAGCAAAAGACACTTCGCCTGAGATCCCCGCACCGCCTAGTCATCGCTTGCAGTGTTTTTTTGCGTAATATAGTTTAATCTGTGATTTCTACTGCTCTGGCGGGACTTCCTGAGGAGCGCGTCGTCTGTTTGCTGTTCAAGTCATCAAGTCATTCCTCCTGGTTGCAGAACACTGTTCGGCCCGCAGCGCGTGGTTCCCCGCCGCCAACGAGCTGGATCTTGAAATATACTGTGAAGTGTGTGAGCGTGTTAGGAGGATGTGATCAGGTAACTAGGGCTTAGAAGTAAGCTTCTAGAGCTCTAAGTCTTGTTAAGATATAATAGGTATTACTATACTTGATTAGGTCTAGTAGTTGCCTAATTAAGATAAAGCCTATTATATAAGCGGAAGTATTAAGTAATCTTATATAGAAGAAAAGATATAATATCTATTAATAGTTGCTTATTATAGATATTATAATAGTATAATGCTTTTGCTTAGCTACTTAAAGATAGGACCTAGCTAACTCTTATATAGACCTTTCAAAATACCTTATTCAGTTATTAGTAATAAGCTATTAATAATAGTTAATAAACTATTGTCAATAGTCTATATATTAGTAAAGATAAGCCTATTTCCTTCATTATTTGTACTAGAGTAACATCTTCCAATTCATATTGTTGAATATAGATTGACACAAGCGCCATAGATCTTCCAATTCCTAGATCTTGTGCCAGGCGTACACTCGTCGAGGTCAAGAACAGAGGAGCGAACAGGAATTCTTGTCCTTTTCTGGTATCTATGACGTGTCTAAACTCAAATAATAGAATGTCAGATCCAGTTTCGCGTCAGCAGACACCTCAGATCTCGGTCAAATCAGACTTAAACGATTGATCTCCTGCCGTTTGCTCTTGAGAAACAAAACCGTTCACTGTTCGCCTGTTCAGTCTGTCCTTTGTTGTTCTGCTCAGATCTTTGCGCGCCATACAAACTTGGGCTGTATCAAATTGTGCAATTGGACTATTCTGAGTCAGCTCAACCAGCGCTTGATGCATTCGGGGAGCGCGGCACTGGCTTTCCACGTAAGACACAGATGTTGCGGGTGATTTGCAGATTGGAGTGCTCTGAGAAGTGGTTCTTGAATGCTCCAGGCTCGAACCGCATTCCGTTTCAAGATATCAGTGTTTTGTTAAGATATAATAGGTATTACTATACCTAATTAGGTCTAGTAGTTGCCTAATTAAGGTAAAGCCTATTATATAAGCGGAAGTGTTGAGTAATCTTATATAGAAGAAAAGATATAATATCTATTAATAGTTGCTTATTATAGATATCATAATAGTATGATGCTTTTACTTAGTTACTTAAAGATAGGACCTAGCTAACTCTTATATAGACCTCCAAAATACCTTATTAAGCCATTAGTAATAAGCTATTAATAATATACTTTATTATATTGATAATAGTTTGTATACTATTGTCAATATAACGCTATTATTTAATAGTCTTACTACTATTGCTAATATATAGCTATTAATAATAGTTAATAAACTATTGTCAATAGTCTATATACTAGTAAAGATAAGCCTATTCTTTCATTATTTGTCCTAGAGTAACATCTTCCAATCCATATTGTTGAATATAGATTAACATGTTTAAGCGCATCGGACTGTATAAAGCTCGTTCAGAAAGCTGCTATCGCGGCGTTTATTCAGCTGCCGAGATTGCGTTTCTATCAACGCAAGCCATCCGTAATGATCTTCGCAACACTGTTCGCAAATCTGTCTTCGGGAAGGCATCAGCGCAACACGAGCCGCAACAGACGGTCCAAGCTATTTGCACGTCTGCTGGAATCTAGGGGGACTGCACCAGTACCTTAAGCGAAGGATAGTGGTGCCAAAACGCGGGGACGATGTCGAAAACGAGCTCAAGAACGATCGAAAACCTCATTAGAAAACCACAGAGGAATGATTCGGGACATACGATAGAGCCGCACTGTGGATGGGGAGTGCCTTGTGTGTAGATTGAAGTCGTTCACAGACTTGCGCCATTTGCAAAGGTGATTCTGTTCGGAGTTGCTTCATTCGCGACTCTTCTTCTTCTTCTCGGCCCAGAAGGCGAACCACGCTTGCAAGAATCTTGTCGCGTGAGGTGCCTCAATTGACGTCCTATGAATCATTCCGAAAGAAATTGTGTCATTTCTGAGAGTAACAGTGGGCGTGTGTTGGCTCTTTTTCAAAATGCACGATCGCGCGATGTCTAATAACTCTGCGGCCACAGCTCCACAAGCGATGCGAGTTTTGGTTGTTTGGAATCTGTTCGTCTTTTCTTAACCTTCCTTGATTCTCACACTCGCTTTGGAGCATTTGCTGAAGTGTTGCGTGGCTGTATAAAGTGATGACTTCGGTAACACAGGGTTAATTGCTAATTGCAAAGAGCCTATCAACTTTATCATCGCTAAGTTCTGGCCAAAAGTGATCGACAATGTTGCACATTATTTCTGCACATTTGCTTACAATTTCCCAACGCGTAGTTCTGGCTACAGAGCGATCAGGGTGCTGTCACGCTGAGTTCGCGCACTTGACGTCTAGGTTCCAACGCAACGCCACTATTTTGGGCAGTTTCTCGCCTTACGGATGCAAATTAACGGCGTGTTCTATATTTCTCTGCGTTCGCCTTCGTTTTCCTATTCGCGGTTTTATTTCTTTCGCGAGGCGCGTCGTTACGCTGCCATTGCCCGCATTTGTCGATTAGACGTAGAGAAATACACTACGAGCCGTTTGCGCCAAGTTGCTCCGCCCGCTGGAGGAGGCGGCTGCGCGACCAAACGCCTAGCACACGAAACGCCGCAGAGTATCTGTTCATACTCTGTTCAATTCCTCTAGTCTAATATGGATTCCCTATTACTGAACAAATACTTTAGCATTTTACCACGTTGTTCTTCTATTTTAGCCTTACTTATAGCCTGCGACTCCCATACGCGTCCTAAATAACCTACTAAAAGACTTACCCCTGCCTGCGTATAATACACCTTAGGACATAACAACAACCAGTCTTAACCTCTCTTTACTTTAGAGCTCTCCTCTAGAACCAGTTTCATTAATTTAATTAAACAAACGGTTTACAGAGATGCTACATGAGTGTCCTAATATCATTTCGCCAGTGAAGTACTATATAGAGCGAATGACCCGGCTATGCGAAAGTTAAAATGCTACAATTGCTATTCTATCTAAAGAGGTTGTACAATAAGTAGAGCTTCTTAGGAAGCATAAGAGGACTAGGAAAGGTAAAAAAGTCTGATTAGAGGGTGTGCATATCTATATAACTAAGGAAGTTCTGCAAGTCGCCTATAAGGAGGAAGTAAAGGCGGCGATAAAACGGCCCTAGGGGTAGCTAAAGAAGGTTATAATTATCAAAACCTTAAATAAGGAGGAAGATAAGGTTTCTGAAAGCTTAGAAATAGAGTATTATCGCTTACCAGTGATGCATAGGTATTGCGCAGTCGCTTCATATGTAGAGATATAGTTTTTGTGGGACACATTTGGGGTTGGGACACATCTGGGTTAGACACTCTACTGAACAGGAACTAAGGAAGCGGACTAATGTGAAATTAGACCTCGCTAAGCTTATATAGCTTTAATGGCGAGTTAAGTCTGCAGGAGCTGCGCAGCTAAGAACAATAAGTAAGGCTAAAATAGAAGAACAACGTGGTAAAATGCTAAAGTATTTGTTCAGTAATAGGGAATCCATATTAGACTAGAGGAATTGAACAGAGTAT
>Ga0181470_100494_pt1 | contig 10399 bp, 7 predicted proteins | sample InSIn5SAF170_FD_119082 | JGI IMG/M metagenome (GOLD analysis project Ga0181470, IMG submission 119082) | Clean room microbial communities from NASA Spacecraft Assembly Facility at Jet Propulsion Laboratory, Pasadena, California, USA -... ...
GAGACAATCCGTCCGCCATTGGCCGGCGTGGAGGTTTGGCACGATCTCTGGGCGTGGGAAGTATAGTCCCATGCGCATCTTGTTCGATGCATCTTTCTTTGACACCAGGGGCGTGGACGTGGCGACTTCGTTGAACTTGTCCCAGCTGCTGCTTGAGCCTTCATTGAGCTTGTCCCGTATATGCTCACGGGCAAGGCCGCCGTTCTTGTAACAGAGCATAAACATGTACAGTCCGGCTGTGGTCGGGTGGTTCATGAAGTGGTAAGCTGGATCAGGTCGCCACATTGGCGTGCTCATGAGAAATGTTGTACTCGTGCCTAGGGATACCATAGCGTCTGAAGGGCGTAAGGGCAAGGCCAAGATGGTGGACGGATTGTCTCCTGTGAACGGGATGATCTTGCAGTCTGCGTGGAAGCCGTAGCGCTGCGTGAAGTATTTGCCGATAGTCCCAAACGCATCGCCACCAGATTCAGGAGTGCCACCAAGCTTCTTCTTAAGCTCTGATACGGCGTCTCTGCCACCTGCAGCTAGCTCGAGCAATGTGTCGTCGTAGCCTCCCTTGTGTACATCCCACAGATTCATGCCCGTGACATCGCTGATGTCAATGGGTGCAAACTTCCCAAGGAAGACGGATGCCAGAAACGATGAGACCAGTGAGATCCGTGCTGTCTGCTCGTAGTGAGAAGGGTACTTCGTCCGGTAGCGTAAGATCTGCGGTCCGCTGAAACGGTGGTGCGCTTTGCTGCCAGTCACCTCTGCAAGCTTCTCAGGACTGCCAAGTTGTGCATCGAACGCATCACACTGCTTCTGTGTGCTCGCATCCTGCCAGTTGGGACTCATGTCGTGCGCGAATGCGCCTCGCCTCTCTCCTTTGCTACCCGGCTCGAGTTGCTCGACGAGCGTCTTGCTGGCGTCGAGTCCCTTGAGCAAGCTCTCGGCGTCAGGCGACCAGAAGACAGTGCCGTGTTGCATGCCAGCACCAGATAGACCCTTGACTCTGCTGAAGTCCAGCCCGGCATCCCTCAAGCGGTCGAGGACGAGATTGACGGCCTCGAGCCACATCGCTGGAGGGGCGAAGACTTCACCCTCGACAGGGTTAGTGAGGACACCTTTGTCTATACCGTACTTTTTCATGTCTTCGTCGAAGTCCACTTTGGCCTCATACATGAGCTTCAGGTTTGAGTCAACGCAGAGACCCTTCAGTTGCTGGGTCGACAAGTCGAAGCCCATGTACAGGGCACCTTTGCTGTCTGCCATCTTGCCTTCTCCGAAGAGGCGTCTGAGGGAAGCCCAAGGGGCAACGGGTAGTGCGTCCAGGGATGATTGTTACTGGAGTCTCTCACTAACGTCTGCAAGGTGGTTGGTGCTAGAAAGGTGAGTGTGAGGGATGTTGTTGTGCTTGGGGTCGAGTGATGAAGTTGAGAGATTGTCTTCACCTAGGGCTATCGTGATAGCAAAGCCGTGACCGCTCATTCACTACGCATCTCAACACATCATATAGCCTGGCGCAACAAAGCATGTGCTTCCTGAACACCCGAAAAAGTGGTCCGCAGGAGCTGACAGAATTCTGATGCCATTTCTCGGGCGCAGCTCCTCGCCGTGGGTTGCTCTGCCGCCCATGACCTTCTCATGGCCGATTCCGCGCTCCATCACGACCCGATGCTGTCTACGCCGCCAGCCACGGCCGTCTTCAAGCTGGAAATACGACCCCGAGCACAGGAGGTAGTGTTGTTTGCCATCATCGCAAGCCCAATTCTGGCCATGAGTTCTGGAATAGAAGCTTCCGGATGAACCGGCTAAATCGCCACGTAGGCTAGGTAGGTTCAGGGCAACGCCTACGTGACCTTGTGCGACTCTCAAGGCATCAGCACAAGTGCTACCGACAGACAAAATTCGACACTGGACCAAAGACGCGTCGGCAGCTCTCAAGAAAGCTCGAGCTCAGTCTCCTGGACATCAACATGGACACCCTCACGGACCGCAAGTCCTACGTCAAGGCCACAAACGCCGACGGTCTATGCATCCTCGAGGCGACAGCGACGTGGTGTAGCCAGTGCAAAGCTATCGCGCCATTCGTGGACAAGATGATGGAGAAGTACCCGGACGCCCGATACTACAAGTACGATACCGACACGGCCGACGACATCAGCCAGGAGCTAGGCGCGAATCAGATGCCAACATTCCACGCGTTCAAAGACGGCGACCTTCTCGGCAGTGTTACGGGCGCGAAAGCAGCTGCACTTGAGAATCTGATCAAAGAGAACTATGATGGGAAGGTGGTGGATTCGACGCATTGAGGACGCAGTTTTGGCAGCCGTATGCGATACGTTTTCTACGCTGCCCACATTCCATCTATGTCCGCATTTGGTTTACCAATCGTAGGCTCTGGGACCTGCGGTGGCGCTGCTTGGCCACGATGCAGCGGTCCTGTACTGTGTACCAAAGCCGCTTGTCCACGATTGCCAGTTGACTGACCCAGTGGGCCAGGAATAGCTGCTGCCAGACCATGCCGAGCTGATAGCGCTGCAGGCTTGGCTGGGCAGCTTCATGTATCCGTTGCTTCCCGCGATCTACGTTCGCTTGTCAGTATTGCCCCAGAATATCACAGGAAGGTTCATCATACCAAGACATTGAACTGCTGGCGCCATTGACCCAGGTTGGTTGCTTGTGCGGCGGTGACTGGTGAGCCCCAGAGCGCGCACTTGATGACGCTGATTGCAGGAGGGTTCACGCAGGCTGCCGCTGGGTTGAGAGATGGGTCACGCTCGAAGTAGAGGTTCGTTCCCACACACCCGCTGGTCTGGTCGCAGAGGGCCGTGCATGAAGCTGGGTTGTAAGACTTGAGCTCATAGTAACCCATGTACACGGTGCTGGTACCTGCAGCCTCGCTGGCGTTCAAGTTGACGAACGTTTGCTGGTAAAGAGATGGCGTAACGGCATTATTTGCGGCAGTGGCAAAGGGCGCGTAGGTCTTCCACGCTGCCGCAGTGTTTGGCGACGGTACTGGTCCGTAGCCTGCGGGCTGCTCTGCGCAGTCGTCGGTGGCGGCTTGAGCATTGGCAAAGATAGTAAGGCCTAGAAGGCCGGCGAAGAGAGCGAGCATCGCGAATTTGGAACGAAGCTATGGGGAAAGAGGCTGGAAGATGTCGAGATCTGAATCTGCAATGAAACAAGTATACTAGCACGCGCCAAAGGTCCATACAACTGCCGCATCCGGTCAACGCGCACGGAGATGAAAGACAAAGCACCCACGTCGCCGGGGCGTTGGATGGCTCAGTCTCGAATCCAGACAAAGCAATCAACCCGCCGCTTCGAAGATGCAACCATAGCACAGTCTTGGCAATCACGCACTGCTACTCCAATGCTTCGCCCTGGATACTAGCTGCTACCCCAGCCATCGACGTTGCAAACTTTAGGCTCCCGACCGGACCTCACCTACAGATGGACGGGTGAAGACGTTAGCTAAGACACTCTCCATGTGTTCACGTCCAACAATGCTTACGATGCACCACACAACATCCTCATCGCCGTCATTGATTTCCTGATGCTCCGCATATGCTGGTATCAGAGCATAGTCTCCAGGAGCTAGTTGCTGGCGTTTCTTCCCGCCTTCGCTAACGACGGCGCCATGCCCGGAGAATGCGAAGACGACAGTGTCTTGGTCTTCGTGATGATGTATCGCAGATGCTGTGTGGGGCTTGGCAATCATACGAGATGCACAAATCCCGTCTGTGAGGTTCGCAAGTGCGTTCTGTCTGATCATGCCCTCCGTTTGCCCGCCTGAAGTCTTCAGGTCGTCGGACTTGGTGACGACGACCGGCTTCTGCTCGCCCATGATAGTGTACGGACGTCCTTGTTCCAGAATATATGCTTTTGATAATCTCTGTGCGCCGAGACAGTCCTCTCCTGCTTGTGTAACAGTGTAACAGTCTCGTGCTCCATCGACATGTATAGGTCGCGGAGCTACGGAAGGGAGTATGACGTATCGTGGGTGGGGAGTTGGGAGAGCAGTCTATTTCCGGTTGTTAGACGGATTCTTCTGCATGGACAATCTCACGTTGAGGTGCTCTATGGACGATTTCCAAGTCATGAAAAGCATTGTGGGGGGTGCCAAATCATGGCTCGCTGCCGCGCTGACTACCCGCAACTAGGAATGCCAGCTCCATAGCCTGCTTCTCGTTCAAGCGAGGATCACAAAACGTCTCATATCTTAGACTTAAGTCTTCGTCCTGTAGTCCTTGACTCCCACCAGTGCACTCGGTCACTGCATCGCCAGTGAGCTCCAGGTGTACACCGCCCAGAAACGATCCACACTCTTTGTGGATGCGCAGCGCAGACGCCAGCTCCGAGAAGATTGATGCGAACGACCTAGTCTTGATCCCGGTGGTAGTCGAACGGGTGTTGCCGTGCATAGGATCGCACTGCCAGACGACGGTATGATCGGTCTTGCGGACGGCCTCGATGTGCCGCGGCAAGAGCTCGTTGACTTTGCCTTCACCATAGCGGGTGATGAGCGTGACTTTGCCGACTTCTTTGCGAGGGTTGACGATATCGAGAAGCTCCGTCAAATCCGAAACACTGGTCGTCGGTCCAACCTTGATGCCAATCGGGTTCTCAATGCCGCGGAAGTACTCAATGTGTGCATGATCAGGCTGCCGTGTACGGTCGCCTACCCAGATGAAGTGCGCACTTGTGTTGTAGTAGCCTGTCGACTCTGGTTGTTGGATAGAGCGATCAACGAGAGCGCCTCCAGTGAGCGGCGAAACCTTTGGTGCGGGTGCTGGTTTCGTGGTAGGTGGCACATTGCGATTTGACGGATGCTTCAACTTCCTCGTCAATGCCTCTTCATACTCCAGCAACAGACCCTCATGGCTGGTGTATAAGTCTGCAGTCTCCAGCTGGCCTGCCGTATCTGCTCCCACCGTCCTCATAAAACGGAGTGATTGACTGATACTCTCGACAATCATGGTGTACCGCCTCTGCAATTCTGGGTCACCGACGTGTCCGAGGTTCCAGTCCATCGGATTATGCAGGTCTGCGATACCTGAAGCCAACTGTGCGCGCACATAATTGAGCGTTGCAGCAGAGTGGAAGTATGCCTGCACCAAGCGGTCTGGATCGATGTCCCTTTGATCGGCCGGGTACCCATTCAATATGTCGCCTCGAAAGCTAGGTATCTGCTTGCCATCCACCGTCTCCATAGGTGAGCTTCTTGGCTTGGCATATTGCCCTGCCATCCTCGCCAAGCGCACGACGGGCTTGTTGCCACCCCAAATCAGCACTAGTGACATCTGCAGCAAGAGTTTGATCTTTGAGTCGATCGCATCATCGTAGCAGTAGTCGAAAAGCTCAGCGCAGTCGCCGCCTTGAAGGAGAAAAGCCTTGCCTTGTGCTACGTCTGCCAGCGCTCGCCTTAGCTTCCAGATCTCAGTGGGAGTGACTATCGGTGGTAGATGCTTTAGCTTGCTTGTTGCTTTGCTGGCAGCAGCTTGGTCCTCGTACAGCACTTGCTGTTTGACAGGCTTTGTCCGCCAGGAAGAGGGAGTCCATTCTGTGGAGGACGTGTTGCTCGTGCTGCCGTTGCCGTTGGCGTGTCCGTCCATGACTATTGCTTCGCCGATGAGACCAAGAAACGGTCCGATTTGAGGCCTCAGGTAAGAAATCCAAGTATAGTGACGGGCGTACACTCAGAGAAGGTGAGTCCGCGAAGAGGGTGCCCTCGCTAGTCCGCGGTTGGCAGACGCCACCAATATCCTCACGAGCGAGTGGTTGATGTGCAGACTATAGCCGCGCAAGAGGTCGATCAGTAACTTACTGATGTGAACGTATAAAAGTGACGGTGAGACGTGCAAGATGTTTGTTCGAATGCAAGGTACCGTCCGAAGAATCTTGATTCAGCCCTACGAGACCTGCCTCAGGCACGCATCACACAAGGCTATCAACAGAGACATTGTCATTGATAGTTCGTTCGCAGAAGCCAGACATGCGAAAGACATCTGTGCTTGATACAGCTCCCCGTTGCTGGCATTTCCCAGAATGTATAGAATGAGACGCCACTGTACTAGGAAGTGTCTGTGAATAGCCCAAGTTCTCACATCCTACGGTCAACGGCTCTAAAGCTCTTGACAGCATAGTCTGCCACCCTCGGCCCTCGACTTCAGCCCAAGCGGCACTGGGATAGCCGTGTCGCCGGGTCGACGGGGTCGCTACTTCATGAACCCCGAGAAAATCGCGAAACAGTCTGGCAAGCTTTCCAAACAAGCTCACGATAGGTAGCCAGCTGTATGGGCCGCCCGCGGCTCAGCAGGGACTGGCGATCGTGAGGTACTTGGTACAAGGAGCCGCAACGCCTTGGGAAAAGCACCGTCGCTTCCGCAACAGCTTTCGTGTCATGTTACCAAAGGGCTCATGCGTTGGCAATTCCTGCACTTGACAACGGAGCGCTGGTCCTCTAAGTCAGCTGAGGCGGTGTCTTGTTGACTAGAAGCGCTCGTGATCTTCGCCCTACGCCCTACAAATACACAAGTGAGCGTCGAGGAGTAGATTTAAATCATCCCAGCTGCTTGCTTGGAGCTTCGTGAGTCGCGATCCGTACGAGCCTGATTCCTTGGACGTGCAGCCCCTATCCTCAACTTTCAAGGGATTTACCAGCACGGTGAGCACCTTGGTCCAGCATCGATCCAAAGAGGTGGGTGAAACAGCCGGATGTTGGTTGTGCAGTTCCGGAGCATGAGCTCAGGGCAGGTGAGGTTCAGTACGGCTGTGAACCTTTCGATAGCTCCACAGCGCCGGATCTGGAGCAGTGGAAGGATGCGGCTTTGAAAAGTGCCGTAGCCGATGCCACGATATCCTTGCAGACGCTGTAGCACCCCGGCGGAGGGAATAGCTTGAGGCAGCGGCGTGCAGTAGTACCACAAGCACTGTCAAGCAGCGTGAGAAGATACCGCGGCATCGTATGGGTGGGAGTCCGAGTGATCACGCCACGCCTTACAAGGCTGACAAGATTAGCTGTTGCACCGTGTTGAGTCAGTCGTCAGCTGGCAGAAGATCAAGCATTTCCCTGAGCCCTTGGCACCGCTCGCGGATACTTCGGTGGGCGAGAAGGGTTGTGCACACATCTGGTGTACACATGGTTTGGTGACCGCAGATCGCGTGATATGGAAAGGGTTGCTCGCGGAAGAGGAAGATGATGTGCGTGCAGATCCGTAGCATCCCTGAGGAGGCGAAAGCTTCGAAACACTGGGTAGAACGCAATTGGTCTGCGGTGTTTGCCGTCCTATGCAGCGCCATTATTTATTCGGTGCTTGCCACCGGTTCCTGGGTGATGTGTGACTCCTCACAGCGAGCTGACGTCTCTGACGGGGTGGTGACAACGGTCGTCATATCAGCAGTCTCTCTTCGTGCAGGAGATCGACGTTGGTGTGGAGGAGGTCGTCCGCAACAATTGGAAGATAGACGATACAAAAGCGGGGACCTTCCACGCTAGAAGGAAATACTGGACCCTTCGAAGCAAGAGCTGCGACCATTCGATGAAATGCACGAGATGCCTTGCTGCCACCTCCGCAGATTGCATTGCTGATCATTGAACCGTCTTGCGCTTGATGATTGTGGCTTTTGCGCGAAACAATACATACATACAGCTTGACGCCTACGATGATGGGGAGGTGGACGACCGGGGCCAATTGATGAAGGGAAGCAACCTTGCAAGCCAGAGCCCTGAACGACGACCACATTCCAGCGACCAGATTGCGCCTGCGCACCATCCCAGACGAAACTTGCAGCTTTGCGCGACAGTACCACATACCTCGCTATCGTTGTGTGTGTCGGGGTACAGGGGAGTGTCAATGTCTGCGCTCTTGCCTTGCTACATCACTCCTTTCCGATAGCACCTTCCGCATTCTCTTGAAACGCCAGAAACACACTTCACCTCGTGGATGCGCGCAACGTCACCTGGAGTGTCGCCTACGACGTCAGTGGAGGCCGAATGAAGGGACATCGCATACCATCGGGCACTACGAAAGACGAGCTGGAGTCTAGACGAGGCTCACAGGCGCAAGAGCGCGCAACACGCGCATCAAATGGAAGAGCAAGACAATGAACGGTGCAGTGTGATCTACTACTGCGCCAGTGCGGGCGACGATGTTCACGAGCTATACCATAAGAGGAGCCCGCCAAAGGTCGCAAATGGAGCAAAGCATGAAAATGCCGCACTCGATAGCGTGTACCGCAACGTTCAGGCGCTCTTGGATGAGGATAGAGGAGGATTTCATGAAGGTGAGATCAGGGTCTGAAAGCGGCTTTTGCATAGATGGAGCCATACTGATTATACCGCAGTCTTCCTAAGCTCACGCGCGGAGACCTGTGTCGACAGGCTCGAGACGTATGCGAATTCTGTGCCAACAGTCGTCCTTGTTGAGCTTAGCCACTCGCTCAGACCTGGATCGCCCGTGCTGCTTCCGGAAAAGAAGGCCCACTCTTTCCCATTCCTTCGTGCACTATCTGCGGACATACAAGGTGCTCGCTATCAGCGACCAGTCATGCCTTTCGCATTGGTGAAGTCTGGCTCGGGAGATGCCAAGACGACTTTGGATGTGACCATTACAGAAGCCTGCTTGAATGCTGGAGCACTGGATATTGTGCATAGCCCGCTCGACGACGAAGATCTGAATCGGCTTGTCGGACACGTCAAGGACATTATCCGGCCTTCCGCACGCTTGATAGGTGCAAGCATGGCGCTCAACCTTGTAGACAGCATTCGAAGCACCACGCCGACGAAAGTCGCCACCCACAGACCAGATCAAACCGTTCCGGCAGAACGAAGGAAGGCAGTGGAGGATGCTGTGGGTACGTGGCACTTTGGAGCTCAGGATTTCACCATGGACGAGCTCACATACGCCGCGCTCTTCATGGTAGAGCATCTATTGTCTGCTCCAGAGCTTGAACGCTACCGCATACCTCGCGCAGAGACGATGACGTTCTTGCTGGCAACGAGACGGCAATACAAGCATCAACGAGAAGTCCACTATCACAACTGGCGGCACGCAGTCGATGTCACGCAGTCCCTTTACTGCTTTTTGTTAGAGCTCCGGTTTTTGCCACCCCATCCGGACGACCACCCGGGGCTGAAAGAGCCGAATTCAGTGGAGCGACTTCTTACACCGCTGGATGCGCTGGTCCTCATCACTTCCGCTATTGGGCATGATGTCGGTCATCCCGGCGTTAACAATGCTTTCCTCGTTGCATGCAGCCACCCGCTCGCACAGATGTACAACGACAAGTCCGTACTTGAGAACTATCATTGCGCAGCTTACTCACAACTGCTCCGGCGGCATTGGCCCTCATTAGCCTTGAGTGCCGGTTTTCGACCGACCATGATCTCGACCATTCTGGCGACGGACATGCAACGACACTTCGAGTACATGACCAGCATGGGCGACCTGAAGCGTAAAGTGGACAGCAGTGGAGGTGACATCAGCAGCTGGAGCAACAAAGACAAAGAGAACGCTCGCGAGCTCATGATGGCTTTGCTCATGAAAGCAGCCGACATCTCCAACGTGGCGCGCCCCTTTGGCGTTTCCTCGCAATGGGCGAAGACGCTGATGAACGAGTTCTCCCGGCAAGGAGAGCTAGAGGCTGAGATAGGCATACCCACCTGCCTCTTCGGTGGGCCTCCCAACAAAGAAGACATGCTGGCTGCAGCGCAGAGTCAGAAAGGCTTCATGAGTCTGTTCGGCTTTCCGCTTTTCTCTGGCATGATGGATCTAATGAGCGTCAACTGCGCTATAACAGAGCTCGAGAAGAACTCGGAGATATGGGACAAGAAGATTGGGCAGGAGAAGCAACGGCGGGAGTCTGATGGTACTAGCGCGCCGCTGACGTTCAGCTCAGTGACGAAGGCTGAAGTCGAGGAGGCGAAGATTAGACACCGCAAGTCCGAGCCCATGGCAGTGCCAGAAGACGTGGCTCAATTACCCTCAACGCCAACAAAACGGCAAACCGTGGTGGATGGTTCTCTGTCCCCAACCAGCCATCCTGCGCACCGGCAAAGATTGCAAGACACGCGTGGCATAAGCCAGGCAGATGATCAGCGGTCCTCTACACCGAACTTACCGACTTCGGTTCTACAGCTATCGCCCGGTGGCGGCGCATCACGACGATCGAGTAAGGATGTCGCGCTTGATTCGCTGCAGCAGCTCAGCTCATTCGCTCACACCAACCTCAGTCCCAGCTCCAGAAGAGGGTCAGCAGACGCAGGCTGGCAGCTTCACCAGAACTACCCAGGCTCAAGACGAGGAAGCAAAGACGAAAGTCTCACAGCCATCTTAGTGACCAGTCAAGGTAGTCCGCGGAAGAGCTCGCCTTCTTCGCCCGGATCGACGCCAAAGCCGACGGGCTCGCC
>Ga0181470_100495_pt1 | contig 10388 bp, 13 predicted proteins | sample InSIn5SAF170_FD_119082 | JGI IMG/M metagenome (GOLD analysis project Ga0181470, IMG submission 119082) | Clean room microbial communities from NASA Spacecraft Assembly Facility at Jet Propulsion Laboratory, Pasadena, California, USA -... ...
GAGCAGCAATCAGAAACGAAAAGCAGCAGGCATGAGCAGCGGACGAAGCAGATAGGCAAGGAAAGAGATAGTTTGAATGGTCTTGCCCAGTCCCATCTCATCGGCGAGAATTCCATTCAAGCCATTTTTGTGTATTGATGATAACCATTCCAAGCCCTCGAGCTGATACTTGCGCATCGTACCGCCCGTAACAAGCTTTGGCTGTTTTGCTGATTTCAGATCCTGCATACCCACATCGCCAGATTTGATGCCATCCTCGTCGCCTTCATCGACTTTCTTCTCAACCTCCTTCTTGCTCAAGTAGTCGGAGATCCTCCCATTTTGCTTCGCAGGTCGACCTCGCTTCCTGCCAGGCCCTGCTCGAGTCGCTCTTCTCTGGGACTCTTCAGCATTCTCTTCAGCTTGCTCTTCTCGTTTCGCGGCGCGATCTCGTGCACCCTCCTCTTTCTCCTCATTCGCCTCGTCTTCTTGCTGCATCTGCTGAAGCATGACACTAGACCATAGCTTGCTCTGGTTCAGCAAGTACATCAATGACTTGAACTTATCGTCCATGTGCTTTTTCCCGCCTTTGAGATCCTCTTGACGTTTCGTCTCCATTTCCTGATCGCGCTGTGCTTGCTCGTCACGCCGCTGGCGCGCCAACACTTCGTCCTCGCCCGGCTTGCCATTCCTGCGGTCTGCTGCCGGGGGCGAGGACGCCGGCGTGCTATGGTCTGAAACTTGCGCACTCATTGTGGATGAATTAGAACGTGCCATCTGCACGCGACGCTGCAATGTCTTCAGCGTCTGTCAAAAGTGTATGACGCAGTGGCTGAAGAAAGTGAATGTCCTCCAATGTGCTCAGGGAAAGTGCTGGACTGCGAAGGAATGTGTATAGAACGCCTAATATTACGAACCAAGGCAAGATCCAAGATTCGACTCGAAATCAACGCGTCAATTGCTAATTCATTCTCGCGTGGCAAAAGACTAAAGTCAAGACGCGTTGCGAAGTGCCGAGTCCAAAATGTCTAGGTTGAGTTCAGATTCGCAGCTCGCGCTCTCACGTGATCACTTGAATTCCAGATCGGGCATAGATCTGCTGAGTATGTGCAGTAATTACATGAATTCTAATTACGTGCTGTGAGCCAAACCGATGTGCTGAACTACATGTCCAGTAACCCGGTATAGAAAGCCGTTGTAAAGCCGCAGTTTTTGCTGAGCTTTTTCTTTCCCTATCAAAAGAATAATTCGCCTGAGAGGAAATGAATCTTCATGCTGCGATGAATGTCCGGCCTCGATCCAACCAAGGGCTCTATAGCATGCTTGTAAAGGTAGCTCTCCTGCAGGGAGTGCAATTGCCCTAGATTGCGCCAACAAAACGTTGAGCGGAAGGTCCTCCGCAACTTCTTCTCCACCCTGCCGTTAAGCCTTCACGGCTTTGGATGCAGAACCCAGCTTACCGAGACCAGAATGAAACGAAAGTTCAAGGCTATCCTTCCTGCGTCCGAAGAAACCCGACAGATCACCGCTCCGTACGACCGTCCACCACTTAAGCCCACAACAAAACGTCGACCCACGAAAGTTGCTTGTAATGCTTGCCGACTGCGAAAAACCGCAGTAAGTTACAGAAACTGAGCGGTGCCCACATCCTGCTGTCTAGTTGCCAGTGGAATATCATGGCTCACACTATTCTCCAGTGTAATTCACAGCGTCCAGAGTGTCTCGAATGCATCAAAAAGGGATCAGACTGCGTGTATATCACGCCTACCGCGGATGATACTCCAACTGAGGCATTGAAACGACAGATAGAAATCATCGAAGCAAAACTCCAGGATCACGTGGAACTTATAACCCATTTGAAGTCACTACCTGAGCGAAGAGCTTTCGATTTACTGCTGCAGTTGAACACCGTTTCTGATCTTCCTATGCTCCTGAACTCGATCAAAGGCAGCAGGCATGGGAAAATGCGTCCATCGGACCTTGTTGCGGCTCGCAGTGTGTCACCACCAACCCAAACTGGATTCGAATTTGAGCTCATGGCTCAGCATGAGGTGGCATACCCTGCATTAGTACCAATAGACATTGCGTCAATCACGCTAAGTCCTATCGTTCAGTCTGCCATACAGCAATCACACTCTCCTGGTAGATCACCGATGGACCACAACATTCTGGAATCTATCCAGTCTCCCCTACAGTCCGGATCATTATCAGCACCATGGCGTGAAACATCAGAAACACGGGGCATTGGCCCACCAACAGGATCACCACTTCCTGGTCCATCACGAGCAGGTCTGTACATTGATGAACGTCTGCATAATTTGCACGTGAGCTACTGGACCAATGTTCCAATCAGTGATGAATTTGCTACAAGTGTTTTGTCATTCTATCTCGAGCTCGACCACCCTATACTTGGCTGTTTCGATGCGGATCTCTTCCTGATAGATCTGGCAAATCACCGCTTGCGGTTTTGTTCTTCGTTTCTCTTCAGCTCTTTGATGGGCTATGCATGCGTGAGTGCCTTCTAGCTTGTCACCTTTCTCGATTAGATTGTGACGATAATTCATAGCAATCGTATACCGCATTGGACATCAGAGCGGCAGCCCTAAGCCATGCCTTCTACATTGAAGCAGAAACGCTCTGGTATGCGGAGAGGTCAACAGACTCTCTCACCACCATTGCAGCAATCCATATCCTAAGCTTCGGTTGCGTTGGCAGAGGAAAGGATAGATTGGGCCTGAAGTTGATGAGAGAAGGTCGACTTATGGCCGAACGTTTGAACTTATTCGGTGTGGCTGGAAATGACTCAATCAAGGCCCACTTGAGCGACATGTCGTCAGAATGGAAGAAGGCTACCGCACATACAGCTTGGGGTTTTTACAATTGGCTCTCGCAAGTCCACTCACTACCTTTATATCTGGTGACAATGCTAATCGTGCCAGTCTACACGCTTTATATTACCATGACGAAGCTGTAGCATTTCCTCCATGTTGTCCTATCCCGGGAAGAAACGAGGACGACACCGCATATGCAACAATACGATGGCCTTCGCATATTCTTCCTTCGTATATGGGACAAACCTTTGCGGCACTTTGCAAGTTTTGGACTATCGTCCAGGAAATTATAGTAGTTTATCAGTCCCCACAAGGTACGACGGCCAAGGACCATGTTCCATTCGCATTCGTCGAGTCTAAGTACCAAAAGCTATTACACTGGGCAGATACCGTGGTTCTAGATATGGTGCAAGAAAACACTAAACCAGCTCATAGCATTTTCTTCCAGTAAGTAACCACTTCTCGACAGTGTTCTCGACTGACCACACCTTAGCATTCTCTTCCATCAGATGATTCTCCTCATTTTCCGTCCGTTCCTCAATAATTCAAAGCCCAAATGCCTCTATTCTTTCGCATCCCACGACAGCACTGCTGAAGCGGTTTTTAAGGCTTCACTAAGCCAAATTAAGCGCCTCATACTCTTTTGTCGATTTGAACGTCCTAAAACCCTATGTTCATTGTTTCTCAGTGGAGCACCCATGCATATATGTAGTGCAATGCTCTCTGAAGCGGTAATAGCTGATCCTGAGTGGCATTCATGGTTGATGTTCTGCATGCAGACCTACCAAGATCTCTACGTTTGTTATCCGGTTCACTTGGACATTGTTCGAGGATCCATGGCAATGGCCTTGAAAACTGGAGTAATTTCAAGCTCAGAAGCCGCAGGGATAGTGAACACTACCAAAGCACGAGGAAGCCATCATAAAACTTCAGAGGAAGTGATCGGACTCTTCACACTCGATTTCCACTTGGCCTTGACGGATCCTGAGGATGCCAGGGCACATACTTTAGCGCTGAAGTTCGACGAGCTGGCCATATTCGACGAAGTTACAAGTGGGGTTTACAACGAAGCAAGTGCTGAATTTTGAGTTGCTAGGTGTAATATGTATTGTTTTTGTATCGTAACGATAGTATCTCTTTAATGTGAGATCTTATGCCGTGTATGATATTGGTTGTCCTAGGTATAATGCAGCGACAATAATAGGGTTCAATTTCGTTAACATGCCATCAGGAACCGCCTCCTTCACACTTTTGAGCTCGAAGATGAGGTGTATGAGATGGCATTTATGGTATTGGCCAACCATTTTATAGTAGTTTATACTCAAACAGATGATAGTCGATGTTAGCTAAATGGAACGAGAAACGCACTGGCAATTAATATTGTCATTATAGCCATCTAAATACAAAGTCTATTATTTGTTTGCATAGTGATACGCGTATTGCTGGTTCGGGTCTTCCAAGTTGTTGGTTGCGATGAACTGTGCCGACTTATTACGCTTGCTGCGTCGAATGCAGCAGACACAGCAGAGGATGATCGAGAGAGCAATTAGCCCGGCGACACCACCGATGACAGGGAACAGCCACTTCTTGATCTTGTCAATCGCAGCCTGATTTTCCTTCGCGTGCGGGTCTTCCGCGACACCTTCTGTCGCGATCTGGTCACCGCTCGTGATGAGCTTTGCTCCAGGGATAGCATGACCAATAAACTTGAATGTAGGCTGGAATCCGAGGACAGTGGGAGTGGAGTGGTAGTCCATGAAGACCTTGCCGACAGTGAAGGATATCTCGGCCTTCTCTGGTGTTATGGTCCCTTGCATGGTGATCTCATCGGCAGCAGTCACCGGGCCATTCGCATAGTTTCCGGCTTCGCAGCCGCCGGTGGTGTATATGGCGTAACCGTTGTCGTTGACATGTGTGGTGGTAATTTTGCCCGAGATCTCAAACCCGTTATTGGTCTTCTTGGACGATGTGGTCCAATCCTGCGACCACCATTTACCAGGTGATTGAGACGTGGCTCTGAACCAAGGCGGGCATGAAGCTGTTTTCTCGTTCGTGACGTCTGAACAGGTCGTGGTATTACGACTGTCGAAACTAAAGTAGAAAGGATTGTTTTGCCACACGCTTCTTGTCAACGAGCTATTTGCCGGATGAACCATCTGCCCAATTGATAGCAGTGCTGTATCCGACCGCGTAGTATCTGTTCCGCAAGGTGGGTTCTGGTTCCATTCGACTGTCACACTACCGTTGTAGGCTACATCATACGTAAGAAATATATCCGCATCGACTTTCCCCGGTGCGTTGGTGCATCCCCAGTAGTTAGCGCGTGCGCGAGGGAATCCATTCGGGACCAGTTCTATATGTGGTGAGCACTAGTAGTGTATAAACGTGGCGATTACTTACCATAGTCTTTCCCACATTCCTTCTCTGCCTCTGGGATCTCGTCAGAGTCCAATGGCGGCGCCGCAAAGACTCTACTCGCAAAGGCTACGGTGAGCAGCAAAGAAGTGACGGTCTTCATCGGAAAGGAACTCGTATTATGCAAGCCTTGACAAAGAAACAGAAAAAGATGCCGTATGCGATGCTTGGAGAGATACCAGGTGAGGCTGAGAAAGGATTCTGCGGATGCTTTTATTCTTTTCGAATCGAATCATAGCCACTTCTGAATGCCACCACAGAGGGCGTGGGCGCCACCAGATGAGAGTCACCCTGCAGCATGCACGTACTGCATCTACTAAAGCATCCATCTCTTTGACTTCAATTACCTCCCGTGCAATGATTGTTGGACGCCTTGGGGTCCAAATCCAGACCTTGACCAGCCATATCGGCCTCTAAGCTTCTGTACTTTTCAGCTGCCAAGCCGATATTCGGTTTCGCTCTCCAGAAGTGCAAGTCATGCTCACACATCTTGATTGAACTCTTCGCTTGTTTAGCTTGGCGCTCGTAATCCCTGGCGCCCTCAACGACTGTTTGCTCATAACGACAACGGTAGCAGTACAGTGATACGAGATGTAGAAGTGCAGATCAAATCAAAGCTTGGTTCTGGCAAAAGACAGATCTAGCTTCCGGTTGCCAAGTCGTTGTTTGAATCCATGGCTGCAGCCTGTAGCCCCTGCGCAGCCTGTGCCTGGACGCCTTCACATATCATTGGTTAAGCGACTAACAGAGCAAAAACAACCATAACGGGCTTGACGGCTTTTGCCGTGTATCTAGATTGCTTCAATATGGGCATGTTCTAGATCATGCGGCCTCAGGACAACTTGAAATCGATAAGTCTGCTCCTTTGAATCGAGAAACATCGCATGTATCATTTTGCTTTCGCGTTTCTTTCTTTTCCCATACTCTCTCCCAAATTGAGATGAACTGCTATCAGAGTGTCATGGGTTACTACCCCAGCTATTCAACATGCATTTGACATTCTGGATCTCTGTCTAAGTTATCTTGATTGCATATCGTCGAAGGATGTTGAATTTACTTCCGCTCAAAGGTTTTGGAATGGTCGTGCGTTGTCACGTGCTGTCTGCGCACGGGCCACCACTTCCAGGAAAACCCCAACCCACAAGGGAATACACCTGCCATAGGTTCGGCTCTTTGTCCACCCCGGTCAATCGCAATGGCGGCAAACATTTCTCCTAGAAATTGGCAACACAGCGTCGTCGTAATCGACAAGAGCGTTGGGGATGGCTGACTGCCTGACAGTGTCCATATCGGCGAATTCTGGAGAATTTCATCTCTCCAGGGGCGACGGTTGGCAACCTTGTCGACCAGGAGCACACTTATCACGAGCTCTTGTGGAATAGTTACCCTACTTGGTCCCAAGCGTGGTTCAAGGAAGCTATCAATTGGCTTCCACTGCTAATGCTGTGCTTTCAAGTTTAGAGCTACTGACCATAGTGGCGGGTTGCTAACCTGCTTGGTTCATTACGTCAGGGCACAGATATCGCTGAATGCTACTCGCAAATCAACGTTTCTAACAAATCTTGTGCCTCTAAAAGCTCCCGGAGAATGCTACACTGGCCAACTTGACTCGAAAACAGAAGGGCACAGTGATGCGATGCTGCTTATCGCTCCTATGCCGCGCCATGCAGCATCATGAGTCTTGGAAGGCGTGTATTTCGGGACGGAAACACACCAACCGCAAATCTCCCTGGGCTCATTCTGCAGAGCCATGAGGACCACCAAGTCCTGAGTGGATCGTCTCAGCTAACAATTTGGCGATTCCATCGAGCAGATTGGCTGCCAGAGTCCTGGTTCTGGGAGGCTGTGTTCTGTCTCATCAATAGAAATCCCTCAAAGCTACCCAAGTCGGGTAACGCCCTTGGACCCTCAAACAGCAACATTGCAACTTACCGCCGAAAACACATGGCAGGATTCGCAGAAGCGTCTTACTGTCGTGATGGACGCCAGCATGTGCTTTGCGAGCTTGCTTCGATTGAGTATCGTCTGTGGCTTTCTGCCCTTGACTACGGCATAACGAAAATCTCTCAGTGTAATGCGGTGAACTCGCGCGCATCCCATGGATTGCGTTTGATGTGTGACAAGATCTCATATCCTTTCGTAGTTATATAAACTGTCCATGATAGTTTTTGTTTCCCATTTCCAGACTTTCTTCGTTCTTCTTGCTTCGTTAGTTGCTCCCAAACTCTCAGTCGAACCTATCAAACAACTCTTGCAAATATGGCTGATCCCGACATAAAACCTGAGACTCGCATCCGTTATGCGAACGATGAGATTGAGCGTTCACCGCGTGCTACAACGACGAACCCGAGGCGTACCAGGTCTCGCGATTCCTCTCGTTCCAGTATCGCACGCCGATCAGTCAACCCCAATGTTTTGCTGCCAATTGAATATAGAACAATGTTTGTGAAATCAGACGGAACTGCTTTGCCGTTCTATCTCTGACATGGTGTAAAGCTCCTTTAACGTCGCCGACTCGCAAGAGCGTGTGCCTAATCACGAATCGAAGTCTCAAAATGTCACGCAAGGCATGTCTTTCACTTATATACCTACCTCACAAGGGCAAGCATGTCTGACAGAGGTCTCTAGACATCGCGAACCTCGAATGGCATTTGCTCCCTGTCGACGAAGTCCTTGAACGCATGTCCGTCTCTCCAAGCCAAGGCCTGTCGATGGACCAGGTTGCCAAAAAGACAAAAGAGGTGGGTCGCAATGTACTTACACCGCCACCATCTCGCTGGTTTCGCCAGACATTATACTACTTCTTTGGTCAATTCGGCTCTATTCTGTTCGTGGCATCGGTTTTGGTTTTTATCTCCTGGAAGCCACTCGGCGAGCCAGCCCCTGCGCCAGCTAACCTAGGTTTGGCGATCGTGCTCGCTGTTGTTTGGTTTGTGCAAGCTGCATTTGCTTTCTACCAAGGTGAGTTCATCCTGACTATGAACTGATGCTGGTCACTTCGCTGAGCCTTCGTGCATAGATTGGTCAAGCTCTCGAGTCATGTCATCCATTAAAGACCTCATGCCTGATGAGTGCATTGTCCTTCGTGATGGTGTCAAAAAAGAAATGATGGCATCTGAGCTCGTGCCTGGAGATGTGCTCTACATTCGACTAGGAGACAAGCTGCCAGCTGACGTACGCTATATTGAGGCATCCCCAGATGCCAAGTTTGATCGGTCCATCCTTACTGGTGAAGTTGATCCTCTGCGTGGTGTTGTGGATAGCGTAGAGAAGAACTACGTGAGTACAACTGTTTGGTGGGCAAATCAATGCTGACGACAGGGCAGATGGAAACACCGTCCATTGGCATGGCTGGTACGCACTGCGTGTCTGGAAGCGCGGTCGGTGTAGTTGTTGCTACTGGCGATCGATCCATATTTGGCCAACTTGCAAAACTCACTAGCACCCCCGACGCTGGTCTCACCCTCCTGGAGAAAGAGATATACTTCTTCGTGGCAGCTATTGTAGGCGTCATGGTTACCATGATACTCATCATAATCATCGTTTGGGTCAGTCTATCACTCGTAACGCATTTTACCAAGTTAATCAGTTGGGTAGGCTGCATGGCTTCGAGAAGACCATTCAGGCTGGCTCACTACGCCACTGCTCATTGTCGGCTGTGTCTCCGTCGCCGTGGCATTCATCCCGGAAGGTCTTCCCATCGCTGTTGCTTCAAGTTTAACTATAACAGCTTCTGTCATGAAGAAAAACAATATTCTCTGTAAGTCATTGAAGACTGTAGAAACCCTTGGATCAGTGAGCACCATCTGCTCGGACAAGACCGGTACGCTCACGAAGAATATGATGACTGTCAGCGATTGCTTGATCGGAACGGACGAATTGCCAGCTGCTGCCGCTGGTGTTATACACGTGGGGCAAAAGAACGGAGATCCAACAAATTTCTCCAAAGCCATGACCGAGCTAGCTGAGCTATGTGCCAATTGTAATGCCGGCGAGTTCGATGCAGCGACAAACCATTTACCTGTTGAACAACGCAAGGTGATGGGCGATGCCACCGATTCCGCTATACTACGCTTTGCAGAACAGCTTATCCCCATTTCGGCTACGAGGGACAAGTGGAAGCGTACTTACAAGATCGCCTTCAACTCTAAGAACAAATTCATGGTTCAGATCGTCGGACTTGCTGACACCGGGAAAGGCGTCGACATTGAATCCCAACCACTGCTCACTATCAAGGGTGCTCCTGACATATTACTGCCGCGCTGCTTGTTCTTCATGAATGCACAAGGAGAAAGCCAGGCCTTGAAACAAGAACAGCGTGACTATATCGAAACAGTCAAGAACCGTTGGTCTGCGCAAGGCAAACGCGTCATACTTCTCGCGCGTAAAGCTATCGCCCCGAAACTCTTCCTCGGCATCGAGAGCCCTGAATTCGAAGACAGGATTCTTGAGGAAACAAAGGGTCAACTCGAGCTTGTTGGCATTGTCGGTATTGTGGATCCACCTAGAGATGAGATTCAACATGTCATTCGCACGCTACGTGGTGCGGGTATCAAGGTGCATATGGTCACGGGTGACTTCAAACTCACTGCTCAGGCTATTGCAGCTGAATGTGGAATCATCACGGTCCCACACGACGCTGTTGAAGATGCCACTGCACTTTCCTACATAGCTGTCCAGGATGTCATACCTCGCACACCTGCAGCAACACGCGCTATCGCGATCAGCGGCGAGGAAATGAAAGGTCTGGATGAAGACCAGTGGGACCGCCTTTGCAACTACGACGAGATTGTCTTCGCCCGCACAACACCAGAACAAAAATTACGCATTGTCAAGGAATTGCAATCTCGTGGGGAGATTGTCGGCATGACAGGAGATGGCGTAAACGACGCGCCATCCCTCAAAACAGCAGACATCGGCATAGCAGTCGGTTCGGGATCAGATATTGCCATCGAAGCCGCGGATATGGTACTGCTCGATTCCTTCGCTGCCATCATTGAAGCAGTGAAATACGGACGCGTCGTCTTTGACAACCTCAAGAAGACAATCTGCTACCTACTTCCTGCAGGTTCTTTCTCGGAATTTTGGCCCGTCATGACGAATGTGGTTTTCGGTTTGCCGCAAATACTGTCCTCCTTCCTCATGATCATCATTTGCTTCGTG